>Ga0233444_10003473_pt1 | contig 15649 bp, 13 predicted proteins | sample SI_124_October20_6_FD_182792 | JGI IMG/M metagenome (GOLD analysis project Ga0233444, IMG submission 182792) | Seawater microbial communities from Saanich Inlet, British Columbia, Canada - SI_124_October2016_10_MG | ecosystem: Environmental > Aquatic > Marine > Inlet | place: Canada: British...
TTCGTTTTGATGCTGTAGGTTCTGGAATAGACTTTTCTGCATATCCGAACCCATTGACCAACGAATTATCTGTAATGGTAAGTTTGTCAAACGGAGAAGCTTATCAGATTGAAATAACGGATTTACATGGAGCAAAAGTGCATCATGAAAATCACACATTCACCAATGGTATTCATAAGTTTAATACCTCTGAGTGGAACGGTGGAATGTACATCCTTCAAGTTGCTTCTGAAAGCGGTAGCAAGTATGTCAAAGTGATGAAGAAATAGGGTGTAAAACATTTTACAGCAAATAATCGTTATATTTGAGAATAATTTTAAAGAAATGAAAAATACAATCAAGTTATTTTTAGCAATGTTTATCTTTAGTTCTGTATTTATCACCTCATGTAAAAAGGTTGATTTTAAGGACATTATCGAAAAAATAAGAGACGATAAAGAAGATAAGGATAAGGAAGACAAAGATAAAGGAGATAAGGATAAGGAAGATAAGGATAAAGGAGATAAGGATAAAGGAGATAAGGATAAGGAAGACAAAGATAAAGTAGATAAGGAGAAGGAAGACAAGGACAGAGGAGATAAGGATAAGGAAGACAAGGACAGAGGAGATAAGGACAGAGGAGATGGTAAAGGAAATGGTCGAGATTCTACCGGTCGTAGGTAATCCAATCTTAGCTAATAATATTCAAAGGTTGTCATATGCTTGTGACGACCTTTTTTTTAAGCAAGTTTAGATAACTAATTCCTAAAGTGATTATAAAAGTTATTCATTCTCAAAACATGCGGAAAACTTATCGCAGATAAGAAAACAAAGAATGTTCCTATATAGTTTCCAAAGTCGTTTCTAAAATACCAATAAAGTAAAATGAAGATTGCATAAGCTCCAAAACTGAATAGAGAAGCCTTTTTCCATAATTGGAGAGAATTTACTTGAAAGTGATTCCTTAAATGATTCCAGCCCAATAAGCTATGATTGTAAATAAAGTAAGTGCCAAATGCATGAATTAAGGTTAGTTGAGTCGTTATTAGTAAAAACAAGCTAGTGGCAATCATAGCAGTGGATCGATGAACAAAACCCATAATGACACCAAGACTTAAGCATCCAAAAGCAATATCTTGCCATAAGCTGTAAAAGATATTTCCTGAAATATTAGGTAATTCAGATACCGATAATTGGTTTAATATTTCGTTCAGCTCAATGGGGTGGCTTAAAAGTATACCACAGAAAAATAATATTCCCCAAATCCACGATATTTTGGGATTTAATTTCCATTCTGTAAAATCAGCTTGTGCAAAATGAAAAATAGAATAACCGATAAAAATTAATAAAGCTAAGAGGGGGTTAATATACCATAGAAGTATAATAACAGCTCCTTGAGCTAAGTATAAAGCAATGAATTTTAGAGATATGGTCTGATTAAAATGATTCGTTTCTAGCATATGATCAATTGCACCATGAGGGATGCCAATGAGAAGTAACCCAGTTACTAAAAAAACATCAGTTAAATAGGTCATATTTAAAGTTTGGAACATCAAGAAAAGTATGGACAAAATTAACGGGATGAATGATTTTAATATTGGGTTATTATGGTTCCATAATTCCTTTAAAGCTGCAACAATAAATGGTTTCCATTGAAGGGAGTAAAATATCTTTAATTCATTAATTAATTTTGATTCTTCATCTAAAAAATAGAGAATCTCAGACGCTTTAATTCTTCCGAATAAACGTTTAAAAATAGGTTTCCCTAAGTGTGGTTTTTCTGTTAGAATTCTGAGAAGTAAGCTATCATAAAATGCAAATCTATTATCTCTTGATTGAACATTTGAAGTATCAATGGACTCGTTCCCACGAGCTATTTGGTCGGCAATGTTAGTTGCGTCTATTGACATTGATTTGAATGCGTAACCTGTACTGGGCTTAACGTGTCCAGCTCGAGAACCCATATTGCGAACATTTGAGTGACTTTCTGATGGGATATCAGCATTGGTCATCGGGATACAGCCTTTTTCAATATCTAAAACTTGATAGTCTTTATAATCTTTTAAATAATCTTTTAAAAGATTTTCTCCCTCACTCAAACTCATTATTTTTTCTCCAAATCGTGTTACCTCTACTAATGCATGTTTCGAATCAAATGGAAGTACATATACGAACTGGGTTGAATTATCCTGAGGAATCTCAAAATCCATCATAGTAAATGATTGAGGATCAAATACTTCGTCATTTGTTTGAATTTGCCATCCAACAAAACTCTGATTTATATAAAACTGGTTTTTTTGAAGTTTTTCTATAACTGGCGGGCGAGAATCAAATGAAAACTTTGGTTCATATACTATGTTATCTGTTATGATTTGGTTGGATGACTGAACTTGTTCTAATGCATGTTTTAATATTTTAACATCGTGATTTTTAATTATTTTTAGAGCTTTTTCATATAATGTCAAGCTTGAAACATGGTAATACTTGAGTGGATTCAGTCTTTGAACTTTCCCGTTGAGAATTACTTCATCCCATTCTTTATCAATGAAATCCAATGGAATTATTTTTTCTACGTTAACAGATGTAGACCAAAAACAGTAGGTTTTATCTTTTTTATTTTTTTGGTGAGGTTCAAGTATGATTATTATTTTTTCGTCTAATAATCTTCTCTTTTCTAATTCTAAAATTAGCAGGCAATTTGAGGCACCTAAACCTACAAATAAGTAATCAATAAGTTGTTTCTTTTGTTTCAATCTTGGTTGCCAATTTACAATATATTTAGTGTTATTTAGTGTATATCCAAAATAAAATTGTATTTTTTTTGTAATTATATCTACTTTTTTAATTCAATTTTTTCTAAATATTTTTCTTGTGTTTTACTATTTTTATAAAAGAGTAAACAATAAGTTTAATTAGTTGTTTATCAGACATTTATGTATTTATTTCGCTATTTTTTTAAACCTTTAAAAACTAATTATTTTTACATTTTTTTCACCTAAATGTTAGTGTATCAATCACTTAAGTGTTGACAACTAATAATATGTCAATGAACAAATTATTTAATAAAAATGTTACCTTGACAACGTTTAACAAATAAATTATATTAAAATTATGTTTTTAGAATTTTTAAAAATTCCCGTAGGTGATCCAGTCGCGATTACTTTCTTTATGGGTTACATTGCGATGTTTGCGGCATCTATTTTCTTCTTTATCGAAAGAGGAAGCGTTGACGGAAAATGGAAACTTTCTTTACTTGTTTCAGGTTTAATTACTTTCATTGCAGCTGTTCATTACTATTACATGAAAGATTTTTATGTGGTAACAGGTGAAAATCCAACAGCTCTTCGTTACATTGATTGGACTTTAACAGTTCCTTTGATGTGTGTTGAGTTCTACTTACTTACTAAAGCTGCTGGTGCAAAATCTAGTCTTTTATGGAAGCTAATTGGTGCTTCTGTATTGATGTTAGTAGCTGGTTTCATTGGTGAGGCCTTCAGTGATGGTAGCACTGCACACTCTGTTAAATGGGGTGTTATCTCTACGGTTGGTTATGTTTACATTCTTTACACTGCATGGTATGGTGAAGTGGCTAGTTTGGCTGCTAGTAGTGGAAATGATGCAGTTAAATCAGGTGTTAGAGCCTTAGCATGGTTTGTACTTGTTGGTTGGGCTATCTATCCAATTGGTTACATGTGTATGCCAGGTGGTTGGTTGAATACTTCCTTAGGATGGGATTCAACAAACGTAGATTTATTCTACAACATTGCTGATGCTATCAATAAAATTGGTTTTGGTTTAGTAGTTTATTCAATTGCTACTTCTTCTTCCAAAGAAGCATAGTTAGTTTCAATTTAAAATATGAAGAGGGTGCAGTTTTCTGCACCCTCTTTTTTTTTGTAAAAAATGCGGTGTCATTCAATCGCGTTTTTTATATTGTTAAAACGTAACTTGATAATTATAATATCTGAGAAGGCACTTTATGCAACCTAAGCTTTTAACAAACACACTTGATTTTTTTACCCCAAGTATGACTACAAGAGTAGAACTCCCTTTTTACGATGTAGGTATACAAGCAGGATTTCCTTCGCCTGCCGATGATTTTATCGAGCTTAGTATTGATATTAATAAGGAGTATATTAAAAATAGAGACGCTACTTTTTTTGCTAAAGTGAAAGGACATTCCATGAAAAATGTGGGCATATTTGATGGAGACCTTTTGATTATAGATAAAAGCATAGAACCTCAAGATAATAAGATTGCAATTTGTCAGATAGATGGTGATTTTACAGTAAAAAGAATCAAGATAGATAATGACACCGTTTGGCTGATTGCGGAGAATGAAGCTTTCAATCCAATTAAAGTTACTGCCGATAATGAATTAATGATATGGGGAATTGTTGTGGCTTCTATTAAAAAATTCTAAATGTTTGGTTTAGTAGATTGCAATAACTTTTATGCTTCTTGCCAACAGGTTTTTGAGCCACATTTGGTAGATAAGCCAGTGGTTATACTCTCTAATAATGATGGCTGCGTGATAGCTAGAAGTAACGAAGCTAAGGCTCTAGGAATCCAAATGGGAGTTCCCGCATTTGAATGTGAGAAGTTATTCCGTGAGAATCATGTACACATTTACTCTTCCAACTTTGCTCTTTATGGAGATATGAGTTCTAGGGTGATGAACACACTTTCTACTTTTACTCCGTCAATAGAAATTTATAGCATTGATGAGGCCTTTTTAAAATTTGACGGCTTTGATTTTTATGATTTAAAAGAATATGGTGAAAGGATACAGAAGGTTGTGACAAAAAGTACAGGTATCCCTATTAGTGTTGGTATAGCACCTACTAAAACGCTGGCAAAAGTGGCTAATAAAATAGCTAAAAAATATCCAGTTCAGACAAACAGTTCTCATGTAATAGATACAGAACAAAAACGTATAAAGGCACTGCAATGGACTGAAATAGGTGATGTTTGGGGGATAGGATCAAGATATGCCCGTAAACTTAAAAATATAGGTGTGAATAATGCATATCAGTTTTCGAGATTATCCAATGACTGGGTGAAAAAAGAAATGAGTATTGTTGGTTTAAGAATCAAGCATGAACTTGAAGGTGTACCGATACTAGATTTAGAAAAAATACAAAATAAAAAAGCAATAGCCACCACACGATCTTTTGAAAAAATGTACACCAAATATGAAGACGTATCGGAGAGAGTGTCCGCTTTTACAGCTTCTAGTTCGGAGAAATTACGAAAACAAAACAGTCATAGTAATCTCGTGATGGTTTTTGTAAGAACAAATTATTTTAGAAAAGATCAACCTCAATATGCTCGAAATATTGTTATTAAAACAGATTATCCCACAAGCTCATATATTGAGTTAAATCGGTATGCTCAAATAGGTCTAAAAAAGATCTTTAAGCCAGGGTATCAGTATAAAAAAGCTGGGGTTATTTTAATGGGAATAAGTACAGATAATAGCACTCAATTATCACTTTTTGAATCGCCCAATCCTAAACATCGAATTTTAATGCATACTATGGACCGTTTAAACCAGTCTATTGGCTCAACTAAGGTAATGTTTGCTGGACAATCCCTAGATAGAAAATGGAAGATGAAACAAGAGAGGTTGTCTCCTTATTTCACAACCAAAATACAAGATGTTATTGAGATAAAATTAAGCGGATGAAAAAGTGAAAAAATAGGAACTCATGAGAAGGTGTAACCTTCTTTTTTCTTGATTAAATTTGCAATAATGATAATTAGAAGCAAAGCCCCACTTCGTTTGGGTCTAGCCGGAGGAGGTACAGATGTTAGTCCATATGCAGATTTACATGGAGGCTCTATATTGAATGCCACCATAAATATGTTTGCATATACGACTATTATTCCCAAGGATGATGGAAAAATTCATTTAGAGGCTCAAGATATGAATGTTCAGGAAAGTTTTGATGCAACAGACTATATCGAACCAACAGGGAAGCTTGCCTTATTAAAAGGAGTTTATAATCGAATAATTAAAGATTTTATAAAAAAACCTTTATCATTTGAAATATATACTAGCGTAGATGCTCCTCCTGGGTCGGGTCTAGGAAGTAGTAGTACATTGGTTGTTAGTATCATAGGAGCTTTTGCTGAATGGTGTAATATTCCATTAGGTGAATATGATATTGCTCATTTGGCTTATGAGATAGAGCGTATAGATTTAGGACTCAATGGAGGAAGACAAGATCAATATGCAGCTACTTTTGGTGGTTTTAACTTCATGGAGTTTTACGATAATGACAAAGTGATTGTAAACCCACTAAGGATAAAACAAAAATATGCAGCAGAATTAGAGAATAATTTAGTCCTATTTTACATGGGAACTAATAGAGAATCTGCGGGGATTATTGACCAACAAACAGCAAACATCAAAAAGAATAATGAAAACGCTTTAGAAGCTACTCATCGATTAAAGAATCAAAGTTTAAAGATGAAAGAAGTGGTATTGACAGGGAAAATGGATAAAATCGGTGAGGTAATGCACTATGGGTGGGAATCAAAGAAAATGATGGCATCTGGAATCAGTAACCCTGAAATTGATAAAATTTATCAAACCGCTATTCAAAATGGTGCTACTGGAGGAAAAATTAGTGGTGCAGGAGGGGGAGGCTTCTTTTTCTTTTATTGTCCTATTGTTTCGAGGATGGGGCTGATTAGAAGTTTAGAGAAATTTGGGGTAACTCCTCAAAACTACAGCTTTACGAAAACAGGCCTATATACCTACACACTTCCATCATGAAATTTGATGTAATTATATTAGCTGGAGGACTCGGTACTCGATTAGCATCAGTGGTTAATGACGTTCCAAAACCTATGGCACCTGTTGCAGGAAAACCTTTTTTAGATCATATTCTTGACGCTCTTCCTTTAGAGCACATAAATAGTATCATACTTTCAGTTGGTCACAAATCAAATAAAGTAATTGAGTACTATGGAGAAATCTATAAGAATATTCCTGTAATTTATTCAATAGAACAGGAACCGCTCGGAACAGGCGGAGGAATTAGTTTAGCTATGAATCATGTGACTCAAAATTCTGCCCTTATTTTGAATGGTGATACTTTTTTTGATGTGAATTTTGAGGAGTTTTGGCGAACTCATCAAGATTCTATGACACCCATAACACTTGCTTTAAAGCAAATGAAGTTTCCTGATCGATATGGTACTGTTTTAATTGAAAAAAATACCCTTGTTAAATTTCAAGAAAAGCAAAAAAATATGCCTACTGGCCTTATTAATGGAGGGAGTTATTGGGTAAATAAAGATATTATTGAGTTGCTACCAAAAACTGAAAAGTACTCATTTGAAAAAGATTTTTTAGAGGCCAGTGTATCCAAAAAGTACCTTGGAGGGTATATTTCAGATGGCCTTTTTATTGATATTGGTATCCCAGAAGATTATGAGCGAGCACAACAAATTTTTGCCTAATATAAATGATTGCCGACAGTATACGCTGTTCATTGATCGTGATGGAGTAATCAATCAGCCGATTATAGATGATTATGCTAAAGTTGCAAGTGAATTTATTTTTTGTGAGGGTGCTATTGATGCTTTAAGTCGTTTAAAGACAATTTTTAAACGTTTAGTATTAGTAACGAATCAGCAGGGGGTTGGAAAACAAGTGATGACAAGCCAAGATTTAGAAAATGTACACCTCAAAATGTATGATTCGTTAAGATTTAAGAATTATTCCTACTTTGATTTGGTATTGTATGCACCTTATTTGAATGAGGATAAGCATACCTGGAGAAAACCCAGTACTGGCATGCTATTAAAAGCAAAAGAATATTATCCAGACATTGACTTTTCAAAATCAATTATGGTTGGAGATTCTCCTATTGATATGGCTTTAGCAGATCAATTGAATATGATGAAGGTACGGATTCTTAATGATCAGTTTGAGTTCGACAATCAGCATTACACTTATGCTGCTTTAGGTGATTTTGTAACTGCATTGTCAAAATAATGGTTACAAAGGCAACTAATGCCATCTAATTGACGTTTTCTATACATTAGATTCCTATTTTTGTAAAGTATCGTGTGGTTTAAGTATTCACTCAAAATAGTTGCTCTTTTTTTGTTGCTTTTTAGCGGCTTTACAAGTCATGCAACTCATCTTCTAGGGGGATATATGAACTATGAATTTCTTAATATAGACGGAACAACTGGTGATTATCGTTACAAAATTACATTTCATGTATATCGAGATTGTTCAGGTGATGTTCAATTGGATGACAGAATAACCCTAGGTGTTTATTTGAATGATAACAATAAAAGCCTAAATCAACAGCCTGTTTTTAATTTAGTCACTAAACAAAGAGTCCAGCCACCAGGGTCAATTGATTGTGATTTTTATCGAAAAAATGTATGTATTGAATATGGGTTGTATGAAGGAATAGTATCATTAAAACCCTATTCAGAAGGCTATCATATTACGTATACGAGGTGTTGTCGAAACGTCCAAAACAATATTATTCAAGATGGTGCAATGCCATCACAAGGGCAAACTTATTATTGTTTTATACCAGCCACAGCATTTAGAAATAGTTCACCTGCATTTTATGGTGTACCTAGTCCATATATGTGTGTTAACGATACCAATTCATTTTTATTTGATGCAGTTGATCGTGATGGAGATAGTTTGGTCTATCGTTTTATGCGTCCATATCAAGGTGGAAGTGCCGCTAGTTCTAGTCCAGCACCCTCCGCTTCATTGGATACACCGTTATTGAGATACAATCCAGGCTATACCTCCTTGTCTCCTTTTGGTGCTAATGGATATACATTTATTGATAACCAAACAGGTTATACTGAGCTTTTTAGCAATGAAGTAGGAAATTTTGTGGTTGGCGTAGAGGTTTTAGAATATAGAAACGGAAATCTATTGGGAAAAATTAGGATGGATCTTCAGATTATTGTTCTGAACTGTATTGCGAATAACATTCCTGATATAACATCATCCAAAGGACAACGATTTGAAATTGAAGCCGGAGAGGAGCTCTGTTTTAATGTGGTCGGTAAAGATTCAGATGATGATAACGTCAAACTATCTGCTCGTAGTGAAGTTTTTACGACTATTTCTGGTACAAAAGCAACCTTCAAAGAGTCTGTTTCTGATCCAATAAATCCTACCTATGAATTCTGTTGGACTCCTGATTGTGATGCAGATCGTGATCAGCCATACAATGTGTATTTTACTGTAGAAGATGATGGGTGTCCTCCAAAGTTTAATTATTTAGATGTCAGTATCAAGGTGTTGCCTTTTGAGGGTGCTAAAGTCATTACAGGACCAATAACCGTATGTAATTTGAGTTCTCATGTATATAACGTAACCGATGGTAATGCGAGCTCTTCTTATGAGTGGGACATTTTTGATGGAAAGTTTATAGGAGATAGTACATCTGAGTCCGTAACGGCCTTTTGGTATTCAAAATCGATTGGTGGCATGATACCATATATTCGAGTTCGAGAAGTGAGTAAAAATGGTTGCCTTGGCGATTGGATAAAATTAGATGTTACTATTGAAGAAAGCCCTGTTATTTCTGATATAATTGGTAAAGATACCGTATGTAAGGAAGATGTTGGATTATCATATACAGTCAATGACAATCCAGGAAATACCTATTTCTGGGAGACAATTAATGCTTCCATCGGGTCACAAAATAGAAATTCCATTCAACTATCGGGATTCAATTTACCTAGATTTACTATTCGTGTTGCTGAGACCAATCCTATTGGTTGTACAAGTGATACCGTGGAATTAGAAGTCTATGTGATTGAACCAAGTCCGACCCTAAAAGGACCTTTAATTGTATGTCCAAATTCATCTGGTGTTCAATATGAAGCTATTGGGGCAAGTAGTTCTACCTTTAATTGGAATGTGATAGGTGGAATTCAAACTTCAGGTGGAAATACCAATAAAATTACTATTGATTGGAGAGACGAAGGAATGGGACAGATTACCGTTGCTGAGATTAATAAATTTGGCTGTCTTAGTACTCCAGTTTTTATTGATGTATCTAAGTCTTACGTTCTAGGAAATGATAAGGTTAGTGGGCCAAATGAAATTTGTGAATTTGATAAATTAGTACCATATGATGTTGATTCTGTAACAGGTAGTGTGTATGATTGGACAATTACTGCTGGTGTTCAGCAAAATGGAGACAGTTCATCACAAATTGAAGTGGACTGGTTAGCAGCTGGCATGGGGAATGTTAGGGTAGTGCAACGTGCGTATGACCCCTTAAATGACCGTTGGTGCATAAGTCCTCCAAATGATTTATCAGTAACTATTCATCCAATACCTACTGCAAACCAAATAACTGGTCCTATAGAATTATGCCAATACGCAGATACTTCAATTTACTTAATTTCGGGTATGCCTAATTCAACCTTTTTATGGACTGTGAATGGTAGTTCAGACAATATTAGCGGTCAAGGTACCAACTCCATTAAGATTTTTTGGGATGCACCGGGTAATCAGACTTTATCTGTGGTTGAGACAAACGTTTTTGGTTGTAAAGGATCTAAAGTTGATCTATCCGTAATCATAAACCCCCAACCTAATACATCTTTAATTACTGGACCAATCGCTATCTGTCCAGAAAATATGGGTAATCACTCGTATTCGGTTACTGGAGATTTAACCTCAACATTTGATTGGGAGGTATTGGGTGCGTTGAATGTTTCAGGCAATTCAACACCAATAATTAATGTAGACTGGGATTTGATACAAACAAATGGTCAAATACGTGTAGTTGAAATATCTGATAAAGGATGTTTGGGAGACACACAGCAATTGGATGTGATTTTTGATAAGCTAGAATTAGATTTAAGGTTTGTAAGTGTAGGAGATCCAGATGATCGAATGATTATTGATTGGCAAGTATTAGGTAATTCTTCTGCATCTTCATTTGAAATAAAAAAAAGAACCCCTAGTGCATCTATATGGCAAAATATCGCGAGTGTAGGTGGGAGTACCTTTCAATATTTAGAGGAAGGAATCAATACCGATATTACTCCCTTTGAGTATCAAGTATCGGCTGTGAATTTATGTGGTACAAACATTTTGTCAGATATTCATAGAAGTATACTATTAACAGGTGTTCAAGATGAAGATTTAAATTCTAACCTCATTTTTACCGATTATTTAGGCTGGGGAAATGGTGTTTCTGCTTACGATTTATTTTTAGAGGATAATCTTAACCCCTCGACTTTATCACAAACTGATGTTAATAGCAATACTGAAATTGTATCTATTCATGATCCAAAGCAGTATAAAAAATGTTTTCGTATTAATGCTAAAGAAGATGTAGGTGAACAGACAGAATCATGGAGTAATGAGGTGTGCTTTTACTTTTTACCAACGGTATATGTTCCTAATGCCTTTACGCCAAACAATGATAATCTAAATGATGGTTTTGGAGTAAAGGGTATTGCCATTAATGAATTTTCAATTGAAATCTATAATCGTTGGGGTGAAAAACTTTATCAATCTAATGATATCAATGAAAAATGGATGCCAACTTATATGGGCAATCGAATACAAGAAGGAATCTATTTATACTTAATTAATTACAGCGATTACAATAACAATAACTATAGAAAGGCAGGGACTATAACCTTGCTTAAATAGTTCGTATTTTTATGTTTAAGAATTAAGTCTTATAATCTTTTTAGTCTCAAAGAAATCTTCAGAAAAAAAATCATTCAACGCGGTTTCTTCCCAAGAGAATAATTTATGTTTCAGAAGTAAGTCATTTTTTTCGATCTTCAAATCACCTCCTTTAAGAAAGATATGTTGGCTATTATAAGTCATTGCATCCTTAGTTAAATCAACTAATTTAATGGCTGGGGCTACAGCCCGAGATATAATAGTATTGTACTTTTGTTTGATATGCTCAAAACGATCATTCGTAACGGTTACATTTTCTAGTTGAAGCGATTCAGCAATAGCTCTAACAACGCGAGTTTTTTTTCGAATGGAATCGACCAAATGAAAATTAGTTTGAGGAAAAATAATGGCCAATGGAATGCCTGGAAATCCACCGCCTGTACCAATATCAAGTACATTTTCACCCTTCTTAAAGGAATAAATCTTAGCTATGGATAATGAGTGTAGAACGTGATTACAATAGAATTGATCCATATCTTTTCTACTAATCACATTTATCTTTGTGTTCCATTCATTATAAAGTGCTTTTAAGGCATGCAATTTATTATCCTGGTCAGTTGTTAAGTTCGGAAAATAGTAGCGAATTAATTCCATGTTTTTGGTTTGATGAATGGTTTAATAATTCCAAATAAAATAAGATACAATGTAAATAAGATATCATAGAATGGTAGAGCATATGCGATTTTTTTTGCATTAATTTTAAGGGCAAATTTCCCAAAGATGATCCATTGAATGAGCCATTTTAGGGTAATTAATCCGATAACCATGAACCAGTATTTTGGATAGAGAAGTAGGAAACTAATTGCCGAAATTAGCCAAAAGATTTGAGTAACAGCATAAAATCCTAATAACAACTTAAAGATAAACTTATATTCTTTGCTGGTTGAAAGATGCCTTACTTTTTGTTTGACCCATTCGCCGAAGGATGAGGGTGAATCTGAGTACATTAATGAATCTTGAGTAAAACATATACCCACTTTTTTATTTTTTTCGGCTTCTTGAATGAACAAGTCATCGTCTCCAGACATGATATGTTGGTGACTAGCAAAACCTTTGCTTTCAAAAAATAGCGTTTTGGTATAACCAAGGTTTCGTCCCACACCCATATAGGTTTTGTCACGTAAGGAATAGCCTAAATACTGGATGGCTGTATGAAAAGTTTCATAGCTAATTATAGAGCCTAATAAATTAGATTTAGTATTTAGCGGAGCAATACCTAAAATAATGTCATTTTTAGTGAATAAGTTTGCCATGTGTTGTATCCATAGAGTAGAATTTGGTTTGCAGTCAGCATCAGTAAAGAGCAGGTGCTCATTTTTTGCTGCTTTAATTCCCATGGTAAGAGCAAATTTTTTCCCCTTTTGATATTGTTCTTTCAGTTCTAAGTGAACCACTTTCAGATTTTGGTGAATTAATGCTATATCATCAAGCAGTTTTTTAGTACCATCAAAACTTCCATCATTAACGACTATGATTTCAAAATTTTTATAATCTTGTTTGAGAAGATGTGGGAGATTTTGGTTTAGGTTTTCTCGCTCATTTTTTGCGGCAACAATGACAGAGATACCTTCTTTAAAATTGGTTTTGATAGGTTTTGGTGCGTTTACCTTGAATAGTGTAAGGTAGTAGAGTGCTAGGACAATTGTAGTTGCAGCAACAATTATAAAAACAATGAACTGAGTGGTATGTAAAAAATAATCCAACTTGTGACTAATTTATAGTAGGTCTCAAGATTAGATATAATATTCAAAAACCTGAAATAATTTTGCCAACAAACGATAAGAAAAATTATTTATTAAAATAATTTTGGGAGTATAATAAAAGTGTATTTTTGCACTCCTTTTGGTGGGGTGGGTGAGTGGCTTAAACCAGTAGTTTGCTAAACTGCCGTACCTCTCAAGGGTACCCCGGGTTCGAATCCCGGTCCCACCGCCAGTAGGAATTGTTCTTAAGAATAATACAAATGGTTCCATAGCTCAACCGGATAGAGCAACGGTTTTCTAAACCGTAGGTTCCAGGTTCGAGTCCTGGTGGGATCACTCTTACACCTCGGGGTGTAGCGTAGCCCGGTTATCGCGCCTGCTTTGGGAGCAGGAGGTCGCAGGTTCGAATCCTGCCACCCCGACAGCCTTCAAACCCTTGAAATCATTAGATTTGCAAGGGTTTTTTTATTCACAATAATTTATACAAAGGAACAAGTTTTGTACCCTATTTGACCCCTTTTTTCTCCTTTTCTTGTAGGATTGTTGTAGGATTATTGTAAATTTTATAATTTGATTTCTCCCTCACTATCCTCTGGTGAATCTGGAAGATCCGATTCGGAATTGGCAGTAGGTAATTCTTCAACTTTTTTTAATTTAGACATCATTATACGGGTGCGTGTACCAACTAATGTATCTAATTCTTTGTTTGCTTCATTAAGTTTCTTTTGAGCTTTATCCAATACACCACCAAATTTTCCAAATTCTGTTTTTACAGCTCCTAAAATCTTCCATACCTCACTGCTGCGTTTTTGGATAGCAAGTGTCTTGAAGCCCATTTGTAGACTATTAAGCATGGCTGCCAAGGTAGTCGGACCTGTAATAATAATTTTGTATTCCCTTTGTAAAAAAGCGACGAGATCAGGTTGTCGAACTACTTCAGCAAACAAACCTTCTACAGGTAAAAACATAATACCAAAATCCGTAGTGTTAGGTGGGTCAATGTATTTGTCCCGAATATCTCGAGCAAATTTTTTAATGCTTTGTACCAATGCTTTTTTAGACTCTAAAATTCCATCTTGATCGTTGTTATCGTAGGCTTCCTGAAGCCTTACGTAGTTTTCTTGAGGAAATTTTGCATCCACCGGAAGGTAAACCTCTTTACCATAATCGTCTTTGCCTGGCAGTTTGATCGCAAACTCTACATGATCATTAGACCCTTGCTTAGTTTTTACATTTGATTCATACTGTTCCGGTGCCATAATCTGTTCTAAGATATTGCCTAGTTGGATTTCTCCGAGGACACCCCGTGTTTTTACGTTACCTAATACATTTTTTAAATCGCCTACATCGCTCGCGAGACTTTGCATTTCTCCCAATCCTTTTTGAACGGCCTCTAGTCGGTCACTTACAATTTTAAATGATTGCCCCAGACGTTCTTCGAGTGTTTTGTGAAGTTTTTCGTCTACGGTTTCTCGCATTTTTTCGAGTTTTTGTTCGGTCGATTTTACGAGTTCATCTTGTTTTAGAGTCATCGAGTCAAATTTCTCTTTTTGCAAATCATTGAATTCTTTGATATTTTGACTAAATCTTATACTGAAATCTTTAAGTGACTGATTGAGTTCCTGACGATTATCCTTAGCATTTTTATTCAATCCCTCACTAATTTGAGTTAGTTTGTCCTCTAATTTTTGGGTGAGTTTATTTAACGCGTCTGCAAGTTCTTTCCGATTTTCCGTCAATGAAGAAGCTAACTCCATCCGATTTTCTTTCGATTCATTTTTTAATTCATTACGAAATAGGTCAATTCCGTTAGAGTCTGTTTTTGAGTTGGTTTTAATCCATAGCAGAATCAGTAACAATAAGCAGATTGACGTAAATATAAGTTCAACTATTTCCATAATAATTATTTTATCAATTTATTAAAACATGAATATAATTAAATCATTGAGATCTAAGGATAATTCTTAACTATTATTTTATGATTTTTATCATAGCCATTTATGATGAAAATCATAAATGGGGGGGTAGAGTTATAAATAATGTAATATCTATGCGGCTTATTAAATTAAATATTAAATAAGCATTATAGTTTAGATTATGAGAGTAAAAATTTTATTATGAACATTAGTTTGTTTTTTAGGGTTGTTAAATGCACAAAACGAGGTGCTTACCAAGGTGAACGGGGGTACGAGTTGGGTAACCAATGGAAACGGAGACATCACTGGAGTAACAGCAGGAGATGTGCTCA
>Ga0233444_10003474_pt1 | contig 15649 bp, 6 predicted proteins | sample SI_124_October20_6_FD_182792 | JGI IMG/M metagenome (GOLD analysis project Ga0233444, IMG submission 182792) | Seawater microbial communities from Saanich Inlet, British Columbia, Canada - SI_124_October2016_10_MG | ecosystem: Environmental > Aquatic > Marine > Inlet | place: Canada: British...
TGCAGAACCAATCAACGCATTTGCTCTTGCATTGATTGCATCTTCTAAAGACTTGTCTTCTCCAAGATTTAATGCCTTTACTGCTCTTGCAAGAGAAACTAATTCATTTACATTTGCTGTTGGAATACCATTCACAATCTTAGTTTTGAGTGCTGAGATTGATGTGGATAAATCACTATCTGCCATTGTACTTCCTTATACCGTTGTTTCGCCTGCTGTCGAATCTGCTGATTTACAGTTTGTATTTGGAAATTCTCTTGACGATTCCCCACCCCAAATAATTCTCACACAACCTGGCCCGCGATAACCTTTACCACTAGTATTACCTCTACTATCTCCAACATGTAGGTTTATAGCTTCGCCCGGCGTTACAGAGATATTATTTCCATATGCAAGAGCGCCACCGCCTCCACCAACTGAATTAGATGGGTTTCTGTTTTGGCCGCCAGCGCCGGCTCCGTAATTACCACCCTCGCCGATGGCCCATCCTCCTACGCCATGATAACTTGTACCACCAGCGCCGGATCGATCCTGTATATTACCACCATCTCCGCCTTCTCCAGCATCTCTAGGGTGGATATTTGGGTCGTATCCATACGGGCCAACAGCACCACCAGCAGGCGGCACGCCGCCATTTAAAACACCATTTCCACCATTTTGTGTGTATCCACCAGCACCACCGCCAGCTGAGTTGGTTGATGTCGTGTTTTGAGAATTGCCACCATTACCACCACCAGTTCTTAATGTTCCTGAACTAGTTCCACCACCACCAGTTGTTCCTTGCCAGTTACCTTGCCCAGAACCTGCAAAGAGATCACTGGTACTTTTAAACCAACTTGCACCATCTACTGTACTTCCATGTTCTCCCCAACTATAGTTATCTTCTCTAGATCCACCAGAACCGATACAAACAACACTTACAGAAGTAACACCATCTGGAACTGTCCAAGTATGCGGGCCAAATGTTGTAAAGAGAACACCAGCTGCCGCCGGCGCAAATGCCAATGAAAAATCACTACTCGCAACAGATTGATTTACGCCATCAGATGCTGAGAATGTCAGAGTGAATGTTCCAGCATTAGCTTCTGTTGTACTTGGTGAGATGGTGAATACATTATCTGCTTGTGCCACCGTTGCTGTGGAACCTAATGCGCCAGTTGTTACCTGATAACTCCATGTGAGAGGAATTCCTTCTGGATCAGTTGCATTCAAAGTTACAACGGTAGGAGTTCCATCAATTGCAAGATCATATGTTGCATTTGCTCCAGAGATTGCAGATGGAGTTTGATTGACTAGTGCAATATTATACCAACCAGTTCCTGTCCATAAGAACAATTTATTATTTTCGGATACAAATGCCTGCGCTCCTGCAGCAACTCCAGTAAGTGGCAATTCTGACATTAATGAGTACGCAGCAACAGTTGCTCCAGAAGATTCTGTTGATACTGCACCAGTATCATTTCCAGAATTATCTATTGTTCTAAAATCTAACTTACCCTGTGCATTTCTTTTTAACCGAATCTTTCCAGAACCATCGTCCAGATCAATCTCTTTGGCTTTCATTTTTCTTGGATTATCTGATGAGTCTAAGAATTTAAGTTCTGTTCCATCATCTTGTATCTTAGTGTCTCCCAAGAACATTGTATTTCCGCTGATATACAAGTCTTTGAATCTATTAGATGTGCTACCTAAATCATATGCTTCATTAGTATCTGGAATTAAATCTCCAGTTACTGATGTAAAGTTTGTTACAGTAATCGCAGCAGGATTTAAAAATTGTTTCACAACTGTTGCAAGTTTTGCAATCTCATCATTGGTTGCAGTTGCTGATAGAGTATTTACTCTAGAATCTATTGCTTGCTCTAATGCAGCATCTTCTCCAAGATTCATACCCTTCGCAGACCTTGCGATACTTACTAATTCGTCTACGGTCGCAGTGGGAATAGAATTCAGAAGCTCGGTTTTTAATGATGCGATTGATGTATTTAGATTGCTATCCGCCATTGTAAATCCTTTTTAGTATTATTTATAATTAATTTCTAATTAATAAATTTGTTGCACTAATTGCTAAACCTGCCTTGACACTAGGATTTCCAGCGACAGTTGCAAGAGTTCCATTACTCTGAACATAATATTCTGTGCCCGGCGTCAATCCACTCTGTGCATCATCTACAGAACCAATAGTTTGTATTGTTGCTGTCTGTCCATTTGTATATGAGCCATTAGAAATTCCTAAAAAGTTTTGAGCAGTTAGATTAGTAGTTTCTGCCATAGAACCAACTCTTGCTTCTCCGTTATTAGTTGTATAATCTCGGGCGATAAATACATCTTTCCCAGAATTTGGATCATGCACAACTTCTACAAAAGATGATTTTGAATCTGCAACTCTTTCTGAAGAGCTAAATGCCAAAGAAGTAGAGGTGTATGTAACTATAGAAGTGTGTGGTTTATCTCCATCTTGATCATTACTAAACATCAATGTGATATTATCGTCAGTTGAATTGTAGCTTGCCGATACATTCCAAGATTCGTCTGGGTGAATTCGCAAATTTGAGGTAAAATGATTAGTTGCTGAAAGATTCCCGCTGCTATCACAAGACACTATTAATCCAGCAATATAACGCGGATTAAAATTTGTGGCAAAAAACACAACTGTTTTTTGTATAGTTGGTACATAAACTGCCCGTATTGCGGATGAATGTTCCGTATTAGTGTGATCGTAAACCATGTCGGTATCATCTGAATCTGCGATTTGTATCATATCGTTGATTGTAAATTGATTTTGACCAGTTTTATCGCAAAGAACGGTTGTTGCATACAATTTATCGCCTGATCTGTTTTGTGGATAGAATGCCAAAATATAACCACTACTTTTGTCATATACAGCGGTACTCACAATATGTTTGTAATTATTGTTGTGCCCCAAAGCATCACCTATAGTAGAGCTCGTTGTAGCTTCTCCGCTGTAAACACCACTGGAATTTAATTGCATTAATGAAGCGCGCACCGAATCATCGCCGGAATTATGAAACACAACCATACTACCTACATCGTCATCATACGCGGCGTGCATGTTCCATTCCGAAACACCTCCTGCATCTGTATCATAGATTCTTTGATTATCTCTTGAAATTAAACTTGTTCCACTTACTTCCATAGCATGAGCATAAGGTCGATCCTGCGGATTGCCAGTGTGATCAATATATCCAAAAACTACTCTTGGATTATTTCCAAGAGTTCCTAAATTTGTATTTTCAGTTACATGTTGAACAAACATAGGAGTACTATTGTTACTGGAAACTGTTGCGGTTGCTCCAAAAGTAATATTAGTTCCAGATACAGTTCCTATTGCAGCATATGTGCCGCTTGAAGTATATCTCCAAGTAACAGCTATTTTTTGACTGTTGGGGTCGTATTGTGCAGCAGCGGCAAGAGTGTTGTTACTTTGGAAAGTAGTTTCTCCACCAACAGATAATGTTGTTGATGAAGTAATAATTTCAACAGTACCATCTGATCTTAAAACTACTGGATCACCATCCGCAATTGTGCCAGTTGCAACGATATCAACTTTGCTGCCCCCCGCTGCGGCGATTTGGTTGGTGATTGTTGTTGCAAAGTTAGGATCATCTCCTAGTGCTGCCGCGAGCTCGTTGAGAGTGTTGAGTGTTTCTGGTGCAGAATCTACAACATTAGCAACAGAAGTATCAATATCTGATTGTGTTAATAGTAGATTAGTCGTGTCTGTCAAATCAGAAATATCACTTGGCACAACAGCTGCTGTGGGAGCAACTCTATTCCAAGCGCCATCGCTTGCACTATATACATATTTTTTAGTTCCAGATGTGAGCGTTTGTCCATCTGAAGGTGAGTTTGGAAAATTTACTGGCATTTAATCAATCCTTTTGTACTGCGAATGCTGGATTTGATTCAGTTAATGTCCACTGTCCATTCGTAAAGAGACACCATTTTCCTTCTGGAATCTCTGGGGGTGCTTTTCTTGTAAATCCAACTGGAATTCCTATCGTTTCATCCGAAACCTCAAAAACTCCGCCAAAATATTTATTTCCTTTTATTTTATAAATCTTCATTAGTGTTTTACCTTTACAAAAATTTTATTTTTAATTAATGAACCAGAATTTACATCATTTGGATCTCCAAAAGTTCTTTTGCTAACAGTAGGACCCTTTATTCTGACAAATGCTGCGCTATTAGTGCCAGAAATAAATTTATTGGGTTGGTATTCGGGCAATCCGTGAGATATATTTGTAACTGATGATGGGCCCGCAAGAGACATGTCTACTGGCTCTATATCATCTGATACTGGACCTCTACCTAGAGGATCCCACACCTCTACAACAAATGGCCAATCGTCACTTCCAGTCGTTAGATGGTCGCCAGCAGACTCTCGATAGCACCACACCGCGCCGCCGTCTGCCAAAAATCCACCCATTTGCATATATGTACTTCCCGAATGATCTTCATAACGCCTTCGCACAGTATTTCCTGTAGTGTTTCCATAGTGCAATAAATCTTGGTATTTGTCTCCATTATCCCAACAAAGATGAGTAGAAGTAAACGCTGGATCATATCCAGAATATCTATTCATAACCGGCCGATGTCTTGTGCCCATTTCAATATCGTCATCCGCTGGGGAAATAAATATTTGATCGGCACCAGAATTTGGCGCATTGCTTTGTCCTAAATTACTACTATTCGATACCAACTCGACTGATCCCCAATATGAATTATTTGTTGGGTCGCTTTCAAACGATGGATTCTCATTAAATCTGTATACCCTGTAACCATATGTAAAGTTTCCTGTTACATGAATTTGATAGTTTCCAGAAGGATGCCATTCAACATCGTGTGCCGCAAATCCAGAAGCGTTTGTTAATCTTGTAAATGGAACTGTGAATTTCCTAAGAGAAACATTATCCCAATTTCCATCATAATACCAAATTTCAATTCCACTATTCCCTGCTACACAAAAATGAGCACCATCTTGATGGAATTTCATTGAATATATGTTGCTGTGATTTGGGCAGTTAATATAAGATGAATTATATGGAAATCCTAAATTAATGTCAAATTCCGCATATGTTATTTGGCCATAACGCCCTGAGCTCTCAGAAATCATATATCTTCCATCTGGAGTCCAATGGGTGCTTTTTAATGAAGAACCTGTATTATCTCGCCAATAGCTGGTGCTACTAATATAACTAGTCAACCAATCTCCATAACCATTTTCTAAATCAAATCTCTTGGCAGACAAATATCCATATCCAGAAAATGCTACAATGTTGTGAATTGGATGAACTATAGCAACCTCGGGCTCCAAGCTATGTTCCGCATATGGATCAGAAGTATTTGGTAGCATTTCATATGCACCATCCACATCATCTATTTTATAAAGTCTCCATATATGATAGTTATAGCTGTTTTCAGCTGTGTTTTCTTGTGATGGGTGTCTGTTTTTCATCCCAATACTTAACAACTGAAATCTACTTTTTGTTTCAGTAGTTGTAGAAGTGTTGGTTTCCACTAATTCTGGAATCATAAACTCTGTTGTTGCGTCATATAGGTCAGAATATTCTGTTCCTTGAACATCCGTTGAAGTGAATATAGCACCGCCAGTGCCACCCACGGCCAACAGATTTGCATCTGAACTCATTTCTTCGAAGTGAGATGAAACGCCGGTGTCTGCCTTTGTCCAATTAGTTAAATTCGTGCTGTGAAATAAATTTCCATCATTTCCTGCTACATACCACTTGGTTCCATCAAATGTCACTGCATTTAAATCGCCATTGAACTCTGCAAGAGTAACTGTTGACCAAGACGATCCACCATTTGTAGAATAGTAAATTTTTCCACTACCCCCAACCGCAACAAATGTATCTGTTCCAGCATCATATTCTACTCTGGTAATTGCACCGCCAACATTACCTCTATCTGATGCATTTGTTTTGAAATCCGCGCTTGCTCTATCTGTAATTTTCCAAAACTTTCCAGTATCGTTGAAGCAGTAAAACTTTGAGTCCGCTGGGCGAAAGGCAACATCTCCCATATTTGAATATTGTGACGTAATTCCTCTCCAAGTATTTCCCTGATCGTGAGAAATATATCCATGCCCTGTACCAATGGCAAGCCAGTTTCCTCCAGATGTAAGGAAATTTCTTATACTTAAAGCGTCTCCGCCAACATCTGGTGTATGTTCAGTCCAAGTTGATAGATCGGCAGAAGTCCAAATAGCATTATTTCCCTGTAGAAGATATACATTGTTTACTGAATCCCATTGTACATCGTAGAGATTTTTTCCTGTTCCCATTGTTTCAGAATGGTCTGTCCAAGTAACTCCATCATCAGTGCTGCTATATAATTTGCTGCTATTTCTACCTACGAATAATTTATTGTTTTGATATGTTATGAAATATAAGCTTGACCCAGTTGGGTCTGGAGTTCCCGCTGATGAAAAAGATTCTCCAGCATCTGTTGATACATGAACTTGTGTCAAATTTGGATTTGAGCTATGAGGAACAAGTGCAAAAAACTTTCCATTGTTGTTACTACACATTGATCGTGCGTTTTGGCCATGTAGATATGTAATAGAAAATGGAGAAGCACCATTATTTACCATTGACATAGATACGAATTTATCTGTACTTTTCCAGACTTTCCCACTTTCGCTTGTACTGATTAACCAAGTATCTGTACTTGAATCGTATGCAGCTGCCTCCATACTGACATAATTTCCTGAATCTTGGTTGTTTAGTACATATTGACTGCCTTTTCCATTATCGCCAACATTTACCAAATCAACAGTGTTGGCGTGCTGATCTAAGTTGTTATTATCATCAAATTTTTGAATACGAGTTGTTCTATTATAACTACCAGATGATCTAGAAACCACAACTCCACCACCACTAAACATTTGTCCATAATGGGCATTGTTGTTAGTATATTTCATAGTTCCGTCTGATGGATCAATAATCGCGCCAGATATGCTTACTCTAAAGTTTCCATCTGGGTCAACATATGTAAAAACGGAGTTGTTTTGCCAAGTAGAGGGCCGCGTGATCACTTTTCCATGAGTATAAAAATTCCAATCATCATCCCAAGGATCTTTTGTAAATTCCATTAATGTGCCAGTGCCACATGCAAGAACCCATGTTGAATAATCTGCATTGGCAGTGATATCTAGAATGCTCATGTTAATGGGTATAAATCTTTTTTTCCAATTTATCAAATCATCGGAAACTAAGAGGGGTGTGCTGCTATTGGAGCAGGCATAATATTTATTGTTTATTTTTCTGATTCTATTGTAGGCATCGTTAGAAATATTTGTAGTTGCTCCAACATGATAATCGAGTCTTCCCTGTTTTGTCCAGTCGAGTGATTTTACTACTGTGGCATAACTATGATTTCCAACTAAGCAAACTTCTCCATTGTCTAATGGTAAACAATTGTACATCGTATAGTCATTACTCCAAGCATATTCGAAAATATTCTGAAATTCATCTGATTTTTGATAAGACCAAGACTTCAAGTCTGGTGAGGTCATTATCCAGCCTTCAGTAGGAAGTCCGACATATAAATTTTGTGTAGAATCCCACCATATATACTTTGGGAAATATCTGGCATTCCACTTTCCTTGGCCATATCCAACTTTCCATGTTAATCCATCGTCTGACCATGATATACCAAATACCGCGGCATTTGCTGAGGTTAAGATAAATTTTCCATTCTCATATGTAAATGTTCTATCGCCGCCCATGCTGCCGCGCAGCGTATTTGGAGATGATAATAATTCCCATTCTTCTAAATCTGTGGATAGCATAGGTACTTTATCATACCTATCGTAATTGCCTCTTGCATCCCAATATACCCATTTAGCTAAATCAGGTTCCCATTTAATTCTTGGATAATCTGAGTTCAATCTTTGATTTTTACTAGTAAACGAAGTGCAATCTGTTGTTTCCCAAAATTGTGAATTGCCGCTACCAACAAATACAAATTTATTTCCATCTGACGCAATATCCACAAAATCTCGTCTATATATGTTCATTGCATCCCAAACATTATTACCACCATCTTGGGGATAATAAACTTTATTGGCATCCACATTTGGCGCCCATACAAGAGTGGAAGATTGTGCTAGTTTTTTCTTATTTCCGTTTGCGTCTAGCATCAACGCATCTCGCTCGTTTTGGTTTTGAACATGTATTATATCTTGATTGTATGGTATATATTTCTGGTCAATATAATTAGCGCCAAAATCAGAATTATCCTTTGCTGGTGGCATTTCTTTTGTTGTCCAGTTAGTTCCATCTGATGACCATGCAACCCATTGATTCGTTCCAACAACCATCCACAAACCAGCACCAGCATTCCATGCTGCTGCCCGCCATGTAGTCGTACTGCTGCCGACTAAAAGAGGGGTCAAGTCTATTGAAGTCCAAGTTGTTCCATCAATACTGTGGGCAATATATCCACTCTCTAGGGGTAGCATATATTTTGGTTGGCCCGCGCCGGCCGCTGAATTGAACGCAATTCCACCCAATTTCTTGCTTGCTGGAAGACCATTTGCACCCATGGCAATTGATGTTTTAGTTGCCCAATGGTCATTAGACCATGACATTCCGTCTGGACTGACTACCAACGGCATATTTTGGATTGGATCTATATAAAATCTTGCCTGTCTGTTATTTACACTATCTGTATCGTATATTGTAACCTTGCCGGTGTTAGTGAATGTCGGGGCAGCTGCAGTAGGGTCTGCGCTTACATATGTAGTACTTCCCGACCATAAATAATAATGGGAATTCCAATATCCAACTAAAGTGACTTTACTAGGTATTCCTGAAGTATCTTGTGTTGGATTCATGTAAGCAAAGGATTTGTGAATGCCGCCTGGAGGTATAATATTTCCATAATCGTATCCGCCCCACATATGCCCTGTGTTTGGATGATAAAAATACTCTACTCCAAACCAACTGCTCAGTGATGAGCCGCTTATCTGGCCATATTTTTGCGAACTTTTTGTCCAAGTCACTCCATCATCAGTACTTCTAAACACTATTCCTTTATGTATAACTACCCAAACGCCGCCACCATATTTTACACCGTTATTGATGCCATAACTTTGCCCAGTAATTCTATCTGCATCACTTCCAGAACCTGTGTATTTTTCTTCCCAATTGATTCCATCAGTAGATCTCATAATACAACAACGGTTTTGTGATAGTCTATCATCACCTCTGCGAGATATGATAAAAACTCCATTTCCAAAACCAACACCGTGTATAAAGCTGTAAGGATTTGGAACTGTTGCATCTGTCCAAGTTGCTCCGCCATCTGTTGAATACATTACCCCAGTAGAATCATAGTATGTCGCCACCCAAACACCATTTCCATAGGCAATTCCTGTGAAATCATCAGCAGTAGATGATTTGCTTTCGAGAAGTGTTCCAGTAAAATCACAATGCGTCCAAGTTTTTCCTTTATCTGTGGAGTACTTTGCGCTTTTGTTGTACCCGACTACTACAATACCATTAGAACCATCCCACCCAATAATATTAAAATCTCCAGTGCTACCATGGTCGCCGTTTGCAAAAGTAGTTCCGCCATCAGTCGAGATAATTCTATCTCCAGATGCCATCATCATCACGTTTTGCCCATCGACAATTACATTAGCGTAAGTGTCTGTGGTTGGAGCTGTTTGGGATGTAAATGGAGTTGCACCAATATCTCCCAAGTAATTAGAAAACTCAGGATATTGCGATTTAGAATATATTTTATTTGATTCCAACCAAGTGCCTTCTTTATCTGTTACAGATGCAGAAATGTTTCCTAATCCTTCGGGGCCAGGAGACTTTTTCCTAATAGTTCCTATTGGTAGTTTTGATTGATTGATATTGGAGAGTTTTGCCATTTTTAGCTTGCCTTTACATAAGATTTAATATGTGCTTTAGATGTTCCTGTTGGAATTCCATTAATTGTGAAGTTTGTTTCTACTGAACTTGCAATATAAAACTGTGTAGTAGTGTCAAAATCATCAGAAAAAACTTGCGTATTATCTGTAAAACTATTAACAGCCAAAAGTTTTCCGCCACGATTGCCTGTTAAAAATAGCCAACGACTCCCAACACTATCATATACAATATCTTTAATAGGTTCTGGTTGGTTCATTGCAACTGGGGCCCAAGAGATTCCATCATTCAAAGAAACTGAGACCCTACCCTTCCTTGTCAAATATATCCATACTCCATTCAAATATCTTAATTTTGTTATATCATCATTGGTTCCACTTTCTAATTGTGTCCATGACTGCGTATCTGTAGAATATGCTAAACCCCCTCTTGTTCCAGCATACATAAATCTGCCATTCCCATAATCAATTGTTACTGGATACGATGAACCATGATTGGTAGTTTGATAAAATGGATTTGATGTTACATTAGACCACCCATTAAAGTTGCCAGAGGCTCCTCGAGCTCCTATATATCCATGACTTGATGCGGTATTACGCTTTTCTAGCCCGACTGCTACAGAATACCAAGTTCCGTTGGACGCCAGTCCAGAAGCAATATCTAATATTTGAGTCACATTGTCACCCAAACTATTCAAACCTGAATACCCTGTGAATGCACTATTATTATACCACATAGAACTGCTATTATATATGTGCCAAAGCCAAAACCCGCCGTCCTCTGTGGCGGTTAGTTTCACCCATCGAAAGCAATTTACGCTCTCATTACTCATTCCTAAAGTTACAGTTGTCCATGTAACTCCATCTGTTGAATATTTTGCAATATAATCTCTTGGATTAATTCCCCCGTCAAAATCGCAATGAATCCGATACATCGCAACAAAATAATAATTGTCATCGAATTCAGACTGTCCATAAGATACACCGACACACCTGGCCCGAAGTTTATTATAGTTTGCGTCACTAGTTTCAACATTTTGGTGTAATGTCCATGTTGGATTTGCCACAGTAATATCTGTGGATGTTGCTGTTGATGCATTCACTCCGTCTAGGCCAATTACCCAAGTTCCAGCCCCATCTGTTGCAATATGAGATGGACGATATTTACTTTTTACTAGGGGAGAATCTACCAATTGTGATTTAGTCACTTTATTATGGCCAATTTTTGAAAATAACTCTGGAAAATCTGCTCTATTTTTTGTTTGATTTGGAGTAATATATCCATTTTTTTCTTCGCCAATTGCTCCTGCTCCACCGACACCTGCTTCGGTGTCTAAAATATCACTTTCAAATGTTCCGATATCAGCCCCAGAACTTCCTAAAAATTTTCTTAATCTGGCCATTAGATTGTTCTCCATCCTAGTGTCGAGTCTACATAAATTAGTTCAACAGCAACATCAGCAACATCGAGAGTTAAATCTTCATCCAACCCCATGATTTTATGGCCATTTCTTGCAACCACATTTGTAAGCAAGTCATTAGCGACAACAATGCCAATATTATCTCCAAGACTTGCTGATGATGGTAATGTTACTGTAGTTGTTGCAACATTTGTTAATATGTATTGATTTCCAGATACTGCTGTCTGGGTTGTTCCAGTTACTATTGATGCGGAAAGCCCGCCTCCGCCGCCTCCGCCGCCGCCGCCGAGCAATCCACCAGTATCTGTTAGATCTCCAACATCTGCTGGGATAGTGGGTTTGTTTGTTAAAACACTTCCAGTGTAATTAATATTTCCTGTTAATTCAGAATAATTATCAACCAATAAGTTTGTGTTGTCGGTTAGGTCTGAAACATCAGTGACTGTAGTTGCTGGAGTGACAATTTTCCATGCACCTTTTGTTGCATTGTATTTATATACCCGGCCGCTAGATGAGAAGGTTTGATTGTCGCTCGGCGAGTTTGGAAAGTTTACTGGCATTTTATGCTTCCTCTAATTTATTTCTACTATTTATATTATATTATTCTTATTTTTAAGTTTTGTGCTGCAAGAGATTTGATCTTTACTTTGTTTGTTGTTGGAAACTCTGCTTCATAATCAGTACCATTGATTGCTTGTTTTATCAATGCATCTGCCTGATATCCAATAGTAACACCATCCGATAGTGGAGATGTACCAGATGCCGCATATGGCGCAATCATTAAGTCTAATGTGTCTCCAAGAACATAGTGGTTTGGATCTGTGACTGCTTGGAGTTGTGCCTTGTCCATTCTGTTGAATGACTGAGCGCCAAGAGCTTCTTGGAGTGTTGCGTGTTCGTTGTTGTTTGTACCATCTACCCAAGTTTCAGATGTGCCGTAGTTAATAGTAGTACCGCCGGTGGAACTGTATGATAAAATGGTATCTGTGGAGTTATTCATTGTGTAAACTTGACTTCCGTCTCCATTAAATAAAACATAAATTGCACTAGGAGTTTGTAAATACACTCCGGCATAATTTCCATTAGAATTATTATCAATTCCTATATCCCAAGCAGTACTTAAATCAATTTCATATATCCTATTACTTGATGCGGTCGACCCATGATATACTGTTACAAAAAGTTTAGTGCCAGATGAGTTAAATGCCAATCCGTTCATGTTGGTTCCTGTAGTTGATCCAGCAACAACATTAGCCATGGGTAATTCAGCTGACGCATATGTTGCGCTGCTTACATCCCAAGCAGTACTTAGATTGTATGCATGAACTCTATTTCCTTGACGCCCAAGTTTAAACAGCATAGTGCCATCAGTTTTAAATGCAAATTTTATCAACTGATTATCTTGAGTGTTACCTCTAAAGGTTTCACTAGCCGAAGAAGCAGTTGTAATATCCCAAGGAGTTGAAACATTAAATGTATATATTGTTCCTCTAACCGAAGAATCATAATCCATAACATAAAGTTTTGTACCGTCTGGTTTCCATTTAATATCTATTGGCACTAGTATAGAAGGGTTAAAGGTTACACTGTTATAACTAGAAGTTGATATATCATATGCTGTAGATAAAGTGTATTCATGAACAAGATCGTTTTGTTCTCCAATTAAGTATAGTTTAGTTCCGTCATTATTAAAAGCCATAGCAGTACCAGAAGCATCTTGGCTATTATATGATAGAGTTTTATTTAAAGTTGCCGAGCTACTTAAATCATAACCTATAACAGTACTGACACCAACATCATTATTATACTGCCAAGTTCCAGAATTATTCTTTGCAATCTTTCTTACACCATCTCCATCCTTGATAACACCCCAAGACGTTCTGTCATCTGTAGAAACTGCATAGAAAACATCACCATCATTCTTGGTTTCATCTGCAACCATAGAATCGAGATCAACCCAAGAAGATGAATTGATTTGGCCAGTAGAACCAGTTAGTACTGGAGAATATATTGGCCAAGATTTGGCAGTTGAGCCAAGATCTCTGTAAATAGAAACGTTTGAATTATCATCCCCAGTTAAATACGTTTTTTGGTCAAGACTGATATAATTTAAAGTACCGTTATAAATATTTGTAGTTGTTGGCGTTACAGTTAGAGCGCTTGTAGAATTATATGGGGTTGGAAAATTTTGATATAGTTTATTATGTGTGATAAATTGAGTTCCATCATTTGAAAAGGCAAACATCATATCTCCAATTTGACTATTGGCAGCATAATTTACTTGTGATGAAGTATCTACTGTAGACAAATCCCAAGCGGTGCTAATATCCCAAGAATACATCTTGTCATACCAACTCTCACCAACAAATAATTTCGTTCCAGCTTCATTTATCCAAAACCACCAATTAGCATTAGCGCTTTTATCTGATATCAATGCGCCATAGTGAAATGTTCTTGACCCAGTTGTAGATGACGCTGAGCCTTGATTATCGGCACCCGAATAGTTGCCATCAACTGCGGTTTGCCATCTAATATAGTGATATGTGGTATTGTTGGTAATGAATTGATTTCCATCTGGGCTAAACATCATTTGTTTTGTATTGTTATAATAAGACCAAGCATAATTTCCGACATACGACATTGTTGAAAGATCGTAAGGTGTAGTCAATTCCCATTTAAAAATTGGATAGTTGCTTGGAGCATATTGGCAATACATATAGTAATAGTCACCATTCGGACTTAAACAATGTCTTTGGTAATCTCCAGCATTATCACTTAGCCCCCAGCCTGGGAAACTTCCACTCTTTGAACTGAATGCAGTAGTCTTATCATGACCCAACCAATCAAAAGAAGTTTCATAACCTGTTAATTCGATTCCAGAACCATCAGCCTTACCTTGTGAAGATGTGAGTGTCCAAGAAGAAATTGTAGAAGTATCCGCAAAAGCAGTAACTGATTTATAGGTTCCAGAAGTTGCTGAGATAATAGCAGATCCTGAATTGCCGGTAACTACTTTACCTACGTCTGTAGATGAAAATACTTGTGTAGCAGGTAGAGGTATGATATCTAAGTAGTTTGGAGCGATTGCGCCATTAAAAATAATAATTGCAGATCCATTTTGTGTCCAACTCACATTAGAGTAATTTCCTGTTATGAGATCATAGTCATCTCCGGCGGCAGTAAGCCAGTTGTTCCCGTCACCAAGTCCATATTGATCTCCAGTAGTTACAGTGCCTGTTTTCATAACCCATGCTGAAGGTAATTCTTTTGTAAGTGTTTTACCATTTGCAGCATCTATTGCATAGAATTTTAAACCATCTTGTGATATTTTCCAACCTTTTTGATATATATTTGCACTGTAAATTGAATAATATGGATTGGTTGCATCAAAACTTGTAGTTGTTCCAACCGGCAAATTTGCCATAGTTGTAATATCATATGGAGTATTTAAATCGAATACTCTAACTCTTGTGGAATGACCGCCACTAGTCCAAGCCTCAGTTACAATAAGTTTATCACCATCTCCTGACCAATCAATGTATTGTGGATCTCTTTGTAAGTCAATCCTCCAGTTGGACTCTGTTCCAGACCCCATTGTAGATAAGTCATATGCAGTAGATAAATCGAACTGATAAAAATTATTACCATTGGCACAAACTATCTTAGTACCATCATTATTAAATAACAGAGCAGTAATATTAGACATTTCAGTTATTACTTTTATAGCAGTAGAACCCACGGCAGCTGCAGTATCTACGCGAAATGGTGTTGAAAGAGTCCATGCATAAATATGAGCTTCGTCAGAATTAGTACCTTTGTTTTTTGCAACCATCCAGAATTTTGTACCATCATCACTCAATAACGCACCACCCCAATCATATAAACCGAGGCCAAACATACCTCCACTAAATCCGGCACCATATGTGGCATATGTAGTTGCCGCTGTTGATGCAGGGATGTGTCTACGTGAGATTGGATTGCTACTATCGAATGTGCCATCTCCTGTTGCACTTGGTGTTAATGTAGTTGTATTATAATTCAAAGGTTTCTCATCAAAAAACTCATAATTGGTTGCATTAGCATTGACATCCCAATTTCCTTTGGATGTCAATCCACCCTGTGGTACTTCTTTGAACACACTTACATTTGGCACTGGAGAGATAGTCTCTGAGAGTGTTATTTCAGATTCTTCGTTTTGTGCAAATGTTTTTGTAAGTGTACCTAATGCACCAGCAGTAGATGATGTTGGAGCTCCAGTAAGACTTGAATATTGTCCATCAAAGAGAAGATTTGTTGAATCTGT
>Ga0233444_10003479_pt1 | contig 15639 bp, 10 predicted proteins | sample SI_124_October20_6_FD_182792 | JGI IMG/M metagenome (GOLD analysis project Ga0233444, IMG submission 182792) | Seawater microbial communities from Saanich Inlet, British Columbia, Canada - SI_124_October2016_10_MG | ecosystem: Environmental > Aquatic > Marine > Inlet | place: Canada: British...
TACCTGGTGAGTCAGTTGCATTCATTAATATCCAAGGAAATCACGACTTAAATGGTGGTATCAATTCTGTTACAGGTGAATCTTTCGAGAATCCAGTTGAATTTAATTTAGAGCCAACTATTGGAAGTGCAGAGGGGGTTTGTATGGATACCCTTGTATTTGATGTTCCTGGAGTTTACAATTTTGACAGCAGTGTTAATTTTGATGCTCAAAGTGGAATGAGTTTTACGCTTACAGTGGACGCTTTTGATTTAAATGATTTGTTAAATTCAATGGATAATGTATTTGAATCTGCATATGCTTTCCAAGGCTTTACACCAGGATATCTTACGAGTGCGGGTCCATGGACATTGTTTGTTCCAAATGCGGAAGCAGTTGATGAGATAATGGAGTACATGAGTTTGAGTCAGTTCGATATGTTGAGTATTCCAGATTTCGCTGAAATTATGCAGTATCATATTGCTCCGGGTATTTTTATGGCAGAAGATTTAGCTGATGGAATGTCTTTAACTTCTGCTCAAGGGCAAACTTTGGATATTACAGAAGTAGGGGGTAGTTTTTACGTAGAAAACGCTCAAATTGTAAGTACAAACTTTACCGCATACAACGGTGTTGTTCACGTAATTGATCAGTGTCTTGCGCCAGACAGTTTGCCAGGAGCGAATGTTATGAAGGTTATTGAGGAGAGTCCTGATCATCAAATTTTTGAGGAGGCTATTATTGCCGCAAATTTAAACGACGATCTTTCTTTTCAAGCAACTATTGACAACTCCTACGATGGTCCAGGTCCTTGGACGGTTTTTGCACCAACAGACAATGCATTCGAAGTTTTTGCAGCCAGTTTAAATATGACCGTTGATGAATTTATCGACTCTCAATATTTGTACGAGATTGTAACGCAACACATTGTTAATGGATGTGTCGATAATTGGAATTCACCAATTGAAATTGACAACGACTGTTTCGATGGCTTGAGTAATGCCATTACTTCATCTACTATATCTGCGGGAACTGTTGCCACAAACCTCGATGGAAACCCGCTTCAATTTAGCGTATTGGACAATAATACTGTTTCTGTTATAGGTCTTAACAACACAGTCGATATAACAGTAACAGACCTATTTGCTTACAACGGAGTGGTACATGTTATTGATGCAGTTCTTAGCTCAAAAATAGCAGCTTTAGAGGGTACATGTGGTACATGGAGACTTGAGCTTGTAAACAATTTTGAATCGGGTTGGAACGATTCTTATTTGTATGTTCAAGTTAACGGAGAAACTATTGAAAATGTTACGATCTTACAAGGTAATACCACTACATTTGAATTTGCTGTTAACCAAGGTGATGTTGTAAATCTAATTTACGACGGTGGTGCTTACGGTCATGCTTACGCTTTGTTCGATGAAGACAATTCTATTATCGTTCAAGCAAATGGAGATGCTAACGGAGATATAGCTAGTTACAGTGGTTTAACTGCCTGTGAACCATCTAACAATTCAGAATTTTACTGTGGTGATTTTACAGTAGAGCTTTACAATGATATGGGTTATGGTTGGGTATACAGTTCTTTAGATGTATACAGAAATGGTGTTTTTGAGTCTGCCTTAGAAATGCCTATAGGTTATGGACCTCTAATCACTTCAATTAGTGCAAGATATGACGATTCTTTTGATTTTGTTGTTAACAGTCTATTACAGTTTCCAGAAGAAATTGGCGGCTATAAAATTCGGTCTCTAACGGGAGGTATCTTAGTCAATGAGAATTATGTAAATCAAGGTCCTCAGAATGCTTTTAATATTGTTATGTGCGAGTCTGAATCGGGTCTTAGTATTGAAGAATATTCAGGTAAAGAAGCTCGCTTAGTTAAAATGATTGATGTGTTAGGGAAGGTTCAAAACGAACATTTAAATGGTGTACTTTTGTTTTATGTGTTTGACAACGGTAGGGTAGAGAAGAGGTTTAAGCAGTAAAGAAAACCGAATTGAATTGTATTTTTTACGATTAAATTATTAGAAAAAAAACATCCACTAGGATGTTTTTTTTTAGGGTAAAAATCGTTTAAAAATAGCTTGGGTAAATTTAATCGAGGGAACCGAAAAAATAATTTTTAAATCCTCCATCAAATTGGATTCTTCATTCAAGAATCTAAAAAGAGAATGAATATGTACCTTTTGAAATAGGTTAGAAAAAATGGTTGAGCCAAATTCATTGTGTTGTGCAAGTACATCTAGAAAAAGTAAATCGTAAAGATTGTATTTAGACCTTTTCTCAAAGGTGCTTAAGTCGCTGTTATTTTTTAAAAAGTTGACCAATTCTTTTGTTTTTTTGGAACTGTTTGCAAAAGTATACCCTGTACTGGCTTTTGTCCATCCGCCAGCCGTTCCAATATGTACTATGTTTTTTTCGTTTTCAGATGCAAAAGGATAGCAAGTCATCGGGATGCTTCCTTGTTCTTTTTCAACAATCCGGTAGTCCGTTATGTTTTTGTCTGAAAGGTATTTTTCGATGGCTTCTTCGTAAGATTCTTTGGCAAGTAGATTTTCAGAAAAGAGGGTGTATTCAAATAAGGCCTCTTTTTTACTAAATGGTAATACATACATAAACCGCGTGTTGCCCTTTTGTTCTATATTAAAATCCATAAAAGTGGCCGTCTCTTCGTCAAAGGCATCCTGCTTTGTTTTAATAAACCATCCGATAAAATGTTGTTTTAATACCGGGTATTTTTTTTGAGAACTATACGTTTGGTTTAGCGGAATGCTATTAAAAACCTTTGAGGCCAAATACGTTTTACTTTTACCATTCACCTGCACTTGATCGGCTGATGTCGAAATATGAGTCACTTCATCTCGAACGAATGAAATGTTTTCTTTGTGCTTTATAAAGTTCCATATATACTTGTAAAACGCTTCACTTCGAATCATTTTGTAGCTGAAAGAACCCAAAGAGATTTTTTTACTCTTTCCTAGTGCACCAAAATAAATTTGAGACCATTCTTTGCTCAGTAAAGGATCCCACTCGCCAGTGCCTTTTTCCCAAAAACACCAAGTTCTGTCGTTTCCTTTATTTTGTTCCTGGTCTAAAATTAAAATAGATTTATGATCAAAAAAAGGATCCTTTGCCATTCTGTAGGCAAGCATTAATCCTGAAGCGCCGGCTCCTAATATGAGGTAGTCTGTTTGTTTCATTTTATACAAAAAGAAATATAGTAAAAAACACAAACATACTTACCAAAACATGCATCGATATAAGTTTGTGGGTTTTTGGTTTAAAAATTTGATAACCCATATGTGCTGTAAAAGCGATGCAGAACCAGGCAATGTAATTTTGAAGCGGAACGACCCCTCCTTCGAATTCCCAAAAATCAAATCGTGGCGCAGAAACTTCAATTACGGCATCTAATAGCGTCATCAAAAAGGCACCTATCAGCGCGATCACCCATTTATTTGTGGTTATTTTTTTAGCCAGGTCGGCTGTGGTTACGGTTAGCATAACCCAGTTAATACAAATCATAACAGGCACTCCTGCTACCTTTAAGCCTAAGTTACTGCCATAGCTGTAGTTTCCAAAAAGAAGTCCATAGTTTACGCCCAAAGCTTCTGTGATAAAGCCAAGAAAAAAAGGGATGGAAAAGGCAAGTAGTATTTTTTTATGGAAATGCTCGGTATGGATCAAAATAATCGCGAAACTTAAAAAGAGGTTTAATGGGGTAAGCGCCAAAAACCAGTCTTGTGCAGTTGATGTGATCCCCAGGATTCCTGAAAAGGTGAAAAGCCAAATAAGTCCAATTGAAATTTTAGTTTTCTGTGTCATCTTATTCATTTTTTTCTATTAGATCGGCTACAATTTTACCCGACAATAAACACAGTGGAATGCCACCGCCAGGATGCACACTTCCGCCACAAAAATAAAGGTTTTGTAGGTTGCTTTTAAAGTTAGGATGTCTTAAGAATGCTGCAAATTTATTGTTGCTAGAAGCACCGTACAATGCGCCTTGGTAGCTTTGTGTTTTGGATTCTATCGTTCTGGGGTCTAAAATAGATTCCTGTTCAATTAGTTCGGAAATATCTTGTTTTAATAGCCTACTCAGTTTGTCAATAATTTTTGTTCTTGACCTCTCAATAACGGTATCCCAATCTTGTCCTGTGTTGTTGGGTACGTTTATCATGGTAAACCAATTTTCACATCCTTTTGGCGCATCCTTTGGCGCATCTTTTGAACTTATATTTAAGTATATGGTTGGGTCATCATACACACTTTGTTTTTCAAAAATATGCTCAAATTCTTTTTGGTAGTCTTTAGAAAAGAAGATGTTGTGAAGATCCAATTGTGGGAATGTTTTTTTAATTCCCCAATAAAAAATTAGGGCTGAACTGCTTCTTGGTTGTGAAAGTGTTCTTTCGGGCGCCTTATGTTTGGGTAGCAAACGTCTGTAGGTTGGTACAATATCGGCATTACTAATTACAAGGTCTGCTTGAATTCTTTTTTGGTTAACAAGGAGGCCGGTTGTTCTATTATCCTGGGTTATTATTTCATCTACAGGACTATTAAACTCAAATTTCACTCCAATATCTTTTGCTAAATTAAACAAGCAGAGTGTAATTTGATGCATCCCTCCTACAGGAAAATAAGTGCCGTAGTGTTGTTCTAGGTGTGGAATCATAGACATGATTCCGGGTGTTTTATAAGGTGAAGAGCCATTGTAAGTTGCAAATCGGTTGAAAAATTGAACCAATCTTGGGTCTCTAAATGTTTTTTCGTTTAATGCCGACAGGCTTTTGTTTAGGTCTAATACACCAATGTTAATGGCCGCTTTGAGTGTTTTTTTAGATAAGTAGGTACTTGTTTTATGAAGAGATTTCTCTAGGAAAAGCGGGGCAGTTAAGTCATACTTTTTTTTGCTTTGGTCAAGGTAGTTGGCAAGCTCTTTCTCTGAGATGTCAAAGGTTTCTGCGGCTTTTTTTGCAAATTCTTTTTGGTCTGCTGGAGCTTCAAAGTAGGTTCCATCTTCAAAAAAATAGGTGCAAATATTTTTTTTCTTCTTGTATTTAAAATAGGAGTGTATAGGTTTTTTAGCTACTTTAAAGAGATCTTCTACCAGATGGGGCATTGTAAAAAGAGAGGGACCCATATCAAATCGATAGCCCATTTTTTCGAAGGCGGTGAGTTTACCCCCCGGATAGTTGTTTGCCTCAAAAACAGATACCTCGTGTCCTTGTGCTCTCAACCGTATTGCGCTCGCCAATCCTGCAATACCTGCTCCAATAATTGCTGCTTGTTTCTTTTTCATGATTTGATGTAAAGATAATTGAATTCGCTTTTCTTAAATAGAATTTAATTATTATTTACTTCAAAATATAATCTGCAGTACTTTCGCTTATACACCTATATATGCCTCTTCTTTTTTTGCGCTTCGCTACAATTGCGCTACTGTATTAAATAGTAAAAGAAATACGTCTTTAACTTTTAAAATTTTAGTTAAACGATTGGAGGTCAAAGTAAAAACCTACCAACGAGTTCTCTTTAGAGCGAAAATTGAAAAGATACACGGAATTCAGGTCTGTAATTAAAGCTTCTAAAAGTGTACTTTTCGTCTTTATATGGATAATACCATAGGCGCTTTGCACTGAGTATATTGCTTGCACTTAGCGATAGTTTTGTTCTTTTTGACATTTGCTTGTCTACCTTTAGATTCAGCATAGGTTTTGGTGCTTCGTATACATCTACGGCTCCTTTTTGAACAATTACAATACTTCTTCCTGAAACATTAAAGTTTGCACCTACATTCCATCCTGCCATTTGGTATTGTGAGTATAGGTTTACTATATACGGAGATTGACCGTACATCGGTCTTGTAGCCGAATGCTCTGGGTCAAATGCCCGAATCAATTCCAGTTCTAGAGGATCTATCTGAGTTTTGGAATGCATGATTGAGGTGTTGAAACCAAGTGTTAAATATTCGCCTTCCTCGAGAACAAATTTCTTTTTATATTCCAGTTCCATTCCTAGCACATTGGCTTCTTGAACATTTCTCCAAGACAATTCTACATTTTGAGCTTGAGGATTCATTACTTGTTCAATAGGGTTGTTGAATTGCTTGTAAAATCCAGATACCGATATAAGACCCGCTCCAGGGAGATACTTTTCTATTCTAAGGTCAAAATTATTTACAAGCGTTCGTTTTAATTCTGGATTTCCAATAAACTGAAAACTGGTTTCAAAGTCAAACCATGCTGTAGGCGCAATTTCTCTAAAGCTAGGTCGCGCTAGTGTTCGCCCATAAGACATTCTTATTTGTGTGCCTTCGTCAATGTTGTATTTCAAGTTTAAGGCGGGTAAGAAGTCTAAATTATCCAGTTTTCCTATGGTTTGGCTTGTATCTTGGCTTTGGGCTTGTATGGCTGTATCTTCTAGTCTAATTCCTGCAGTAACCTCAAGCACTTCTAATGGTTTTAGTGTTCCCATTATATAAGTACTCATAATAATTTGTTCCGCTGTAAATTGGTTTCTGATTTCGGTGTTGTCTAGTACATTTATGAAAGCTGCATTTCCTCCATTTCCGTTTATAGACTGTCCTACAATTGTGTTTTCTGTGCTAAAATAATCGTCTATAGAATTGGTATAACCTATGCCATTTGAATTGTATGTGTATCGAAATTCTTGGTTTTCTCGATTTTTTTCTAAATACGAGAGTCCAATTTTAATAAATTCTTCTTCGTTAAGGTTGCGCTTGTAGTCTATTTTTAGATTTGTATTGTTTTCCTTAAGAAATCTATAATACCTGGTAGGAGCTGAGTATAGGTTGGGTTGAATGGAATAGGTTGGAGCAGTGTCTTGATAAAAGTCACCCGTGTCCTCATCTTCAAGCATTAAATATTCATAAGAATTGGTAAATACCTTTAAGTCAGGCGTGTTTTGATATGATTTTGTGTGGCCAAAATTCCATGTTAATTCCGATTTTTTATGCGCTTCAAACAAATGAGTTCCACTTATTTGACTTGTTTTTAATTGACGCTCCATATAACGTTGTGTTCTTTGTTCTTCAAACAATCCAAAAGCATCAGACCTATTTTCTCCAGAGAAATACCGTGCTGAGCTTTGCCCATTCTGATTCAGCATACTCACAAACTTAATCTTATGCTTTTGGTTAAAACGTAAAGACGCGTTCATAAAAACAGAACCAAAAACATGCTCATCTCCTCGACTTTCAGTTCCTGTTTTTTGTGCGGTTAGCGTTTCTGCGTTTATTCCAGTTTGTTTGTAGCGTCCAATTTGTGCATCTTCATAAAAGGCGTATTTTTTCTTGTAATTCACGCCAGAGTTAAATCCAATTTGGTTTTCCCCAAAAGTATATTTGTTTCCCAAACTAAAATTGACGGATTGATTTAATCCGGATTTAAATTTTTCTGGATTCCAATTGTTGGAAAAGGATTGCGTTGCAATTGTAAGTGAGTCGTTGGCATTAATTCTTGCTTGTTCTAACCATTTCCATCGTTCGTCAGAACTTAAAAATTCGTCGTAAGTCATTTCTGCTATGTTTAGGTCTTGAGTTTGCGCATAAGAATACGCATCGGCGAATGAAGAGGGATTGAAAAAGTTTATTCCATTTTGTTGTACAAAGCTAGGTCGGTCTCTTGAGCCGTCATCGTATCCTAGCCAATCGGTACTACTGCTTTTTTGTCCTGTAAAATTGCTGTTTAAATTAGAAAGACTTCTGTAGCCAGTGGAATAGTTAAAATTGAGCTCTAAGGAATCGGGGAAATCACTTGTGTTTACATCGACCAATCCACCCGTGAAGTTTCCGGGCAGGTCGGGGGTAAATGTTTTAAAGACCAAAATGTTATCTATTACATTTGAAGGAATAAGATCCATTTGAACCGAGTTTTTATTGGGGTCTAGGCTAGGTAAGGCAATGCCATTTAAAGTAACCAAACTATACCGATCGCTTAAACCTCTTACGTATACATATTTACCACCCTGCACATTCACTCCGCTTACATTCTTTACTGCATCTGCTGCATTAGAGCTTCCCGTAATACTCATCTGCTTTTTTGAAAGCGTATTGAGCATTCCGGCAGACTTTTTTTGAAGGTTTACCACATAAGACTCCTCTTTTCGATTTACTTTTGTAATCAAATCTATAGAGCCTAATGTGATGGTTTCTTCTACTAGTTGGAAATTGAATGCTACATCCTCAGAAATATTTATTTCTAATGTGTCATTTTGGTAGGATATGTATTGACAAATTATTTTTTGTTGGCCCTTAGGAATTTCGTTTAGCTCATAGCTTCCATTAAAATCAGTTATCGTTCCAGTACTCGAATTAAGTAGGTATACAGATGCTCCTATGAGTTCTTCTGCATTTGTTTTATCGTATACTTTTCCGTAAACGTTATATTTTTCGTTACTCGTGTTGATTTGAGCTGTGGCAAATATGGGGATCCACAAGACCAAGTGTAAGAGTGTTTTTTGCATGAGTATAGTTTCGCTGTTTAATTAGGGCAAAAGACGTGTCTTAATGTTGCCAAATCCTTTCTTCTGTATTAATTAATTACGCTTTTTTAGCTGTAACAGTTGTAAATATTCATTTGAATGAAACCACAGTGTAACATGAAACTTTGATTATTGCATCAAACAAAAACAAAAACAACAATAAAAATGAAAACAAAACTTATTTCTTTCTGTGCCTTTTTAGGTTCATGCTTGTTTCTTAATGCTCAAGATGTAACGGTGGTAAATAATGTAGGTTCTGGAAATGTATATTGGACTGCAAATACAACCTACCACTTGAGTGGTGGTGTTTTTGTAGAAGCGGGTACTACGTTACATATAGAAGCTGGAACGGTTATTAAAGGAATGCCTGGTCAGGGCGAGTCAGCCTCGTATCTGTGTGTTGCTAGAGATGGCAAAATTAGTGCTTTGGGAACTGCTGAAGCACCTATTGTATTTACATTTGAAGCAGATCCTTTGGATGGTTCTACTGCATTAACCACGCGAGGGCAATGGGGAGGCTTAATGATTTTAGGGAATGCTACACTAAATTCAATACCTGGTGTTTCTGCTATAGAAGGAATACCAACTACTGAGTTAAGAGGCCAGTATGGTGGCCAAAACGATGCCGATAATTCGGGTGTTTTATCTTATGTTTCCATCCGACATGGCGGTATAGAAATAGGGGCCGGAAATGAAATTAATGGATTAACGCTCGCTGGTGTTGGTTCTGCTACAGAAGTGAATCATATAGAAGTGATTGCCAACACCGATGATGGGATTGAGTTTTTTGGAGGTACAGTAAGTGTACAGCATGCGTTTGTATCTGCTTGTGGCGACGATAGTTTTGACTATGATGAAGGTTGGAGAGGACAGGCCAATTCTCATTGGATTACCGTAGCTTCTTCTGATGATGGAGATCGGGGAGGCGAGCACGATGGTGGAACAGACCCTGAGACTGCTATGCCTTATGCAACTCCTAGAATTGATTCTGCTATTTTTGTTGGTAGAGGTTTTGATGCAGGAAAACGAGCCTTGACTTTTAGAGACAATGCAGGTGGGCATTATTCCAATTCCATTTTTTACAATTTTGCTAAAGGGATAGATGTAGAGGATCTTGAGGGAGCTGATGAGGATTCTTATTCACGTTTTTTAAATGGCGATTTGTCATTTACCAATAATGTAGTCGACTGTGGCTCAGCTCTATTTGTTACTTCGCAAGGGACAGATTTGTCAGCGTATTTTGTAGCCAATGGAAATACACAGTCTTCAAACCACGGGATAACTTGGTCTGCTAATGAAGTTACTATGGGAGGCCATGCCGAATGGGCATCTTGGACTTTAGCAATGCGCTCTGGTTGGGTAATCTCGGGAGCCGAAGTTTCTGTTGAATTTCTGGAGGATGTAAATATTCGTGTTTATCCAAACCCTGTTCTAGATTCTTCAATTAAAGTTTTATTTGATTCCCGTCAATCAGGTGCGTTAACCTTGTGTAATTCATTGGGGCAAACCCTTTACAGAACCACTTTTGAAAATACGGAAGAAGAAATCATTAAGCTTAGAGCAGCGGGTTTGTATTTTTTGAAAATTGAACTGACATCAGGCCAAAAAATCATTCGAAAAATAATCAAATAACCAGGTTTGATTTGAATGTTAAAAAAGCCCCAAATGGGGCTTTTTTTATTTAAATCTACAAAGTTAAAATCGCCTAACAAAAGGAATAGAACTTGTTTGTAAAGATCAAGGTGAAGTTTTATTCGGTAACTAATTTGTAACCAACTCCTTTTACCGATTTGATACAGCTTATATTCAGCTTGTTTCTAATACGAGTTACATGAACATCGATGGTTCTTTCGCTCACAATGGTGTCGCCCCATATCAAGTCGTATATTTTTTCTCTTGTGTGAACTTTGTCTGGTTTTTTGGCGAGTATTACCAGCAATTCAAACTGTTTTTTCGGTAGTTCAGACATAACGTTATCAACAAAAACAGTGTAGGATTCTAAATCAATTAAGATGTTGTTGATTTCTATTCTTGAATGTTCTTTCTCTGAAGGCTTTGAAACAGCAATGGTTGATTCCTTTTTTTTAAGTCTGGATTGTATGGCCTCAATTTTTTTGGTTAAAAGTTGAATGTTGGTTGGTTTTGCAACGAAATCGTCGCAGCCAGCTTCGTAAGCCTTAATTTTGGTGTAATCGTCTGCAGATGCAGAAAGCATAAGAATAAAGCAACTCGTGTTTTTAGCTCGTATTTCCTTACAGATTTCAATGCCGTCTTGTCCTGCCATCATGATGTCTAAGATGACAATGTCTGGTTGGAAACGCTCAAATTTTATGAGTGCCTCAAAGCTGTCCTTAGCGGATTCAATGTTTAATTTTATTTTGGAGAGGTTGTATTCTAATAAAGTTCTTATATCTTCCTCGTCATCTACTAAAAGTAATTTCATAGGGTAAAGTAGAGGACTTTTTATTTTTAGTAGATTACTAGAGCATTATTTTTAAGTTAAGTGTAAATTAAATTTAGGCCTTATTTGTCACCTATTTTTTTACATTAAGCTATTTGTAATCTTGTGTTGTGTTCAATCGGTAGCCAATTCCATGTACATTTTTTATCAAATCGTCCGCTGTCTTTTTTCTTATATTTCTTATGTATACATCTACAATTCTTGGGTTGCTTTCTTTTTCCTTCCAATACCTATTAATTAAATCTTCTCGCTTGCAAACCCCTCCTTTTTTAGAACATATATAGCTGAGTATTTTCAGCTCTTTTGCGCTTAATTTCACTTCTTTTCTTTTGTAAAATACGCTGTAGTTTTCATTATTTATATACAAATCATTGTATTTAAAAATAGATGACTTTTTGGTAAGTCTTAGGCCAGATTCAATTTGTGCTTGTAGTAATTTTGAAGATTTGTTTAAGTGTACAATGTTTTGCGCTCCGGAGTTTAGAGCGTAAATTGACTGATAAGTTGTTTGCTCATCTGTAATTGCAAAAATAAGCTGGCACAAATTATGTTCAGTTACGTTTTTGATGAATTCTCCAATTTCTATTTCTTCAATTTGCATTTCTCCAATGACGACGTCTATTTTGTTTTTCTCCAAAAATTTAAGTGCCTGCTCATAATTTTCGCTTACTTTAATAGTGTATTTTTTAGAGCTCAGGAGCTTAATATGTGCTTTACAAACAGATGTATCTTTCACAACAAATAATACGTTAGGCATAGTTTAATTTTTACCAAAAAAACAGTTTAAAAATTACCCAAATGTTTCATTTGTATTACCAAATCGTTTACAAATAAGGATCTTTCATTTGGAAAGTGATAATTGGTCTAACATTATTTTTAATTGTTCAAAAAAAATATTAGATTTACATTATATTAAAACCAATTAGATATGAAGAATACAGTACTAAGCGCTGCGCTGATATTAAGCGCTGGATTGTTTGCACAAACTGCAGAATTAAGCCCTTACCAAAAGAAAACGATGAATACTGAGCGTTTTGCTCGACCTGTAAATACGGGTGTAAACCATACTTTGCTTATTTTGGGTTCTGCCTGGGAAACATCTCCAGAGTTAGGAGATGAGATAGCTGTTTACGATTCTGAAAACAATATGGTTGCTTCTGTAGCTTGGAGACCTGAGCAAGAAGGTCATTCTGGTTTAGCTATTTGGGGAGACGATGAAACAACTTCTGCTAAAGAAGGAATGTTAAAGGGTGAAACTTTTAGCATCGTTTTATTTGACAAGTCCGAAGACGCAATGACAGCTCTAAAGGTAAATCGATGGGAGCGTGGAGACAACGCTTTTGCTAAAGACGGCGTTAGTGTTGTAGGTTCTATTGCTAGCTCTTCTGTAATAGTTCAAGATTTGGAGCTTTTTCAAAATGTGCCTAACCCAGTACAAGACAATACAAGCATTAGTTTTTACCTTCCAAAAGATGGAAAAATAAACCTGACTGTATCGAATACACTTGGTCAAGAGGTGATGGTTTTGTCTAAAGAAATCTTTACTAAAGGAATGCATACGGTACAGATGGATGCAAATAGTCTTTCAACAGGTGTTTACTTTTACAAGCTAGAGGCAAACAAAAATAGCGTTACTAAACAACTAACTTTGGTTAACTAAATTTTCTAACCAATATTTGTTGTCTTACATACTTTAAAGCCCACTCCGTTGAGTGGGCTTTTCTTATTTGTAAAAATGCTACAAACAAAAATTTAAATGCTTTCCCTCATTTTAACTAGTATTTGTTATGTAATTGCAAAAAAAAATGTTTAAAAAATTAGCATCAATTTTATTTTTAGCTCCCTTGTTTGCTTTTGGGCAAAATCTAGGATTGGGAGATTTTCACCAAGGAGGATTCGTGTTTCATATAGACTCACTTGGGAAAGGCTTACTTCTTGATGTCGATTATTTAGAGGCAACTTACCCTTGGGACACTCAGAATAATACAGTTTCCGATTGGGGTCCAAACCTTCATTATTGCGAAGGTACGGAGTATGAAGCGATAGGTGCAGGAAAACACAATACCTATGTTTTTTCAATCCACCATCCAGAGGGGCATTATGCAGCCAATTTGTGCAGCAATTCAACTTCAGGTGGTTTCGACGATTGGTTTTTACCCTCAAAAATGGAGTTGTGGCAACTTATGGTTAATTTAGATGCAGTTGACGCAGCTATAAGTGCTTATGGGGGCGTTACAATTACAGATACAGGTTTTCAATGGTCCTCTACTCAGCTTCCTGCCTCCTCAGACATACGAAGCGCATGGGGCGTGTCTCCTTTTAATTTTTTACTCAATGGAGATTCCTATGGGCCAATTGAAAAGGTAATGAGTAAAAATACGGCACATAAAGTTAGAGCGGTACGTTGTATAGACAACGACTGTTCTTTTACCGGTGCTTCCATGTTTGGTTGTACCGATGAGTTGGCCTGCAATTACAACGAACTCGCTACCCAAAACGATGGCTCTTGCTTTGTGGAAGAGTTGTATTACGATTGCCTTGGTAATTGCATAAACGATGCAGATATGGATCAAGTGTGTGATGAATTTGATTACGACGATGGCTTAAGTACCATTGAAATTGAAGAATCCGCTGGTTCACTTTTAAAAATGATCGATATTTTAGGAAGAGCGCACACAACGCATAAAAAAGGAATGTTGCTGTTTTATATTTACAAAAACGGAAAAGTGCAAAAACGTATGCAGTATTAATTTCCAACCTCATTATACAACTACTTAATTTTCACACACCTTTCTTTATAGATAGGTTGCTGTAGCTGAGTGTTTTGTGTTTAAAGTTATTGACATTCACTTCTTCATATCTATTTACGACCTACTGTTTTTGTATAGTATGTATTGACTAATATTGCAAGGTTAGTTTATAATACTCATATGGGGATAAGAGTATTAAGTAAACCATTCTTAGGTTTGGTTATTTATGCGTGTAGTTATCTATTTTGGCGATTAACTAAAATTTATACGTACTTATATACTAATTTTTAATAATCCCGGGGGGATTAAATAAGTAGCCACATTTTATGTGGCTTCTTTGTTTTTGAGCCATTCACCAAGTTTTTATGGCATGCCCTCCAGTTTGTAAAAGGAAAACGATTACTAAAGCACAATTTTAAAAATGAGTCACTTATGGAAAAAACAGTTTCAGAAGCAATAAGTTACAGGCGATCGGTTCGTTTGTATAAAGATCAAAAAATTGACGACAACAAGGTGCGCGAATGTATAAAAAACGCCTCTATAGCGCCAAACAGTAGTAACCTACAGTTATGGGAGTTTTATCAGGTTACAGCGCAGCATAAATTAACAGCTCTTTCTGCTGCTTGCTTTAACCAATCTGCAGCAAAATCTGCTCAACAAATGGTCGTGTTTGTTTCAAGAAAAGATTTGTGGAAAAAGCGTGCACATGCAAATATGACCCATTTAAACAAGGGCTTTGAAGGCATCGATTTAGATGAGCGTCTTTTAAACAGAAAAAAACAGGTAAATGCATACTATTCCAAAATTATTCCGGGAATATATACGGAGTTTTTCGGACTGTTTGGCCTCATTAAATACATGGTTTGCAATGCCATTGGTTTGTTCAAACCAATGTACCGTCAAACCCGATTAAGTGATATGCGTATTGTAGCTCATAAAAGTACTGCTTTAGCTGCTCAAAATTTCATGATAAGTATGGCTGCTGTTGGGTACGATACTTGTCCGATGGAAGGTTTTGACTCCAAAAAAGTAAAGCGTATTTTAGGGCTACCGAGTTCAGCAGAAATTACCATGGTTGTTAGTTGTGGGCTTCGAGAGGAATCTGGGGTTTACGGTAGCCAGTTTAGAGTGCCTTTCGAGGAGGTTTATTTTAAAATGTAAGCTCAATATTAGGCTGTAAAAAGTAAACGGTGCACTTAAAATGATCTTAAGTGTACCGTTGCTTTTTTAGTTAGAATTTAGCTAATAAAATAGCTGGTTGTTTTTAATAAAAACAGTTTTACGTAATTTGTACGGTAAACCAGATTTAGGGTAATGTATGTTAAATGCTTACTATTAATTTAGCCCTCCAGTGGAACCTCCATCAATAAAATTTTGGCTCCTTTTTTTACATTAATATCCAATTCATCTAGATTCCACAATCCAAATCCATCTCTTTTCTCCAACTTTTGTCCTTGTATTTCGGCATTTCCCTCTATAACAAATGCATACACACCGTTGTCTTTAGATTTTGTTTTGTAAGTGAGGTTTTTAGCACTTTCAAACTCTCCTAAGTGGAACCATGCATTTTGATGTATCCAAACACCCTGATCGTTTTTGTTTGGAGATAAAACTTGGTAGAACTCATCTTTTTGCGCCAACGTTCTTATGCGGATTTGTTGGTAACGAGGTGTGGCTTCTCTTTTGTTGGTAAAGAGCCAAATTTGCATCAGTTTTAAGTCTTCTATATCTTGCGCATTGTATTCGCTGTGCTGTACACCTGTTCCGGCACTCATTACTTGAATGTCTCCCGTAGTAATAACACTTTCGTTCCCCATACTATCTTTGTGCTTTATGCTGCCCTGCAAGGGTATGGTAATAATTTCCATATTGTCGTGTGGATGCGTAGGGAAACCTTTGCCACCTGCAATGGTATCGTCGTTAAGTACGCGGAGCGCA
>Ga0233444_10003484_pt1 | contig 15621 bp, 19 predicted proteins | sample SI_124_October20_6_FD_182792 | JGI IMG/M metagenome (GOLD analysis project Ga0233444, IMG submission 182792) | Seawater microbial communities from Saanich Inlet, British Columbia, Canada - SI_124_October2016_10_MG | ecosystem: Environmental > Aquatic > Marine > Inlet | place: Canada: British...
ATGATTGAAGAAGATAAAATTATTAAAGAAGCTAAAAAAGCTACGGAGGAAAATGGAATAGTTTTTTTAGATGAGATAGATAAAGTTTCTACTAGAAGTGACAGAGTGGGTGGAGATGTTTCAAGAGAAGGTGTTCAAAGAGATTTGTTACCACTTATTGAAGGTACAACAGTAAGTACAAAACATGGTCCTATTAAAACTGACCATATTTTATTCATAGCCTCTGGAGCTTTTCAATTGGCTAAACCATCAGATTTACTTCCAGAACTGCAAGGGAGATTGCCAATAAGAGTTGAGCTGAACGCTCTTAAGGAAGAGGATTTTATTCGAATACTCAAAGAACCAGATAATAGTTTGATTAAACAATATAAAGAATTACTAAAAACAGAGAATGTTAATTTAAAATTTACTGATGATGGCATTGATACGCTTGCAAAAATTTCTGCAGAAGTAAATTCATCTGTAGAAAATATAGGTGCTAGGAGGCTTCACACAATAATCGAAAAAGTTTTAGATGATATAAGTTTTAATGCTACAGACAGATCCGGAGAGACGATTACAATTGACGAAAAGTATGTAAAGGATAATTTAGGTAATTTAGTAAAAGATACTGATTTATCAAAATTTATTCTATAAATTTTTTAACTTAATCAAAATAGCACCTGAGCCACCATCTTTTAAAGAAGCTTCGGAGATAGAAATAACATACTCGCTAAGTTTGCTGTTATTTTTAATAAATTCAGGAACTGAAAATTTTAATTTGCTTAACTCATTTGAAACAAAAATATCTTTGTCTGTAGTTGAATGAATACCTTTACCAGTGATTAAAAGTATTTCTTTATATTTATTTCCTGCACCTGAAAGTATAATTTCTTCAACTTTTTTATTTGCATTTTCCAGAGTAAAACCATGTAAATCATATTTTAATCGATCTTTTCTAGAACTATCCTTCTGATTATCTTGTTCTTTATCGTAAATATTTGAAGGATGCTTAGTAAAATTCTCCCATACTTTTTTGTCTTCTTGTGAAAGGTCTTTTTTTTTAATCACTTGCTTATAATTTCAGCTAAATACCAGTTAGAACTTTTATTATTTACATTTCTCGTAAATTTCCAAGTATCTGTAACAAATTTAATTTTGTCGGGATTGCCTTCAATAATTTTATCTTCTTTTTTTTTTACAGAAATAACCTCAGCAACAAATTTAACTGAAGCAGATAACTCATCTTTAACTTTTTCATATTTTTCAAGTGATGAAACTTTAATACCAATAAATGTAAATTCTGATTTAATTTTTTCTTTATTCCTAACATCAATAGCACCAGAAAAATTACTATACATAGTACCGGTTAAAAGATTTTTTAAACTCTTTAAATCACCTTTTGAAAAAGAGGTTAATATTGTTTCATAGGCTATCTCTGCGCCTTTTAAAAAATCCTTTTTATTTTGACCGTCAAGGATTTCATAATTTTGATTAATTGGTTTCTGATCATTTTTAGGTATATTAAATTTTTTCTCTGTAAAACCTGGGTAAACTTTGGACTCATGTCCAGTTTTTCTTCCCAGGATACTTCTTAAGCGCAAGATTATAAATCCAGCGATCATACCAAGTAGTATTATGTCTATATATCCAAAGTTATTACTCATAATTTGATAATTATACATTAATCATATATTTTTGTATTAGACAAATGAACTCATTTTTTTTATTTTTTATAGGTTTACCTGCATTGGAAATATTTCTAATGATAAAAATGAGTGGTAAAGTAGGAGCGCTTAATACTATTGCTCTAGTTTTTTTAACTGCAATAATTGGAGTATATTTTGCAAAAATACAAGGGATAAAGACTCTTAGATCAGGAATGGTTAATCTTTATCAAAACAAATTACCTGTTTATGAAATATTATCAGGTGCCTCGATAGCAATAGCGGCTTTACTATTAATTATCCCGGGTTTCTTTACAGATTTTGTAGGTTTTTTTCTTTTAATACCTTTTACAAGAAAGATCATATTTAGTATTTCAATAAAAAATAAAAACAAAGCTGATAAAAATAATAAGAGCGTTGAAATTGAAGGAGAGGTGGTTGATAAAAAAGATGAGTTATAAAATAATAGGAAAATATATTAAAGAATTAACTTATAATATCCCTAAACCTGAGACTTTTTTTTTGCTTTCAAAAAATATATCTAATTACAAAATTAATATTGATATTAAAAGTTCTCAAATAAAACAAAACATTATTGAAGTTTTAGTGACATTAACTTTAAATCCTATTAAAGAAAATTTTGATACAATTGATACTAAAATTATATATTCAACGATTGTTGAACTAAATGATGATAAAATAGGCAAAGAAGAAATAGAAAAAATAATTCTAGTAAAGGTCCCAACAAAAATTTATTCTGAGTTGCGGCAAATATTTATTTTTTTATTTGAAAATTCGGGATTTAAAGATGTAAAAATAAACGAATTTGTTGATTTTGAAAAACTACATAGGCTTAGAAAGATTCAGTAAAAATTTTTTTTTAATTCATTTTTTAAAAATAATTTATGCTTTTTAATATCAGATTCTGATATTTCTAAAATTTCTTTATTATAGTTCTCGACTTTAGAAACATTTTGACTTGAGGTGATATTAGAAAGATTAAATTTAGGTTCTCTAACGTCTATTAGGTTTATGTAAACTTCCCGTAGCAACTCACAATCAAGCAAAGCGTTGTGTTTATTTCTTTTTGACAAATCTATATTAAATTTTCTACACAAAGCATCTAAGGAATTTGATGTTCCTGGAAATTTATTTCTAGCAACTTGCAAAGAATCTATAACTAGTTTTTTATCCAGATTTTCTTTTTTAATTGCGTTTAACTCGCCATCTAAAAACCCCAAATCAAAAGGAGCATTATGTATAATAATTTTTTTTTCTTTTATAAAATTTATAAATTCATCTGCAACTTGATCAAAAGTTTCTTTATCTTTTAAAAAATATTCTGAAAAGCCGTGTACTTGGAAAGCCTTCTCCGGCATGTTTCTTTTTGGATTTATCAATTTGTGAAAGACTTTACCTGTTGGTATCAAGTTTTTTGTTTCTATGCAGGCTATTTCTACGATTTTATGTCCATCGCTAAATGACAGGCCTGTGGTCTCAGTGTCTAAAAAAACTTCATACATAGAAATTGATTATACTTAATAATTTCTTTTTTAAAATATTAAAATTATTTTCATTTACTACAATGTGGTCACAATGCTGAATTTTTTTTTTGTCTGGCAACTGTTTGCTATTTAATATTCTAAATAATTTTTTATTTCCTCCTTTTGTAATAAATCTTTTTAATCTAATTTTTTTTTTTGCCTTTACAAATATTATAACATCAAAATATTTCATCAATTTACTTTCAATCAACAAAGGTATTTCAAAAAACAATATTTTTTTTCTTCTGTAAAAATGTGAGAATTTTTTCATTTTTTTTCTTATAATAGGGTGAATTAATTTTTCTAATTTTTTAAAATTTATTTTATTCTCGAAAATTTTTTCCTTTAATGATTTCTTAAGATTAGACTTTGTGTCCAAATTAAATTGCCTAATTAATATTTTTTTAAAATTGTTGCTTTTATAAAGTTTTATTACTTCCTTATCTGCGTTAAATAACGGCCCTCTTTTGTTTGATAATATTTTAGCTACTGTCGATTTTCCAGATGCAATTGAGCCAGTAATACCGATTTTTATCATTTAAGTTTAGATAGTAGAAGATTGATTAAATCGTCATCTATTTCAGGATTTATTTTATTCCATAAGTAAAAAGATTTTTGGCCCTGATAAATGAACATATTAAGCCCGTTAAAAACCTTAATTCCCTTTTCTTCAAGAAATCTTAATGTTTTAGTTTTTAAGGGATTATAAATTATATCTATGTATGTGGCGTCTGCTTTCAATTTAGTAAAGTTAAAATCAAAATCTTGACCATTTTTTAAACCCAAGCTTGTTGCGTTTATGATTATATCATAATTCTCAATTTCAGCCTGGAGCGCATTCCAAGATAAAACTCTCAAAAAGTTAAATTTTTTTTTTAGAAACAAACATTTTTCCTCTGTTCTATTGATAATAGAAATATGTTTAATACCAGATTTCTTAAGTGAAAAAACTATGGATGGAGAAACACCCCCAGCTCCAATAACTAAAGCCTTATGATTAGTATTTTTGACTACTTTTTTTAAGTAAGCTGCTTGCAGTCCGTACACATCAGTATTTTCTCCTATCACCTCATTGTTGTTATCAAGAAGCAATGTGTTTACAGATCCTGTTGAGTTAGCATCGTTAATAATTTTATCTGTATAATCTATAATTTTTTGTTTATAGGGCAAGGTTACATTAACTCCACTTAATGATTTGTCTTTTAATTTTTGGATAACAGACACTAAGTTATTCGAATCAACGTTTAAGATTGAATAAATTGCATTAACTTTATACTTTTTAAACCAATAATTGTGCAATAGAGGAGATAAAGAATGTTTGACTGGGTCTCCAATTATACCAAATATTTTTTTCATTATTAATATTTCCTATAAAACTTTATAAGTTTATCAAGTTTATCTGGATCTGTCTCTGGGAGCAAACCATGCCCTAGATTAAAAATATATGGAACATCTTTAAAAATATTAAGATATTTAGTTGCTTTACTCACAATTTCTTGATCAGATAAAAATAGAATTTTTGGATCTAGACCTCCTTGCAAAATAACATTTTTTAAATTTTGTTTTGCCCACATAGGATCTATCTCGTAATCTAAATTTAATGCATTAGGTTTTACTATATCATTAAAGTCTTTATATTTTTTATTAATACCCTTAGGAAAACAGATATTAGGTATTTTATTTTTTTTACAAAATTCTACTATTTTTAAATTTGGTATATAACAATAATTAGGTAAGTCCTTTAGGGGTATTAAACCTGACCAAGAGTCAAATATTTGGATAACATCAGCTCCTGCATTAATTTGATTTTCAATATGAATACATAAAAATTCATTTAATTTATCTAATATTACATTTACCTCGAATTGCTTTGAATTTAATAAATTAAAATTTATGTTATTTTTACTTTCTTTCAATCCAAGCATATAAATTAATAAGGTCCATGGAGCCCCAACAAATGATATTAAAGACTTTTTAGAATCTAGTTTTTTTCTTGTAAGTTCTATTGCTTTATAAACAGGATGAAGTTTATGAGAAAAAGATATTTTATCATTACTTAAAAACTGATTGAGATTAAAGTTACTTAAAATGGGTCCATGATCTTTTTTAAATTCAACATTTTGTCCTAAAGCAAATGGTACCATAAGGATGTCAGAAAAAATTATTGCCGAATCCAAATCAAATCTTTTTATTGGTTGTAAAGTAATTTCAGAACTTAAAGAGCTGTTTAAGCAAAGATTTATAAAATTAGGATTTTCTTTTCTAATCTTTTTAAATTCAGGTAAATAACGACCCGCTTGTCTCATAAACCAAACAGATTTACAATTCTTTTTATTAATTAAGATTTTTTTAAGATTACTCATTAAATAATAAAAGTTTAAAACTGTGGTTATTGTTATAGGTCCTGTTAATTAGTTATATAACTATTTATACAGATTTTATACATTCTGAAGTTAATAACTCCTTTATATTTTGCTTATTTTTGAGGCTTTATTGATTTTATAAACACCTATAAAACAATATTATTAACATAGAACAAGATGTTTAATTTATGTTGATGAATGTTAATTATTTTTTATAAAAAAATTTAAAAAGGTAAAAAGTTGTTTTATTAAATTTTTATCAACAGGCTTATGAACGAAAAATACAATGTATATCTTGTGTCTGACTCTACCGGTGAAACCCTAGATAGGATTTTTTTATCACTAAAATCACAATTTGCAAATTTCGAGTATGAGAAAAAAGAATTTGCTTTTGTTAGAACGGAACAACAAATAGACAAAATTATTAAGGAGTGTAATCAAATAGAAAATTGTTTGATACTTTACACAATTGTTGAAACAAAATTAGCAAAGTATATATCAAATAAAAGCGATGAAAATAGTATTCCTTGCTTTGGTATTTTAGGCAATCTTATTTTAAGTTTTTCTAAACTACTCAATCAAAAAGCAATCCATAAACCTAGTGCACAACATGTCCTTGATGAAGATTATTATAAAAGAATAGAAGCAATTCAATTTACTATGGCCCACGATGATGGGAAGAAAGTAGATGATATAAATATTGCAGATGTTATTTTGTTAGGTGTAAGCAGAACCAGTAAAACACCTACATCAATATACTTGGCAAATAGAGGCTACAAAACAGTAAATGTCCCATTAGTTCTAGATCACAAAATTCCATCAGGCTTAGAGGCAAATAAAAACTCATGTATTGTTGGGCTGGTTGCTGACCCCAAAAGACTTGCAGACATAAGGCGAAATCGAGTAGCAATTATGAAAGATAATAATTTGAAAGAGTATACAAATTTAGATTTCATTAAAGATGAAGTTGAAAATTCAAAAAAACTTTTTAAGAAAAATAATTGGCCAATTATTGACGTAACCAGAAGATCAGTAGAAGAAACAGCTGCTTCAATTTTGAAAATAATTGAAATAAAAAGAAACAGATGAAAATTATATTAGCCTCTAAAAGTGGAGTTAGAAAAAAAATTTTAGATACGTACAAAATTGAAAATGAAGTTATAGTTTCAAATGTCGATGAAGATGAAATCAAAAACTCTTTTTTAGTAGAGGGCGCGAGTCCTTTAGAGATCTCAAAAAATCTTGCTGAAATTAAAGCAATAAAAGTTAGTAAACAAAATCCTAATCGATTAACACTTGGGGCCGATAGTGTAATTTCTTTAAATAATGAATTGATTAATAAACCAAGATCAAGAGAAGAGGCACTTGAAATTTTGAAAAAACTGAATAATTCTAAGCATTATTTAATAAGCTCAGTCTGTATTGTAAAAAATGGATCAATGATTTGGAATCACTCAGATTCCTCCGAGTTAAAAATGAAAGACCTAGACGAGTTACAATTATCCGATTACCTTGCTAAAATTGAAACTAAAACTTTATTAGCTTATGGTGTTTATCAAGTAGAAGCGGACGGATTAGATTTATTTGAGTATATTAAAGGAGACAAGGATTCAATTATGGGTTTACCAATTAAAGCTATTATTGATTACATAAAAGAGTACAAAAATGAATAAAGATCACCCAGAAATTAAATTTGGAAAAACAGGAGTTTTACTTATCAATCTTGGCACTCCAGACTCAACTAGTTGGTGGGACATAAGAAAATATTTAAATGAATTTCTTTCAGATAGAAGAGTTATAGAAGTAAATCCTGTTCTTTGGCAAATAATTTTAAAATTATTTATTTTAACATTCAGGCCTTCTAAAACAGCATATGCATATAAAAAAATTTGGATGAAAGAAACCAACGAGTCTCCTCTTCGTTATTATACTAGAAAACAGGCTAAGAAATTAAAAGAAAATATAGGAAATGAAAATGTTATAATTGATTTCGCAATGCGTTATGGAAATCCTAGCATTAAGCATAAACTCAACAAGCTTAAGGACGAAGGTTGTGAAAAAATTATTGTTTTTCCTCTTTACCCTCAATATGCAGCAGCAACTACTGCAACTGTTTGTGATGAAGTTTATAGAATTTTAATGAAAATGAGATGGCAGCCAAGTTTACAAATTATCCCTCATTACGAAAGTGATCCTTTATATATCAATGCAATAGTTTCAAGTATTGAGAAAAAGCTAGAAAGTATTGACTGGAAACCAGACCTTATTATTTCCTCCTATCACGGAATACCAAAAAAATATTTCGATAAAGGTGATCCTTATCAATGTTATTGCCACAAAACAACGAGATTAATTAAGGAAAAATTTACCAAAGTTGAAATACAAACTACTTTTCAATCTCGTTTTGGTCCGCAAGAATGGCTAAAGCCATATACAGATAAAGCTTTTGAAAGATTGCCAAGCGAAGGAGTTAAAAAACTATTAGTTATCTGTCCTGGATTTGCCTCAGATTGTGTAGAAACCTTAGAAGAGATTAATATTCAAGGAAGAAAGGCTTTTATAAAAAACGGGGGGGAAAAATTTGATTTAATTCCTTGCTTGAATGATAACACAGATCATATTTTGTTATTCAAAGACCTAGTAAAAAAGTATTTTTAATAATGAATTTTTATTTAATCTTTAAATCACTTCATTTAATTGCTGCTATATCTTGGATGGCAGGACTTTTATATTTACCTCGTATATTTGTTTATCACTCTGAAGCAACTCACGAATCTCAAAGGGATGTTTTTAAAACAATGGAAAGAAAATTATATAATTTTATTATGATGCCAGCGATGCTTCTGTCTTGGTTGTTTGGAATTTTGTTAATATATAATCTTGGATCTTTAATTTTTTCAGAATTGTGGATACAGTTAAAATTAACATTAGTTGTAATTTTGACGTATTATCATTTCACTTTAGGGAAATATCTAAGTGATTTTGCAATAAACAATAACCAAAAAACATCTAGATTTTTCAGGATATATAACGAAATACCAACAATTATACTGATTGTACTGATATTTATTGTTATATTTAAGCCACAATAATAAGGGTTGTTTTTTTTCTAAAAAGACATATATTTTTGATACTTTCCTTAAATCAAAAAACTCCGCATGAATTTACAAGAATTAAAGCTAAAGAAACCCGCAGAGCTTATTAGCGAAGCAGAAAAACTCGGCATTGAAAATCCTAGCACACTTAGGAAGCAGGAAATACTTTTCGCTATTTTGAAAAAGTTAGCAGAAAAAAATGAGCAAATAACTGCCACAGGTGTTTTAGAGGTTTTACAAGACGGCTTTGGTTTTTTGAGAGCAATAGAGTCTAATTATTTACCTGGGCCCGACGATATTTATGTAAGCCCAAGCCAAATAAGAAGATTTGGATTAAGAACAGGTGATTCAGTCGAAGGAGAGATAAGAGGACCAAAAGATGCTGAAAGATACTTTGCTCTGTTAAAAGTAAATAAAATTAATTTTGATGATCCCGAGCAAGGAAGAAATAAAATTGCATTTGATAATTTAACGCCGCTCTACCCTAATGAAAGAATTAAGCTAGAAGTCGAAACAACAAAAATTGAAAAAAAACCAGATAATACAGCAAGATTAATTGATTTAGTTAGTCCCATAGGGAAAGGGCAAAGATCATTAATAGTTTCGCCCCCAAGAGCCGGTAAAACTATAATCCTTCAAAATATTGCGCAATCAATAACAGCAAATCATCCAGAATGTTACTTGATGGTTTTATTAATAGATGAAAGACCAGAAGAAGTAACAGATATGCAAAGATCTGTAAAAGGTGAAGTAGTAGCTTCAACTTTTGATGAACCAGCTTCAAGACACGTAGCAGTTGCTGAAATGGTTATAGAAAAAGCCAAACGTTTAGTTGAGCACAAAAAAGATGTTGTAATTTTATTAGACTCTATAACAAGGTTAGGAAGAGCCTACAATGCAGTCATACCAAGTTCTGGGAAAGTTCTTACAGGCGGTGTAGATGCAAACGCTCTCCAGCGTCCTAAAAGATTTTTTGGAGCTGCCCGTAATATAGAAGAAGGAGGTTCTCTAACAATTATATCAACAGCTCTAGTGGATACCGGCAGTAGAATGGATGAAGTTATTTTTGAAGAATTCAAAGGAACAGGTAATTCAGAATTAATATTAGACAGAAAAGTTGCGGATAAAAGAATTTATCCAGCTTTAGACATAACGAGATCAGGTACTAGAAGAGAAGAATTATTGTTTGAAAAAGATGATCTTTCTAAAATGAATGTTTTAAGAAGAATTATAAGCCCAATGGGAACAATGGATGGGATTGAATTTTTAATTTCTAAGTTAAAAAATACAAAAAATAATGCTGATTTTTTCGATTCCATGAATAAGACAGCTAATTAAATTTACTGTATCGTCAGAGTTTTAAAGTTTACCTCATACAAATAGAAAGAAATTATATTTTCTAGAATTCTAACTTTTTCATCTAATGATACGGTTTCAAGGAGTTTTTGCTTCTCTTCATTTGTTACAGGCGATATCATTGCTAACGTATGAATTTTTTGCGTCTGGTCAAGCTTTTCAAGCTCCTTCCAATTAAGTAAAAGTCCACTCTTTTTAAAAAAAATTTTAGCTTTTTCTATTAAATTTGATGAATTTATTATTTTCCTGTTCTCAATAATATCATCTTTAAAATTATTATAATTTACTTTAAATTCTCTATAAAGCTTGTCATTTCTTTTTTCATCTAAAATTTCAAATCTAGTAATTCCTGTTAAATTTATTAAAATTCTACCATCCTTACTTTGCTGATAATCACTTATTTTTCCAAGGCAACCAACTTTATAAACTGAATTGTTTTCTCTCTTTGATTGAACCATGCCCATTAGCTTATCTTTGTTATAAGCGTCATTAACTAAATTTAAATATCTTTGTTCAAATATATTTAAAGGTAAATTAGTTTTAGGGAAATATATAACGCCACTAAGCGGAAACACAGGTATTATGCTAGGGTAATTTTTCATATTAGGTAACTATATAAAAAAAATTTATTTATCGATAGTGACATTTTATAATGGTTGACCATTCGTTGAGCAGTGTATTATACTTCATATTTTGCGGGCATAGCTCAGTGGTAGAGCGTCTCGTTGCCAACGAGAAGGTCGAGGGTTCGAACCCCTTTGCCCGCTCCATTATAAGTTTAAAGAATTAAAAAATATTGAATTAACCTTAAGAAGAAATGTGAAAAGGGGCAATTAAATGGTTAAATTTTTTTATAGTGTTTGATCTATCAAAAAAAAGATGTGTTGCTTGTGATGGAGATATTCCAGCTTTCGATACAAGAGAAATACACAAATACTTAAAAAAAGTTGATGGCTGGGACGTAAAAAGCAACAATGATAAAAATTTCTACCTAATTAAAGATTTTAAATTTAAGAATTTTGAAGAAAGCCATAACTTTGTCAATAAAATTTGTATGGTAGCTGAAGAAGAAAAGCATCATCCAGATATTTCTTTTGGTTGGGGTTATTGTAAAGTAAAAATTTTTACTCATGCTATTAAAGGACTTGCAGAAAGTGATTTTATTCTAGCTGCAAAAATAGATAAAATTAGCTAGTGGTTGAAATGTCTAATGCCAGTAAAAAACATTTTAATTTTAGCTTTATTAGCAGCATCTATAATTTCTTGATCCCTAATCGAACCACCTGGCTGAATTATAGTTTTAACACCAGCTTTAATAAGAGAGTTTATTCCATCTGCAAATGGAAAAAAAGCATCAGAAGCAGCTACAGAATTTTTAATTTTTGAACGTTGAAATTGTTTTGCTTTTTGTACTGCAATTTTACAACTATCCAATCTACTCGGCTGACCAGCACCAATACCAATTGTTGAAAAATTATTACATAAAACAATTGCGTTTGATTTAACATGTTTACACACGTTGAAAGCAAATATAATTTGAGCCAATTCTTTTTTATTGGGCTTTAATTTAGTTACACACTTAATTTTTTTTTTGTCTATAATTATATTATCCTTACTTTGTAACAAAAAGGCTCCATCAAATGACTTTACAGAATTAAAGTTTTTAAGTTTAAAATTTGAAATATCAATTATTCGTAAATTTTTCTTTTTTTTGAGTATTTCTAAGGATTTTTTATCAAATCCTTTTGCTAAAATTACTTCTAAAAATTTTTTATTAATTTCATTGGCAATTTTTTCATTAATTTTATAGTTACAAGCAATAACTCCACCAAACGCACTTATTGGGTCAGATGCATAAGCATTTTTAAAGGAAATTAATGGTTCTTTGTTTTCAGAAATTCCACATGGGTTTGCATGTTTAATAATTACAGTCCCCTGATTTTTTCTTAAAGAGTTCAAAATTTCTAATGATGTAAACATATCATTGAAGTTGTTATAACTAAGTTCTTTCCCATGAATTTTATTCATTTTTAAACGTTTATCATCATAGTCGTTCACATATATAGATCCTTGTTGGTGAGGGTTTTCTCCATATCTCAACTTTTGAAATTTTCTTCCAAAGATTGTTTTTCTTTCTGGAAATTCTATTTTAAGTTTTTTATTAAACCAATTAGCAATCATAGCATCATAATAAGCAGTAAGCCCAAACGCTTTAGAGGACATTTGCTCTCTAAATTTTAGAGATGTTTTTCCATTAAAAGTTTTTAACTCATTAATTAAAGACCCATAATCATCCTTATTAGTAACTATAGTTACGTTTTCAAAATTCTTTGCAGCAGCTCTAACCATTGTCGGCCCACCTATATCTATATTTTCGATTATCTGTTTTGAATTTTTAGTATCTGAAACTATTTTTTGAAATGGATAAAAATTAACGACGATTAAATCAATAGCAGGAAAACCATGTTTATTCATCTCACTTTTATGGTTCTTGTTTTGTCTGTCATGAAGAATGCCTGCATGTATTTTTGGGTGAAGAGTTTTTACTCTTCCATCTAACATTTCTTTAAATCCAGTATACTCTGATAATTCTGTACAATGATAACCTAATTTTGTAATTGAAACATAAGTTCCCCCTGAACTTATAATATTGATATTGAATTTTTTTAAAGTTTCAAGAAGTGAAACTAAATTTTCTTTATTAGAGACGGATATTAAAGCATTCTTAACTTTTAAATTCATTTTAAATATTTTTTCTAATTTCCCAGTTAAAAATTTTATTTTTATTAACTAAATTACCACTGATAGTTATACAAGAGCTATCTATTATTTTTTTTTCACCAAAAAATATACTTTTTTCTATCTCTAAATTTTCATTATTGACACTAAATAGTAGAGATTTATTTTTAGAAATTTGAATTAAAGCGCTATTTCCACTCATAGTCTTTACGACATTAAGATCAGGGTTAATGTGAAATCTGAAAGCGTATCTTATGGGATAACCATCTTTTGTTTTAAAAATATAATCTGTGCCTTTAAGATAATTATTCTCTGTGTCAAAATATACCTCTCTCTTATGGGTGCATCCAAAGTTTTTTTCATAACCATTATTAGATGCGGAACATCCTATAAGACCATTTTCATTTTTCGAGGAAAAATCAAAAGTCTTAAAACTATTTTGAATCGAATTTCCAAAAATGTTGTTTATCATTTCATTTTTCTCAAATTTTGTTATCGAAGTGTCATTAATAGATAATGTCGATTGACAGGCTGTAAGCCTACTGAGCAATTCTGCTTTTTTTGAAATATGATTTCCAAATCCAGAGTTAGTGATTATTTTTATTCCGTCTAAAAAATATTCGAAAGATAAAGGACCTGATTGATATGACCTTGAGAATTTTTTTTTAGGAGGCTTATCGATATCTATAAATAAAAAATTTTTTTTATATTTAATTCTAAATAAACCACCTAGATTGTTATTTTTATTGCTAGATTTGAAATTTTCTAAATATTTATTAATTTGATTTATCTTGAAAGAAGTAGCTCCATTAAATAAAGGCAACTGATTATCTGGCGTTTTAATAAAATGAATACAATTTAGATTTTTTTCAATAATATCCTCTAAAAATTCAGGAACAAATTTTTGACTATCTTTAATTACCTCTTTACAAAATAATAGATATTTTGAAAAAAAAAATAAATCATTAGGATTGCGCGACAAAGGGAAACCATTGTCATCAAAGAAATCTTTAATAAGAATTTTTAATTCTTTTATACCAATATTAAAATTTTCTTCATACTCTTGAAAAACAAGACCAGTTAAAATAATAGCAGTTAAAATTTCAATTTTTTTTGAAAGATCTTTTTCAAATTTTATATTTTTCTTTAAGTGATTAGTTTGACTGATAATGCAGCTTAAAAAATTTTTCTTAAATTCAAAAGTACTATTATCTAAAATAATATCAATATTTAAAATCCAACTGATAACTCTTGCGCTTAAAGTTGAAGTTTCCCAAACCTTTTTTTTATACTTTGAATTTTTCAGCATCCAAATATAAATAATTTTTTTTATTTTGGCATGGTCAGTTTTTCTATCGACAAGACTAAGCCAAAAAAAATTATGTATTTGTACGGCATTCTTTTTTTTATTCTTAAGCCAAAAAACATTTGGATCAATTTCACTAAATTTAAATGATAGACCGTTGTATGAAGCGATGATTGATAATAAAAATGGATTTGGATTATAATAAACTTGCTTTGGAGTTTTAGTTTCTAAAGACTTATTATAATTTTTAGATGAGAAATATATTTTTTTAAAAAATTTAATTAATGTTATTTGACAAGCAATTAAATAAAAATAGACACTTTTCAGGCCAGACATTTATTAATTGTTTCTAAGAATTTCTATATTTTTCTTAAGGTCGCCCTTATTCTCTTTAAAAATAGTTGACCCTGATACGAGTATATTAGCACCTGCTTTTTTTGCTTCTGAACAATTTTCAAAATTGATTCCGCCATCTATTTCAATGTCAATTTTTAAATTTTTTTGATCAATTAGATCTCTAACAGCTTTTGTCTTTTCTAAAACTTTTGGCATAAATTTCTGACCTCCGAAACCAGGCTCCACGCTCATAATTAAAACTAGATCAACATCATTTACAACTTTTTCGATTAGTTTTATTTCTGAATTTGGTTTCAATGAAACACCAACCTTTTTGTTTGCTTTCTTAATTAAGTTAATAGTATTTGAAATATTTTGAGTAGCCTCAGGGTGAAAAGTAATTATATCTGCACCAGCATCAGCATAGTCTTTTATAAAATTATCAACTGGTGATATCATCAAATGTACATCGAATATTTTTGAAGTAAACGGTCTTAGTTTTTTTATTACCTCAGGTCCGATAGTAAGATTAGGTACAAAATGACCATCCATAACATCTATATGTATATAATCCGCGCCTGCTTTGTCCAAAGAAACTATTTCACTGCCTAATTTGCTAAAATCCGCAGATAAAATTGAAGGTGATATTTTAATTAAATTATCCATTTCATATTTATATTTTAAACAAAAACTTTGTCAAAAAAATTAATTGTTAATTAAAAAGCTGATAAATTTGTTTTGAGAAATCACTTTCTAAAGGAAAAGACAACATTCCCCATACATCGTAACCTAGTAGATATGGCATAACATAAAATCTAAATAGGTAAAAAAACCATGCCACATAAAGAGGAATAAATATTCCAAATAAAAAACTTGGAGTAATGGGTTTAAAAAAATTAATAACGGGGTTTGTAAATCTCACAAAAGCTTTCATAAAAAAAAAATCAGAGTCTTCTCTTTGAAAAATATTCATCGCTGCGCGACCTATTAGAGTCCACATCACAACGCCAACAATGTAATCTAAAACTATTGCCCAAATAGGTATCATACTATTAAGATATCATTATTTAGTTAAAAAAAAAGGGGCGAAAAAATCGCCCCTTTTAAACATTTTATAACTGTTGATTAGTGTTGTCTTCCTAACACTGATTTACCAGAAGGAATTCTAGTATCATCAACAAGTTTTTGAATTGCAGCACCTGGTTCTTTTGTAGCTAAGCTAACAAGAACCATAGA
>Ga0233444_10003486_pt1 | contig 15615 bp, 14 predicted proteins | sample SI_124_October20_6_FD_182792 | JGI IMG/M metagenome (GOLD analysis project Ga0233444, IMG submission 182792) | Seawater microbial communities from Saanich Inlet, British Columbia, Canada - SI_124_October2016_10_MG | ecosystem: Environmental > Aquatic > Marine > Inlet | place: Canada: British...
CTTTCTGTCTCTTCTGTCTCTTCTGTCTCTTCTGTCTCTTCTGTCTCTTCTGTTTCTGCTGTTTCTGCTGTTTCTGCTGTTTCTGCTGTTTCTGCTGTTTCTGCTGTTTCTGCTGTTTCTGCTGTTTCTGCTGTTTCTGCTGTTTCTGCTGTTTCTGCTGTTTCGGTTTCTTCGACATTCTTCTCAGTGGGAGGTACCAGTTCTGCCGCAGTTTGTGCTATTAACGCACCATTGCTTAAACGGCGAAACCCTTCAATAAGTTCATCAACTTTCACAGCAGTAGCCGTGACAGTTTCTGTCAGTACTGACGTTTCTTCTTTGCTTTCTACTTTATTCGCACTAGCTGCATCGTTTCCGACTGGTAATAAATCTAGACAGGCATCAATGGCACTTTCTAATTGTAGTGGTGCGTTTTTTAATGCTTTAGCATCCTGTTCAACAAATAAGGCTAATTGCGCCTTATAAATACTTTGCTCACGTGCTTGCAATTCTTCTGCAGTCTGCTCTAGCGCTTGGCCTGCCAAACCATATTTGTCAGATAATATCGTTGTCAATTGTTCGATGCGGCGATCTTTGAGACGCTTTATCTTTTTCACAGCTGTTGCTGCATCCGCCTGTGTTTTTTTGCCTTTCTTATTAGCTCTAAACAATAACCAAGCACTTAAAAGACCAAATATTAAAGCCAGTTCATAGGCTAGCCGTTGGAATGTTGGATCTGTCATGTCCATTTATAATTGCTCTCCTGGGTTTTTACTTGCCCCTGATTTGCGGCGCCAAATGAAGAAGGCGATCCCGATTAGCAATACTAAGATACCATTTCCTATCATTAAGATGGATGAGGAAATCTCTCCGACTTGCTCACTTTCCTCTTCAGAAAGGTCAGTATCTAATCCACCCAGCTCATCATCATCGCTAGGCAATAGTGTATCAATATCGCTACTGAACTCATCTAACTGCTCTATTTTCTCAAGTGGACTTAACTCTTCTAATTCGCCTATCTCATCCAATGGCGCTAATTCATCAAGGTCTTCTATTAGCCCTTGCTCTGCAGTCATTTCACTTGACTGGCTTTCTTCTGCTTCTGTCGCTTCTTCCAATAACGCGAGTTCTTCTGACACTTCTTCACTGAGATCTGGCATTGCAGGTATTTCAATAACTTCAGATGTCATCTCATCAACCAAAACAATTTCATTCGGTTGTAAAAATAAAGTGCGACCTTTTATCGTTTCAGCTTTAATTTATAGATTAATTTTATATTCTTGTGTTGGTTCGAGCTCAGCTAATGTGAGCTGCCAATTCTCTTCCGTCGATTTCAGAACGTCGTAGGACCACTCGCTGCCATCCTGTGCCGTTAACATCGCAGCAATACTAATTTTTTCAGCATCAATCAAGCTCGTATCCGGTTTAAGTGTAATACGATGGGTTCGCGTTTCTTCATCCGTTAGCTGTTCTGATGAGACGGCGAAAGGCATTTCAACCACATTAATGCTTTGTCTTCTTTGGCGCTCAAAAGTAGCGCTTGCAATCGTCGTGACGACATCATTTCGACCCGGTTGAAAAGTCTCACCAACTTGCGTTCGGTAATTACCTTTTCTTAAGCTTGAATTGAGATCCTCTTCGACCATATCAGTCATTTCATTTTCATGCGTTAGTTTTGCATTAACTAAGCTTAAAAAACTGTCACGGGTGATTATCTGGCTTTTATTCGTTAAACCAACGTCGAAATCAAATGTTTCACCAATCAAGATATTATTGGGCAGATCTGTCGTTTTTAGTTTTAAGTCTGTTAACACCATCACGCGATTGTCTGGGTCTAATACAGCATCAATGACCCAATCTCCGACTTGTGGTTCTACAATAGTGATCAAGTCATAACCCGACTCACTAGTATGCCAGCGCACGGTGTCATTTTCGATGATGCTGTTCAGTTTATTTTGATCAGGCTGAATCAATTCTGTTGGTTTCGAATCTGCTTGTCGAAATACCAATACGGTCATTTCAGTTACGCTGTCATCTATTTTGAATGTGTTTTCCTTTAATGGCACCGTGTCTCTTTTTGCCGCTTTCTCAAATAAGTGGAGGAAGACGCGTTGTAGTTGTTCTGCATCATCAACTTGTTCGTACCAACCATCCGTCTCTAATGCGATTTCTCTTAGTAAAGCCTGATCTGACCCAGATGATAAAGCAATGGTATGCACGACAATGTTGGCTTGTTTTAACCTTGGTACAACCTCATTTAAGATACGTTTTTTCGACGTTTCACTGGCTTTAGGATCGGTTCAAATATCGACCAAGCCATCAGATAATAAAATAACGCTTCGGCGTGATGCCTTGTCTGGCTTAGATTGATTCACCGCTGCTTTATTCAATACTTGTTCTATATCGGTAAACAGGCCATTAGAATGAATTTTTCCGGTTTTCTTCCCTGCGTGATTTCGCCATGTCTTTGTCACTTCACGATGCGGCACAAGCATGTTGACGTATTTAGCAAAGGTCCAAACCCCCGCTTTTGATTGATCTGGTAACAAACCAACAATCATTTCTAATGCTGGTGTCCTTAAGTTTTTAGGATCATTATTTTTCATGCTGCCAGATACATCTATCAAAATTCTGACATCATTGGTTGGTTCATCAGCGGCGAAAACCTGCCGGTTAGACAGCACTAACGTCAGAAAAATGAAAAGCAAACTAATTTTGTTGGCGCGTACCATAAGACAATAACCTATTGTTTTTATTAGCTACTGCATCTTTAATGGGGACTTTTCCATCACACCTCAAGACGTAATAACTCTAGATAATAATGACTTAAGCAGGTTTTATGCCGTGAATTATTTTATCTCAGTATTAGGTAGCTTTTTCGGATAAAAAGGCCATTCTAAATAACACCTAATTCATTTGCCTTATGTTGTTATTTGCCAACAATATTGACAATATTCGGCTTAAATACTACTCTTCTTCGCACATTAGGTGCCTTCTTTCAAAATAGATCGAAGGATAATCGGGAAGCTGGTGCGTCATTAGACAAATCCAGCACTGCCCCCGCAACGGTAATTGAGTTAAATAAGTCTTTTCGCCACTGTTTTTTTATATGGGAAGGCGACTTATTTTTAGCCTCATGAGTCCGGAGACCGGCCTACTGTGAATGCAACCAATTCGCGGCGGGCGAACTCGGGGTTAATGAAGTCAGTCCTTCTGATGCCTTGTGCCGTGCTTTGGTAATTTAACATTGCTTGTTTTATAAACAACAAGCTAGACCTATAGGCACATTATGTCATTTCGTTTTATTACTATATCTCTGATTACTTTTCCTTTTATATCAACAACTGTGTTTGCCGAGAATACGGATCTCGATTCTATAGTTGTCACTGCGAGTCGACTAGGCAATGTAGACAGTTTACCCGCTAGTATTAGCATCATCACCGCTGAAGATATTAAACAAAGCCCCGCTAACAGTTTGCCAGAATTATTGTCTGAGTATGCCGGTGTTTCAACTAACAGCTTCTATAGCCACGGGAGCCGTGCTACCGTTGGACTGAGAAGTTTTGGTGAAACAGCAACCCAAAATACGCTAATTCTACTTGATGGCCGACGCTTAAATGATATTGACCTTTCACCCGTCAATTATGCTGCTATTGCCATTGACAATATTGAACGGATCGAAATTACCCGCGGCAGTGGTGGCGTCCTTTATGGTGACGGTGCAACAACCGGTACAATCAACATCATTACTAAGAACCCGCGTGACTCAAAAAACTATGCCTTAATTAGCCAAATCTTAGGCTCTTTTGACCACCGTGAAACCAATGCCTTTTTCAGTTACACCAATGATATTTTTAGCCTTACAGGTAATATTAATAGTCTTAAAGATGACGGCTACCGAGATAACAACCAATTTCGTCAAGATACCGGACAATTTGACTTAAGAGTACCCATTGCAAATACGGCTGAGCTATATATTAAAGCAGGGGCCTTCGAACAAGATAGTGAACTACCGGGAGAGCGTGTCGTTAGCCCAGGGACAAATATTGATCAAGTCTCATCCAATAGAACTGGGACGACTAATCCCGAAGATTGGGCTGATGAGTACACCGAATTTGCCACAGTCGGTTTTAGCGGCAATTTAAACCAAGATGACAGTTTTGTTGTTGATGCGGGTTATCGTCGCAAACGACAACGCGCCATGTTCTTTGACTATGATGGCTTTGGTTTTGATGCCTATTCTGAAACAGCATTACAAACATTGTCGCTCACCCCGCGCTTAACATTGAATAGGGTTTTCGGAGAGCATGCTATTAACTGGATTATTGGTGCTGATTTATATCTACATCAATACGATTCTAACCGTTCAAATTTTAAACAGAATATTAACCAACCCGTTCATGTCCTAGCAGCCGATCAAAAAAGCTTTGCTTTGTATAGCCAAACCACCATAACCTTAAGCCCTAATACTAATTTGACTGCAGGGATACGCGGTCAAAGAACACGCTTAAAAGCACGTGATAGTTTCGATGCAACAGCCTCAGGCTCTGCTTTCGGTTCAGAAGCAGCGGACTTTAATGAGTCAGATCGCAAAACCAGTTATGAGTTAGGTTTAAAACATAAATTCACTCATGCCCTGAGTGCTTATGGTCGACTTGGTCGCAGCACGCGCTTTGGTACTATTGATGAATTGTTCGAACTCAACTCTGTATTCCAGCAAACATTTTCACAACTTAAACCACAAGTTTCTGATGACATTGAGATTGGTCTCGACTATAAAGGCAGTGGTTTTGAAGCGAGTATCGCCCTATTTCATCAAAGTATTGAAAATGAAATCCACTTTGATGCGCTCACCTTCCTCAATGTCAATTTGGATGATACCCAACATGATGGTGTTGAATTAGCTGTCGCATTTGATATCAATTCAAATCTTTCAATGAAAGCAAATTATACCTATCTCAAAGCTGAATTTACCGATGGTAATAACAAAGCTAACGATCTCCCACTTACCCCTAACAATACGGCGAATATCACATTAATAGCTTCGCTTCCAGCTGATATCAAGGGAGCGGTTAACTTTAACTATGTCGATGCCACTTTATTAGCGAACGACCTAGGCAATAATTTTGCTAAAAAAATTCCTTCCTATAAAACGGTTGATTTAAAATTATCAAAACAAATTGCCAATATTGGTTTAGCGATACAAGTGAATAACCTGTTTAATGAACAATACTTTAATTATGGTGTCGGAAGTACGTTCACTCCGGGTCGTTTTAATGCTTATCCCTTACCAGAAAGAACCGCATATTTAACAGCATCATATCAATTCGATTAAACTGTTTGAGCGCTTTAAATATGGAAGCGCTCATTCCCCCTAATAAATTTAGTCACTTCATATTGGATCGTTATTATGGTTGAAAATCAGTCAGAACGTCATAAAAAAAGAATGAAACGACAAAAAGAAGTTGTCGATAAACAAGTCCAGAAATCTATCAAAGACAAGGGACTATTGCTCGTTATTACAGGTAATGGCAAAGGTAAAAGCTCCTCTGGCTTCGGTATGATTGCACGTGCACTTGGCCATAATATGAAAGTCGGTATTGTCCAGTTTATTAAAGGTGCTTTTAGTACGGGTGAAGAAACTTTCTTTAGACGGTTTCCTGATGAAGTTGCCTATCATGTCATGGGCGATGGCTTTACTTGGGATACCCAAAATTTGGAACAAGATATTGCTTCTGCCGAAGCCGGTTGGGCTGTCTGCCAAAAATTATTGCAAGATCCTGCGGTCAACATAGTCTTACTCGACGAATTAAATATTGTTCTCAAAATGAATTATTTGGATACAGAGGCTGTTTTAAACGATATTGCACAACGCCCTCCAATGCAACATGTCATCATCACGGGACGAGGTGCGCCGGATGCGGTTATTGAAGCAGGCGATACTGTCAGTCGTATTGAAGATGTTAAACATGCTTTTAGAGCCGGTATTCAAGCTCAAAAAGGTATCGAACTTTAAAATAACAGTACTATTTGGGAACTTTGTCACAAAACTGTAAAGTTACTCACAATTTCTGTGGATAACTCTGTGGTTAACTCTATTCTTGGTAGTTAAAGTATTCATATATAAGCGTTCAGCCTAAATTGGTTACTTTTTAACCAATCATTATAAGTCATTTAAAATCAATAACTTATAAACAGCATTTTATTAATCAATAGCTTAGCGTGACTTTGTAACGGTTGAATGATGTCTCTTTACCAAAGTTGAATAACTATTCGTTTGTCAAGCTTTTATATTGACATTTTTGGTGAATTTGAAGCGATAGTAACTACTATCAATCAAAAAAAGTGGCCTTTTTTAGACTGATTCTTTTTCGTTTTCAAATTCAAGCATTAATTCACCGTCATTGAGTACGACACGGACATGTCCTCCCTTACTCAACTTACCGAAAAGTAGCTCATCAGCTAGTGGTCGTTTTATTTTTTCTTGAACTAATCTTGCCATAGGTCTAGCCCCCATGCTGACATCGTAACCATTGTCAGCAAGCCACTCTCTGGCCTCATGATCAATTTCTAATGTCACTTGCTTATCTTGTAATAACATTTCGAGTTCAAGTACCGCTTTATCGGCAACGCGTAAGATGGCATCTTTGGTCAATGGCTTGAACTGAATAATCCCATCCAAACGATTTCTGAATTCAGGTGTGAAGGCCCGCTTAATGACTTCCATACCATCAGCTTGATGATCTTGTTGGGTAAAGCCCATTGAAGACCGGCCCATTTCATGAGCACCCGCATTACTCGTCATGACCAAAATGACATGGCGGAAATCAGCTTTACGTCCATTATTATCAGTCAATGTGCCATGATCCATCACTTGGAGAAGTAAGTTAAAGACATCGGGATGTGCTTTTTCAATTTCATCCAATAACAAAACAGCATGAGGCTGCTTACTAATAGCTTCTGTTAAGAGACCACCTTGGTCATAGCCTACATAGCCAGGAGGTGCACCGATCAATCTTGAAACCGTATGACTTTCCATGTATTCGGACATATCGAAACGTATCAATTCAACACCCAAGTTGTGTGCTAATTGACGTGTCACTTCTGTTTTACCGACACCGGTAGGGCCTGTGAATAAGAAAGCTCCCATGGGACGCTCTGGATGTCCGAGGCCAGATCTCGCCATTTTGATCGCTGAAGATAGGGCACCAATGGCATCACTCTGACCAAAAATAACGTGTTTGAGATTCTTCTCAAGATTTTTGAGATTATCTTTATCAGTATTGTTAACTGTTTTTGCCGGAATCCTAGCAATCTTCGCCACAATATTTTGAATATCAGTAATACCAATTTTTTTCTTACGTTTCGATTTAGGTAAAATACGCTGGGCTGCACCGACTTCATCTAATACATCAATCGCTTTATCAGGTAAATAACGATCGTTGATATGGCGATCTGCTAACTCAGCAGCTTGGTCTAACGCCGCTGTCGAATAGCGCACATCGTGATGTTCTTCTAATCCTGCTTTGAGGCCTTTTAAAATTTGTTTGGTTTCTTGAACTGACGGCTCTGGCACATCAATTTTTTGGAAACGTCGTGTTAAAGCATGATCATGCTCAAAAATACCGCGATATTCTTGATAAGTTGTAGATCCCATGCACTTTAACTCACCGGTTGCGAGTAGAGGTTTCAATAAGTTGGCAGCATCCATTGCTGAATTACCGGCAGAACCAGCACCTATTAATGTATGAATTTCATCAATAAATAAGATCGCATCTGGCTGTTTTTTAATTTCGCGTAACAGGGCTTTTAAACGTTTTTCAAAGTCCCCTCGGTATTTCGTTCCCGCGACTAAGGCCCCCATATCAAGAGAGTAAACAACCGCATTCTCAAGCACTTCTGGCACTTGCCCTTCGACTATACGTTTGGCTAACCCTTCTGCTAACGCTGTTTTTCCTACACCCGCTTCACCAACAAATAAGGGATTATTTTTACGGCGACGGCATAAGATTTGTAATGTGCGTTCAATCTCTAACTCACGGCCAATAAGTGGATCAATTTTACCTGCTAAAGCCAAGGTATTGAGGTTAGAGGCATAGAGTACCAAAGGGTTTTTACTGTCTTTTTCTTTGCTTTCTTGGCTCACCCCTTCATCTTCAGTATCTGATTGTAGCTCGATCAGATCAGTCTCAACACCTTGACTGATGGCATTAACAACATCAAGCCGCATCACATCTTGCTTTTGCAAAAAATAAACGGCTTGTGATTGTTGTTCAGAGAAGATTGAGACCAGCACATTAGCCCCCGTCACCTCTGTCCCACCTGATGATTGCACATGCATGACCGCACGTTGAAGGACGCGTTGAAAAGCTAATGTAGGCTGAGTTTCTCGTTCACTCTCTTCCGAGAGTGTGGGCAAATTATCAGCTAAAAAGTCTGCTAACTCTTGTCTTAACGTCGTAATATTGACGTCACACACTTTCAAAACAGCCAGTGCTTGGCCATTTTCCAACAGGGCTAAGAGTAAATGTTCGACAGTCAAAAACTCATGCGCCGATTTCCTCGCATGACTAAATGCATGACTTAATGTTTGCTCTAACTCTTTACTTAACATTGTATCGCCTCTTATTCACGCAGTGATTTATTCTTCTTCCATTGTGCACTGTAAGGGATGTCCATGTTGCTGGGCATAACTATTGGCTTGCTCTACTTTTGCTTCGGCAATTTCAAACGTATAAATACCACACGGTGCGAACCCTTCTGTATGCACTTGCATCATAGTTCGGGTCGCACTCTCACGTTCCATACTGAACAAGCCTTCAAGTATTTCAATCACAAAATCCATTGGCGTGTAGTCGTCATTTAACATCAGCACCCGATATTTTGGCGGCTGTTTTAAATCCGGCTTAACAGGAGAAACGGTTAACCCACTTTCGCTGTTCCAATCATGATCGTATTCATCACTCATTTCAATTACTTGCTCGCTTGTTCAGCCATTGTTTTTAACTCACCTGATTCGTATAACTCCATTACGATGTCACAGCCACCGACTAATTCACCATCAATATATAATTGAGGAAATGTTGGCCAGTCAGCATAACGATGTAAGTTTTCACGTACTTCTGGTTCTGCCAACACATTAATATATGCAAACTCTTGGCCACATTCTGTTAATGCTGCTGATGAGCGACTAGAAAATCCACATTGTGGAAAATCAGGGGTGCCTTTCATAAACAAAATGATATTATTTGACTCAATTGCTTGTTTAATTCGTTCCATTACATCCATCGTACTACCTCTTTTAATAAAATATTTCTTTGTTGTTCACATTAAATGGGGATTTTGTCGCCAATTTCAAGCTTATGCTAGTTAAAATCTGACTGCAAGAATCCTAACACGCCTTCTAGACCACAATAATTCAATCTTGTGGCTGCTTGTGATTGAACAGTCGGTTTCGCATGGTAAGCAATACTCAACCCTGCTTCCCGCATCATCAGTAAATCGTTAGCGCCATCGCCCATTGCGATAGCTTGCGATGGCAACACGCCCAATTGTTCACATTGACCTAATAAAAAATCAGCTTTGGCTTGAGCCCCACAAATTTTACCTTCTACTTTTCCGGTCAATTTTCCACCTTGTTCTGCTAGCACATTGGCCATCGTGTAATCTAGACCTAACTGCTGCTTTAAACGTTCCGTAAAAAAAGTGAATCCACCCGAAACTAACGCTGTTTTAATGCCTTCTTTTTTTAATGCCAACAACATCATTTTTGCACCTGGGTTTAACTTTAAACGCTGTTCAAAAACTTGCTCTAATACCGAAACATCGAGCCCTTTTAATAGGGCAACCCGCTGGCGTAGCGATGTTTCAAAATCAATATCGCCACGCATTGCCGCTTCAGTGATGGCTGACACCTGCGGCTTGGCATTAATAAAGTCAGCAATTTCATCTATACATTCGATACTAATTAACGTCGAATCCATATCGGTCACTAATAACCTTGTTTGGCTAGGATCAAATTGCTCAGGAATTTCGTTAATGTCAAAGAGGTAATTATCGCGTAATGCTTGTATTTGCTCTTTGCTCAACTGCTGTTGCGTCGTAATGGTCGTAAACCGACTCTGATTGATTATTTCACCCGCCACTTCTAGGGCGATCGCTGCCGCAGATTTGTCAGTTAATTGATCACCTTGTAATACGAGTTTGGTCATCTTTATCGTTCTCCTAAACCAATTTCGGCGAGTCTGATTTAGTATCAGCTCGCCGAAAAATGTGCTTCAATTCATGATGAAATTTAGAAATGTGGTTTAACTGGTGCCTCATTAAACCGTTTCAGACTTGCCATAATTTCAGTCTTTGCTGCTTCTATTCCTACCCAACCCTCAATTTTGACCCATTTCTCTTTTTCTAAATCTTTATAGTGTTCAAAAAAGTGTGCTAACTGAGCAAGTAAGCGCGATGAAACATCTGTTATGTCATTGACATCATCGTACATTTTATCGTGTGGTACCGCGATGATTTTTGCATCTTCACCAGATTCATCGGTCATATTGAGCATGCCAACTGGGCGACATTGTACAACTGAGCCACTGATTAATGCGTATGGGCTCATAACTAGTACGTCAACCGGGTCACCATCATCAGATAAGGTATGTGGTATGTATCCGTAGTTACATGGGTAAAACATAGCTGTATTCATGAAGCGATCAACAAATAATGCACCGGTTTCTTTGTCCACTTCGTATTTCACAGGATCTGAATGCGAAGGAATTTCGATAATAACGTTAATATCTTCAGGTAAATTTTTGCCTGAACCGACTCGGTCAAGATTCATAAAAGTAATGCTCCAAATAAGCGAATAATCAAAGCGCTTGATTATATAAGAATTTAGCCCGTGATAAAACTGAAAACGACAATAGTCCCTTTATTCTTTCAATGGCACCATTTCAAAATCTGATTTCCCAACAGAACAGTCTGGACACTCCCAATCCTCGGGGATATCTTCCCAACGTGTGCCTGGAGCGATGCCATCTTCTGGTAAGCCCTTTTTCTCATCATATACAAAACCACAAACCAGACAAATCCACTTATTCATACTGTGTCCTCAAATTAACCAAAAAATAATGATGCAGAAACTGCCATTAAGACCAAAGAGAACAACCTCTCTAACAATCTAACCGGTAAGTTTCTTGCCCATTTCGCGCCAATAGGTGCAAATAGTATACTCGTACTAATCAACCCTAAAAAAGCTTGCCAGTTGACATAGCCCATTTGCCACGGGTTATCAGTCTCGGGTTTATCTCCAAATAAGATAAAACCCAATACACCAGATACAGCGATGGGAAGTGCACATGCGGCTGAGGTCCCTATTGCACGCTGAATCGTTTTTCCTGCCAATAATAAATAGGGCACAACCATCGTGCCTCCGCCCATGCCTACCAATGACGATATACCACCAAACAAGGTCCCGGATATAAACATAGTCGGTTGTTTAAGTAATGTTGCTAAACCTGCTAATTCTGGCATTGTTGCCCAAAGTCTAATCGACATCAAAAAAGCATATATTGCAAAAATTCGTTGTAAGACTTCACTGCTAAACAAGGTCGCAGAATACGCCCCTAAGAAACCACCCACCGTTAGCCCGACTGATAATCGCCTCATCAATGCCCAATCGACATTTTGACTACGATGATGCGCCATTAATGAAGAAAAAGAGGTCACTATAATGGCCATCAATGACGTGCTCACGGCGATATGCATCAGATGTGACTCCGGCATGCCATAAAACTTAAAAACATATAATAAGGCAGGTACGCTAACTAAGCCCCCTCCTAAACCCAGTAAACCCGCGCTTAAACCTGCAAATATGCCAATAAAGGCAAAACTAATCCACTCAACCATAACCCGCTAATCTAGCAGATTTATCACAACACTGTTTACAACTTTACAGGCCGATGCAATACAAGGTATAAGAAACCCTACGTTTATTAAATAATTTTGATCTTTGTAGTTCATAACATCTTTAATCCATGCGTAATTATTGTGAGGTTCTCCCTATGTCAGTGTTGAGTTTCGTGCCGATTCTGTTCGGCATCCTTGGTCTTTACTGTGCCTATTTAGTTTATGGCCTAGTTATGAAATCACCACCTGGCTCAGGAAAAGTCGTCGACATCGGTGACCAAATTCACCTCGGCGCTATGGTTTTTATGAAGGCCGAGTATAGTCGCTTAGCTATTTTTTCGACCGTGGTGTTATTGGCTATTTGGATTAGTGATTTGGGCGGTACAACTGCTTTTGCTTTCCTTCTTGGCGCATTGTGTTCTGGTGCAGCTGGCTACATTGGGATGTATGCCGCGACACAAGCTAATGTTCGTACGGCAACGGCAGCGCAAGATGAAGGTGCTTCTGCTGCTTTGACCGTTGCTTTCTTTGGTGGTTCGGTGATGGGGCTCACCGTCGCTTCCATGGGTTTATTAGGGCTGGGCGTCTTATATCTACTCTTCGGAACAGATCCTCATACAGTACATGTGATTCATGGTTTTGGTATGGGAGCCTCTTCTGTGGCTTTATTCTCGCGAGTTGGTGGCGGAATATTCACTAAAAGTGCCGATGTCGGTGCTGATTTAGTCGGTAAAATTGAAGCAGGAATTCCTGAAGATGACCCGCGTAACCCCGGCGTCATTGCTGACAATGTTGGTGATAATGTCGGTGACGTTGCCGGTATGGGTTCCGATATCTTCGAGTCTTATTGTGGATCCATGATCGCTAGTTTAGCGATTGCTTCAACGATGGGATTAGCGGCTATTCAACAGCTAGCTGAAGATCAACAGACCTTAATGTTTATGCCTCTGGCTTTAGCTTCTCTTGGTTTATTATGTTCAATCGCTGGTATTTATGCTGTTAAGACTTATGCTAATAAAAGCCCTGAGGTCGCATTGAGAATTGGCACCATGGGTGCTTCCGTGCTCTTTATTGTCACTGCATTAATTCTTATTTTCTCCATGGGCGGCACCATCAATTTATGGATGGCCGTTTTAGTGGGCTCTGTCGGCGGTATTATTATTGGTTTAGTCACCGAATATTACACTGGTGGCGCACCTGTCCGAAAACTTGCTAAAGATGGTGAAACCGGTCCAGCCACAGTGATGATTAGTGGACTAGCCCTAGGTATGCAATCCGTTGCTATTCCTGTTATTACTATTGCAGCAATCATTTTTATCGCTAGTCACTATGCGGGCCTCTATGGCGTCGGTATTGCAGCCGTTGGTATGTTAGCAACTGTTGGTATAACGATGGCTATTGATGCCTATGGTCCTGTGGCCGACAATGCCGGCGGTATTGCTGAGATGGCAGAAATGGAAGAGCAGACACGGGAAATTACTGACTCGCTTGATGAATTAGGTAACACCACGGCGGCAATCGGTAAAGGCTTTGCTATTGGCGCTGCAGCTCTGGCAGCATTGGCGTTGATTAGTGCTTATATTGAAACAATTACTCATGGTAATCCTGAATTTCAATTACTGCTCAACGATCCTATTGTCTTAGTCGGTATGTTTTTAGGTGGCATTTTTCCATTTTTAGTCAGTGCCATGACGATGAAAGCCGTTGGCGATGCAGCTTTTGACATGATTCATGAAATACGCCGTCAATTTCGCGATATCCCTGGTCTATTAGAAGGCACAGCCAAACCAGATACTGCACGTTGTGTCGATATCGCAACTAAAGCAGCATTAAACAAAATGATTCTCCCCGGTGCTTTAGCTATCCTATCCCCTGTTGTTATTGGGTTTGGTATAGGTCCAGAAGCCCTAGGTGGCATGCTAGGCGGTGCCCTTATTACCGGCGTCATGATGGCCTTAATGATGGCCAATGCTGGTGGTGCTTGGGATAATGCTAAAAAGTACGTGGAAAAAGGCAATCTAGGTGGTAAAGGATCTGATGTCCATACTGCCGTCGTTGTAGGTGATACTGTTGGAGATCCTTTAAAGGACACCTCCGGGCCAGCTATGAATATTTTGATTAATGTTATGGCAATTGTCAGTCTTGTCATTGCCCCGTTACTTGTTTAACTTCAACAACTTTTAATAAAAAGCCACGTGCTTGCACGTGGCTTTTTTGTTTTATATTGGATCTCTGTGTTTTCTTCCAACTCAACGATTAGTCACAAACAAATATGGCAACTTGCTGGCCCCATGATTTTGGCTAATATTTCTATTCCGTTACTTGGCATAGTTGATACGGCAGTCGTCGGTCATTTAGATGCCGCACACTACGTTGGCGCTGTGGCTGTAGGCACGTTAATCTTTAGTTTTTTATTCTGGGGCTTTGGCTTTCTCCGAATGGCGACAACCGGTATCACAGCGCAAGCTGTAGGTCGATTAGATATACCCGGCAGTCATTTCATATTACAAAAATCGCTTGTGCTGGCACTTGTTATTGCTCTATTACTAATCTTGTTGCAAACCCCTCTATCTATGCTGGCTTTTTCACTTATTGATAGCAGTGAACAAGTCAGAACGCTTGGACAAAGTTACTTTTCGATCAGAATCTGGAGCTCACCCGCTATTCTTGCTAACTATGTCATTTTAGGTTGGCTTATTGGACAAGCAGACACACGTTCTGCTTTGTGGTTGGTACTGATTGTTAATATCAGTAATATTATTTTAGATTTAGTCTTTGTATCAGTATTTGAAATGGCCGTTGAAGGTGTTGCAATTGCTTCTGTTATTGCTGAATACATCGGTCTTCTTTTCGCTTATTTTTTAATTAGACGACATCATTTCCCCTTAATTAAAACAACGGAAAAAAACACGATTCAATTTAATTTTCTCTCCATACTGAATTTACATGGCAATATTTTCATACGTACGCTATGTCTTATCTTTTGCTTTGGCTTCTTTACAGTACAAGGTGCTAGACAAGGTGATATCACTTTGGCAGCTAATGCCATACTATTGCATTTCATTACCTTTATGGCTTTTTTCTTAGATGGTTTTGCCAATGCGACAGAAGTGATTACTGGCAAGGCCGTTGGTGCTGAAAACAAGGCATTATTAAGACAAGGCTTGTCCTATGCGGCTATATGGTCACTCGCCATTGCGGCTTTATTTAGTTTGAGCTACAGCCTTTTCGGTTCTAATATTATTCGTTTATTAACGTCAATACCTGCGGTAATAACTACCGCAGAACAGTATCTACCTTGGCTTATTATTGCTCCTCTTATCGGCGTTTGGAGCTACCTTTTTGATGGTCTATTTATCGGTACCATGCGAAGTAGAGAAATGCGTAATACTATGTTGTTTTCAACTTTCTTTTGCTACTTTCCCGCTTGGTATTTTCTTCAATCTTATGGTAATCACGGCCTCTGGTTTGCCTTATTACTGTTCCTGACTGCTAGGGGAATCAGTCAAGCCTATTATCTACCACGTATTATATCTAAGTAAATATCCTTAGAAGGCTTGATATAGCTTGTATTATCATGACATAACTCTTATGATAATCATTATCATTTAGATTTGGTTATACAATAATGAAGACAATACATACCCTTTCAGCAATGAAGGTTGGTGAATCAGCGACTATCCAAGCATTTCATGTCGATACTGGGTTTCAGTATCGCTTAAACGGCTTAGGTCT
>Ga0233444_10003489_pt1 | contig 15610 bp, 10 predicted proteins | sample SI_124_October20_6_FD_182792 | JGI IMG/M metagenome (GOLD analysis project Ga0233444, IMG submission 182792) | Seawater microbial communities from Saanich Inlet, British Columbia, Canada - SI_124_October2016_10_MG | ecosystem: Environmental > Aquatic > Marine > Inlet | place: Canada: British...
TGGCGTTGGTGTGAACCGCCAACACGCACGCACCGCCCCCCCCCCTCCCCCTCCCTCCTTGTGCGCGTGGGTGGGGCGGGCCCCGGCCGCCGCGGCCGCGGCCGAAGCCGCCTACTGCGAGGCGACCACCTTGTAGGCCTCGATCTGCTGCGTGAGCGACCCGGACAGGCTGTTGTTCTTGAGCAGCTCGGTGTAGTGCGCCTCGTTGATCCAACTGATGGGGCGCCACTGGTCGGGCGAGACGCCCGTCATGGCCGCCGACTTCTCGACCTCGGTGAGCTGCTCAAAGGTGAGCTCGCTCGGCTTGGCCCCCACCGCCTGCACGGTCGCGATGTCTTGACGCAGCTGCTGCGCCGCGAGGTAGTTGGGCTCGCTGGATCGCACGGACATATTCGCTTCGGGTGGTGCGAGTGCCCCGGCGCGCCTCGCTGCTTCTCGGTTCTACCAAGAAGCTGCGCGGTGGGGGTTTATGAGCCGGGGGGAAGTTGCGCGCCCAGCGCCGCTTCGAGTCGCGACGGCTCGAAGACCCACGCCTCCTTGCGCTCCTTTCCGATCTTGCGCCGCTTCGCGAGCGTGCCGCCCCGCGCCCGGTCCTCGATGAGCAGGTGCTTGATGGCTGGCGTGTCGTACACCTCGCCGGGGGTGAGGTGCAGCGGGCCGTCCGACGGGCGCCAATCGCGCACCTTGGCCAGCAGCCGCAGGATGTCGCCCTCGCGGTTCGGGTGCACGCTCGGGCCAAAGCCGAGCCCCTGCCGCAGGTTGAGCAGCATGGGCAGCGCCAGGCCGATGCCCACGCCGAGCCACGTCTCGTAGCCCTGCGCGGGGCTCAGCTTCCAGTTGACCCGCATCAGCTCCTGCACGGTCGTGCGCAGCGTGCTGTACCCGGGCGCCCCCAGCGCCAGCCTGCCGAAGCGCCGGTTGAGCTCGTCGTACGAGAAGTTGCCCAGCAGGCTGAACGCCATGCGCACGTGCTCGTCAATGTGCGAGTTTTGCCAGTCGAGCATCTGCTTTTGGCCCGCGTCCCACTCCACGCCCACCACCTGCGGGTCGAGGTCGGCCTTCAGAAAGTTGGCCGCCTGCGCGTCGCGCACCATCTGCGCCAGCAGCACCTTTTGCAGCACCTCGCAGCGCACGCACCCCGCGCGGAAAAACTGCGGCGCGTCGCACGCGTCGAGCTGCATCACCGCGTGCGCCAGCAGCGCGATGCGCAGGCCCGTGGGATCGAGCCCCGTGCGCCGCTGCCGGTGCGCCGCCGCGCTCACCAGCCCCCAGCGCACCGCGCCGGGATCCAAGCCGACCCACGTCATCTGCGGCACGGCCGGCCCGGCGTCCGCGCCGCATCCGCCGATGCGCTGCAGGCACGGAACAAACGGCGGCGGCCGCCAGCCCTGCGCCGCCGCGATGGCCCGCTCCACCAGCAGGCACACGCCCTCCGCGTTGCCGTGCGTCTTGACGCACTCGCGCCAGTGCTCGACTGCGCGCGCCGTGCAGCCGAGGCCCACGCTCGGGAAGCTGCCCAGCGCGTCCCGCAGGCGGCCAAAGTGCATGCACGACGCGACCTCGGGCAGCACGCACAGCAGCTCGGGCGCCGGCGCGCGCAGCAGCGCGATGAGCCCCTCGCGCGCGTCGTCGTTGACGACGCCCATCGCCGCGCCGTACTCCGCGTCGGCATCGTCGTCGTCCGCATCCCACGCGTTGCGCACGAGCTTGACCAGCAGGCGCATCGCCGTCACGTCGCGGCCCACGCCGCGGTAGCTGTAGTAGTGGCAGCGCACGTACTGGATGCGCGCCAGGTGCTCGCAGCCGAGGCTGCACAGCCGCTGCGAGGGGTCGGCGTTCCTGGGCTCCAGCAGCGACACGCGGCTCGCGATCAGCGACGCGAGCGTCTCCACGTTGGTCTGCAGCGAGTTGTCCCCGTTGGGACGCGACAGCGGGATTTTGAGGTGCTCGCGTATCGTGCCGTCGAGCGCGTACAGCCACTCGATCGCCAGCTGCTTCACCTCGGTGCGCAGGTACAGCCCGAGCCCGCCCACGTACACGCGCTGCTTCATAGGGCTCACGTAGAGCGTCTCGTGCTTGGCGTACGTGCCGCACGCGTAGGCCAGCTCGCGGCTGAAGGTCACGTTGCGCCCATCGGCGTTGCCCGGCTGCTGCCACTGGCGGTACCGCGCCCAGCACGAGCCGGACAGCTTCTCGGCCAAGGAGTAGGCCCTCTCGGCGAGGCCCAGCATCCTGCGCAGCGCGTCGATGAGCCGTTGCCGATTCGCGTCTATGGCGTACGCCGGGTTGGACGAGCGGAACATCGTGTCGATGAGCGGCGTGGCCTCGTGCAGCATCGGCGGCTTGGCGGCGCACGCGACGCACAGCACGCGGCTGCGCACGCGCCGCCCGCACGACTGGCAGAATGGGTTCTCCGGGTCGAAGGTCGGCGGCGCGTTGCCGAGCAGGCTGACGAGCTGGGCCGACTTGATGAAGAGGTTGGTGCGCGTGCAGAAGAGCATGGCCAGGAAGTGCGAGAACGAGTCGTACATGACGCGCTCCCGCGTCTCGTTCGGCCCGCTTGACGCCATGGCCCCGCTGGCGCGATCAGCGCAGCCGAGCGATGGCGCGGCCTGGCACATAGCGCGGCGTCACCACTTGCCGCGGGGTGGGGTGCGTGGAGCCTTGTGGACCACAAGTGGGGTGTTTTTTTACGACCCAACGCCCCCACACGCGCCAAACGGTTCAGGCCTGCGTTGGCCCAGGCGCTGGCGCTGGCGGCTCCTCCCCCAGGGCCTGCTCGGTGAGGATCTTGTGCACCTGCTGCGCCTCGTCCTGGCGCACCCGCGCGGCGCGCGGCGCGCCCTCCGCGCCCTCGCCCTCCGCGCCCTCGCCCTCCGCGTCCTCGCCCTCCGCGTCCTCGCCCTCCACGAGCCGCACCGCGCGGAGGCTCGGCCGGCCGATGGGCAGGACCGTCAGCATCGCCAATGGCTGCCCGCGGGAAATGGGCAGCATCGGCTGGGACTCGGCCAGCTCCGGCGGTGGCCGGTAGATCAGGCGCACGTGCACGAACTCCGCCGAGGTGTCAAAGTCGACAATGTCCGTGCGCACGTCGGTGGACGCGAGGAACCCCCCGTCGGTGATCATGCCGACGAGCATGTACGGCATGTGGAAGGCCACGCCCGTCGACACCACCACCTCTTCGTTGGCCCGGATGCACACGTCGCGATTCGACGCGAGCACCATGCACCCACGGCCCGTCGAGGGGTAGCGTGGCACCTGCGCGCCCTCCTCGAGCTCCACGTCGACGACCAGGTCGGGCAGCTCGGGCAGCTCCGTGGAGGCAAAGGCGCCCATGGCGTCAACGGCGCCGCTAGCCACGGGCCGGGGCGCTCATCGGCGAGGCGCGGGGAATAGCGGCGGCGGCGCGCGCGTGCGCGCGCATGGACGGCGCCCCCGCGCCGTCCGAGGCGGCCGTCGCGCCGGCGGCGGCGGCGAGCAGCGCCAACGGCGCGCAGCCCGCGCAATCATCGCCACCGCCCGCCGAGGAGGCGGTGGTCGACCCCAACGTCGAGCGCGGGCTCGCCGCGTCGGTGCGCGTGTTTGACTTTTGCAAGCAGCGCCTGTTGGCCCTGGCCGACGGCGTGGACGAGACGCCGATCACGCGCGCGGAGCTGGTGCGCATCAAGCGCGCGGGGCTGGCGATGAACCAGGCGATCACCCGCCTCGTGCAGGCGCGCAACTCGCGCGAGGACCGCTACCTCATCGAGCTGCACCTGCTGCGCCAGATCCTGCAGCGCGAGGCGACCGACCGCGACGCCAACCGGGCGCGCGTCTACGAGATGCTGCGCAAAAACCTCGTGCCGGAAGACGCGACGAGCGTCTCCGCGGCGGGGGCGTCCGTGACGACCTCGGCCGGCTCCAACCCGCTCAACGCGCCCTCCGCCGCGAGCCTCGCGGTGGACAGGGCGCTGGCCGCCGTGGGCCGGATCGACGCGTCGCTGCTGGCCCTGAGCGCCAACAGCTCCAGCACGGTCCACGGCGCCGGGCTCATCTCGGCGCACAACACGCGCCAAGAGGCCCTGGCGGAGCTTGCCTGAGGAGCGAGTTGGCAAACCGCCTTACCGCCCCGGGGCGGGGGTTGGCAACCCCGCCTTGCCGCCTTACCGCCCCGGGGCGGGGGTTGGCAACCCCGCCTTGCCGCCTTGCGGGGGGTTGGCAACTCGGACGGGGTGGGCGCGAAACGCGCCCGTAAACGTGTTCGGTGTAGAGTTGGCAATACATGCGAAACGGTGCAACTCTCACTGCACGCGCTGGCGTTCGCGCGGCTCACCCCAGCGAGTAGCCGGCGTTGGCGAGCAGCTCGTCGTCAACGTCCGCGCTCGGCGCGCGCTTGCCGCTCGGCGCGCCCGCCGCGGCGCCCAGCAGCGGCACGGCCGAGAGCGCCGGCATCAGCCAGCCGTCCTCCTCGCCAAAGAGGTCGTGCAACGACCCGGACGCCGACGCGCTCGGCGGGTCCCGCGCCCGCTTTTGGGCGACCGTCGAGTGCGACGCCGCCTGCACGGGCGCGTCGTCGCGCTGGACGGCGCGCGGGCGGTGACACTCCTTCAGGTGCGCCTTGAGCAGCGCGCGCACCTCGGGCTTGCTGCTGTGCCGCAGCAGCTCGCTCGCCATGCGCGCGAAGGACACCAGCAGGTCGCGCTGCCGCGTGGAGCCCGGCAGGTTGGCGCGACCGGTCCCGTAGATCTCGCAGCAGATCGGCTCGCCCCCCGGCCTCCACGCGAGGCCGACGAAGCTCGCGCGGTCGTAGTGCGAGGTGGCCGAGTGCGTCGAGGCGAACGCCTCGCAGTCGAGCTTCGCGTCGATGGAGACCGCGCCGACCTGGTTGATGACCGCGAACTTGCGCAGCACGACGTGCACGCCCGCCTCAACGGCCAGCTGGCGCGCCGCCTTCAGGATCGCCAGGCGCGCGGCCATCGGGCCGCTGCAACCTGCGTCGAGCGGGCCAAGCGTGGGCGCGCGGGCGCGCGGGCGCGCGGGCGCGCGGGCGTGTGGGCGCGCGCCTGTGCCCACGAGCCGCCCGGTGTGGAAGACCAGCACGCGGCAGCGCGGGTTGCTGAACGCCAGTTGCACGGCCGCAAACCGCTTGGGCGCGTAGTACGCGTTGGAGCAGCGCGAGCCGATCGCGTGCAGGTCGAGAGGCAGCTTGACCCCGCTGCCCGGCATCGGCACCGCCTCGGCGAGCGAGACGATGTTCACGAGCCGCGGCACGAGGTGCAGCACGTTCTCGTAGTTGGCCAGTGGCAGCTGGTCGGTGAAGCGCGCGCCCTCAAAGAGCCGGCCGTCGCTCGTGTCGACCTGCGGCGTGTTCTCGCGCTTGCGCCTGCGCGCCGCGCGGCAGTGCTCGACCACGGTGCGCACCCCCGCCTGCAGGTCGGCGCGAAAGACGTTCGCCTCGGCGTCGTTGGACGGCACCTGGTTGGCCAACCGTATCTCGCGCTTCATGCGCTTCCACTCGCGCTCCATGGCGTCCGACGTCGCGTCGTCTCTTGCGGGCATTTGCATTTTTTTACGGCGCACGCACGCACGCACGCACCCCCCACCCCCCACACACACACGCGCGCGCGCGCGCGACACGTTCCACCCTTGGGGCGCACGCCGCGCCACCACGACGCGTGCCCCTTGTGCGAGTGCGGCGTGCCCGCGTGCTAACCACTGGCACGCGCGCCGGGCCGGGCGCCACTAGCGCGGCCTCTGGAAGATGTTGGGCCCGCTGCCCCCGCCGTCGCCCGACTCCGACGAGGGCGTCGGGCTCGCCGGCTCCGTCGGCGCGGCCAGCGCCTCGGTGCGCGTCGGCGAGCGGCCAAAGGCGTTCGCGAAGGCCGCGCTGACCACCTGCGAGCCCGCCGCCTCGCGCTCGCGTCGGCGCAGCGGCGTGTCGCCCGCGTCGCGATCGAGCGCCGCCGTCGTGGACGCGGGCGCCGCCGACGTCGGGATCAGCGGCGTCGAGGAGGCGCCCGCCGCGCCTGGTGGCGGCGCAACCGCACCCGCGCCCGTGGGCGCGGTCCGCTTGGGCGTCGTCGAGCGCTTCGGTGTCGCCGCGCGGCGCGTCGGCGCCAAGGCGCCCGCGCTCGCGCTCGCGCTGGTTGGCTTCTTGGCCGCCTGGGCCGGCTGCAAGGCGGCGGCCGGTGCGGCCGCCGGTGCGGCCGCCGGTGCGGCCGCCGGTGCGGCCGCCGGTGCGACGGCCGGTGCGGCGGCCGGTGCGGCCGTCGTCTGCTCCTCCTCCTCCTCATCCCCCTCCGCGGCGTCTTGGAACTCCTCCTCCTCCTCCTCCTCCTCCCCCTCCTCCTCCTCGCCGGCCGGCTCGCCGGCCTCCTCGCCGGCCTCGGCCCGGAGGCCGGCGCCCATGATCGGGCCGAGCACCTTGGAGAGCGGCGGCACGTAGTGCATCGCCTTCTGGTGCTGCGGCACCTTGTTGCGCGCGGCCCACGTGATGTGGCCTTGCCGGTGCTTGGGGTCGTAGGGGAGCGGGATCGCGTTGCCGTCCGCGTCGAGGAGGCGCTTGCCGCTCTTGTCCCGCTTGTACTTGATCGGCGGCGCCACCTCCCCGATCTCGAAGCTCGAGCGCCACGAGATGCCGACGTTGACCATGGCCGCGTAGGCCGTGTCGGCCGGCCCGCCCGCGTAGGTGTCGTAGCGCATGGCCTTGGTGTCCATCACCTTTCCGACGACCCAGGCGCCGCACATCATGCGCAGGTCGTCCGTGCGCACCGCGTCGAAGGAGCCCTCGTCGAAGCGGAACTTGGCCATGCCCGGGCCCATCTGCGTGGTGATGAAGTCGTGCGTCACCTGGTTCCGCGCCGTCGTCTCGGCCTCGCCCTTGTCCATCCCGGGGTTGGCGGCCACGAGCTTGGCCGTCGCCGCCTCGGCCACCTGCGCGAGCCACGCGTACCGCGACGAGAAGGGCATGTACTGGAAGTAGTAGTAGTCCTTCTCGCCGCCCGCCTCGCTCTTGCCTTTGATGCGACCGAGGAAGGTCTCGGGCACCTTGATGGCGCGCAGCCCCAGGAAGAGCGTGTCCAGCGTGCGCACGTTGCGGTCAAACATCTGCGCCGGGAAGACGGTGTACGTGCCGGTGAAGTTGGCCACGTAGTCGTACCCGCTCGCGCCGAGCCACGGCGAGCCCACGCGCCCGGGCGGACCCGTGCCCGCGATGTGGTAGCCGCCCTCGACGCTGCCGCGCGCAAAGGCCTCGACGGCGCGCACGTCGGGCACGCCCGACGTGCTGTTCAGCGCGCCCGTCTCGGGCTCCTCGCCCTTGGGGTTGTAGTACAAAAAGCCGTTGTTCACGAGCGTTGGCCCCTGCACGATGTTGTTGAAGATGGCCGCGTCGCGGTCGCCGCTGTGCGTCGAGGCGAAGGGCTCGTCGTTGTTGCGCACGACGCCGTCGAGCCGGTAGCGGTGCAGCGACTTGAGCGTGAACGCGCCCTTCTCGTCCACGACGCCCGTGGGCTTGGCGCCCTTGTCCACCTCGAGCACGTTGCTGCCCACCTTCCACCCGCTGGGCGCCGACTGGCCCGTCAGGATGCGGTTCAGCCCGTCGAGGCCGACCACGCGCGTCGTCGAGTTGACGCCGAGCGTCGCGTTGTTGAAGTTGGCGCCGTTCCTGGGGCCCGTCACGAAGCCGGGCGGGTACTGGTCGACGAAGCACACGTCCCCCGGCGACAGGCGCCCCGTGAAGCCGCTCAAAAACTCGAGCGGGCACACGCGCGCGTAGGGGATGGCGACGTTGCTCGTCTCGTTGTTCAGGTTTCCGTTTTTGATCTTGGGCACCTTGATCTTCTCGCCCGGGTTGACGCTGCGCCCGCGGAACGCCGGCAGCCCCTTGGGCACGCCCACGGGGTTGTTGAGCGCCGGCCGCTTCACGCCCGTGAGCGGGTTGCCCGGCGCGCTGATGCCGCCGACGGGGTTGCCGCCGCCGCCGCCGCCGCCGCCGCCGCCGCGGTCCCGGCCGCCGGTGTATGGGTTCAGCAGCGACGTGGCCATGCGCGGGCTGTGCGGTGGGGGTGCTCGCGTCGCGTGCGCGCGCGCGCCTCCACTCTCCCTTTAAGAGGGTCGGCGCGAATCGTTTATCGTGTGCTCGACCTGACGCGGACGCGCGCCGGGCTCGTTAGCGCACCTAGTTTTTTTTCCTCGCGCGGGGCCGCGCGGCCCGACTGGCGCACCGCGGCGGAACGCTGGGCCAACGCTGGGCCAACGCTGGGCCAAGACAGTGTGAAATTGTGCCGCCTCGCAACCGGGTTCATCGTAAGCTCGGCGTGATCGCACGTCCCAGAGGAAAGAAGGTCGACGACCTCCTGGCTCCACAGCCGCACAAACCGACCAAACGTGTCCCACCGCGCTGCGAAGGCATTGTCGCCATTGACGCGGTCGCCGTCTCTGCTTTTGTACGTTCCGTACTGAACGACGGTGTCTGCAGGGATGTTCAGGAGCGTGTGCCACGTGGCGTTTGAGAGGAGGGCATTGATGCCTCCGATGCCAGCGTCGGGCCGCATGCGCAAGGCCACGGTGTGCCGCGACTGTTGCGCCATGCGGATGCCCAGCAGGACGTTCGCGATCATTTGGTGATAACGATTGGCGCGATTCCGACTCGTCGTCTCCTCGACGGTCTGGATGTTGTCAAAGTGAACGTGCTCGCTGATGCGACGCAAGCATTGCGCGTGCGACAGCTGGTGCGTTGGCGCTCGCCGCTTCCCGTTTACCGAAACGCCAAACGGGGACGTGTAGGTGACGAGGACCTTCTCGCACGCCCCGAAGACGGCGTCGCACTGCCGCGAAAAGTGCTCGAGAAGGCGTGCATTCTTGCACGCGCCCCTGAGGTGTCCAGCGAAGACGAGCAATGCGGTCATCGAAACGATCACGCGGCGACGCACAGCGTGTTGTGAACGCACATCGCGTGTCCTCGCGTGCCGCTAGCGCGCTGCCGGATTCGAGACGAGTCGTGTGGCGCCGTGTCGTTTTTTGACACGCAACCGCTCGCGCACTGGTTTGAAAAACGAGATCCAGCGCCCCCAGCACCGCCCCCGTCCTCGGCGGCGCAACGGCGGCAGCGCGTGTCGACTCGCGACGCGGCGCTGGCGCTGTCGCTGGCGGGCGACGAGCCGGCGTTGAGGTCGTGGAGGCGGCGGGGGGCGCTGGCCCACCCGGCCTGTTGGTCGCCAACTTGGGTTACCACAGGTTGTGTGGGTTGCCAAGCCCCAGCTGCCCCAGCTGCCCCAGCCACTCGCCCCCCCCCCTTTGGTCGCCAACTTGGGCGACCACAGCTTGAGATAGGTGCCAACGTTTTCTCACAACAAATGACTGGTTGCCAACTAACGCAGAGGGAGGTCCAACGAATAAGTTGGCGCTGTCCATTAGCCTGGTCCAAAACGGGTTCCCACCGTTGGCGCAAAAATAGGAACAGATAGGAACAGATAGCTATCAGCCTGTTCCTATGGGCGGCGCGCTCTGCCTCTCCCAGACAAAGGTGCCTGCTCGAAAAGTTCGGACCTCGGCCTGGGGGGGGGTGCATAATGCAGCCAACGTATTTGCACCGGTCCGAACTTTTCGAGCAGGCACCCTCCTTCGCGAAGGACAGAACCGCCCGTGGATAGGAACAGACTGATAGCTATCTGTTCCTATCTGTTCCTATTTTTTAGGGGTGATAATCAACCAACAATTCTCGTTGCAATCGGCCCAGCGCCAAGGTGCGCACACGCCTGCTGCTGCCCTCCCGACCCGCGTTCACACACACACACGCACACACACGCACGCGCGCACACACGCACACGCCCACGGAAACACGCGCACGCACGCATGCGCGCGCGCGCGCGCCACGCGCGCGCGCGCGCACGAACGGGGGCGCGCGCACATCCCGTCCACAGAGCCCTGCCCGGCCGTCCGTGCCGCCACAGCGCGCCCGGCTCGCTCAAACGATGGGAAGCAGCGGGAAGTACTTGATGTGCTTCTCGGCTCCCCGCCCCGTGTTGCCCGTCGCTGGGCCGCGGGCCATGCGCATGACGGAGGGGTGCATCGTCGCGCCGGAGATGTCGTAGGGCGAGACAACTTGACACGCGCTGGTCATGTCGACGCCCGCGTCGTTGAGGAGCGCGGTGAGGTTGCGCTTCTTGGTGGCGATGGCCTCCGCCGTTAGCCCGGCCTTCGGCGCGACCGGGCTTGCCGCCAACACCTGCCTGAACTTGATGGCGAGCGGCACGTAGAGGGTGGCGGTGATGATCCACGTGAACCACAAGAGCGTGTTGCGTCGCGGATCCGCGGTGCCGCGCCCGTTTTGCAGGGCCAGGTTGATCTCCGTCGAAAGCAGGACGTTGCCCTGGATGACCGGCACCGCGAACAGGAAGCAGGTGCCCGCGATCCACGCAATCTTCCACTTGCGGTCCAGGTCCTGGATGGTCCACTTTTGGCGGAAGGAGCCGATGCCCGCGCTGATCCAGAAGGCGGCCCACACGGCCATCGTGCAGTCCTTCCACAGCGTGACCGCCAGCGCGTTGGTCTGGTCGTTGGCCTGCGCCGCCTCGTGCCAGTCCTCGCCCGTCAGGCCCGCCTGCACCGCAAAGCACGTTTCCACGCCGATGCCCAGCCCGAGCAGCAGGTAAAAGTAGACCAGCTGGCGCGCGCTCGTGCCCAGCTTGCCGGCCGCGCTGTTGCGCGCGCGCCGCTCCTTGGACACGAAGTTCCGCCCGATCAGCTGCTGGAAGGCGCACAACCCGAGCGTGAGGAGCAGCAGGTACCCGATGATGTACTCGCCCAGGCGGTCGAATCGCCGCTTGCCCCAGGTGGTCACGTACGCGCCGTGCGGCACGAGCACGCCGAGCCCCTGCCACTCGTCGCACTGGGTGGTCACCGGGTAGTGCGACTGCACGGCCGGGTCGATCCAGATGAGCCAGTATATCACGAGAACCGTCACGCCCAGCGTGATGTAGAGCGGCACGTCCGGGCGCGGGCGCATCAGCACGATGGCCGTGTTGCCCTGTGCGCGCACCTGGGCGAGCCGCAGGCAGTACACGCCGAGCGGGACCGCCGCGCGCGCGAAGAGGAACCCGCACACGTTGGCCACGAGCATGCCCCAGATGGTGGTGCTCGCGAGCCGGTAGGCCATGTACACCTCGAGCCGCGCCTTGGGGTCGGCCACGATGTCGCCCGAGTTCTTCCACGGGTTGATGTACAGCCCGCTGTAGATCCACCCGGCGATGAAGTGCAGCGCGCGGTCGGCGCGGTTGTCGACCACGAACTGGCCCGTCGGGTCCGGGATGCCGAAGAGGCGGCCCTGCTCAAAGAGGCCATATTGCAGCGTGGAGGCGCAGACCTTCTCCCACGCCGACGAGTCCGTGCCGGCGTTCGTGGCCGTGTACCCCAGCATCAGCTCCGCGTCGGAGATGCGCGTGATGGGCGGCGTGGGCGGCGGCGGCGGCGGCGCCGACGCGAGGTGCTCGCACGACATGGAGCCGACGATCTTGCCCTGCTGGTCGGCGTAGTGCTTCATGGGGTCGTCGCCGGGCGGGATGCCGCCCACGGTGCCGATTCCGGAGGCGACGGCGTGGCAAAGGTCGATCGCGGGCATGTTTGCGTCGTTCTTGAAGCACCGGCCCCGGTTCAGGTGCCGGTCGTGGTAGCCCGCGAGGGACAGCGCCAGCAACCGGTAGAACATCTTGGTGAACGTGACGCCCCCCGTGCCGCCGCTCATGACGCTCGCGTCGTAGAGCCGGTTGCCCTCGATCATCATCGAGCCGTCCATGGCCGCGTCGTCGAGCTGCGCCTTGATGAAGGACGCGTGCGTGCAAAACTCGTCAAAGGGGGAGACGGTCCCGGCATCCTCGGCGCACGTCTCCTTCTCGATCTTGTACCGCGCGAACGCGGGCATGGCCGCGACGTAGGCGCGCGCCACGCGCACCTTGAGGTCGCCGTAGGCGTCGTCCTGCTGCTCGGTGTAGAAGGGCTCGGCGTCCTTCTCCGGGTCCTTCTTGAGCATGCACGCCCGCTCCTCGAAGAGCTTGCGCTTGTTCTCGAGGCCCTGGAGCGTGGCCGGCGACGCCGCCAGCACGTCGTTTTTGGTGGGGCGGATGCTGTTGTCGTCGAGCAGGTACGAGAGCGCGAGCAGCTCGTGCGCGTGCTCGGCGGGCGCGTTGGCCACGTTGAGGTACCCGTTGGGGATGGTGCTCGGGTTGATGCCCACCACCACCTTTGAGCAGATCGCGCGGTCGATCTTGAGCATCCAGGCCTTGTAGTCGGGCTCGAGCGTGGCGCCCACCCAGCCGCCGGCGCCCACCGTGCCGAGCGACTGCAGCAACTTGAGCCCGTCGGGCGTGGCCATGCCGCACGGAACCGGCTCGTCCGCGCCGCTGAAGTGCTCGAACGAGTTTCGGGTGAGGTCGTCCGAGTGCTCCTTCATGATGAGCAGCGTCAGGATGAGCACGGCCGTCGTCAGCCCCAGGTACAGCAGGTTGCTCAGGAGCAGCGTGATGTTGGGCGGCCGGTAGGCGAGCCACTTGCCGAAGCGCGACTTGATCGCCGCCGCCTTTCTGGGCGTCATCGGGCCGCGCAGGCTGAGCGACCGGGCGGTGGCCACGCCGGATTTGCCCATCGCACCCAGGCGCCCCCCGAGCGCCTGCGCGCGCCCCCCGAGCGCCTGCGCGCGCCCTCCGAGCGCGTTCGCTTTGGCCATCAAACCGGGCGCCGCGGCCCTCGCCTTTGCGAACCCGGCCGCGCCCTTTTGGGCCATGCTGGACAGGTTGTTCGCGAATCCCTCCGTGTCCTCCACGTTGTGCGGCAGCAGCGTGATGTGCGCCGCCATCGTGCTGGGCGCGCCACGCCCAGCACGCCCTTTCGCCTCCTCCTCTAGCCACCCCGCCGAGTGGTTTATCCGATGGCCGGTCCGCGCGGCGCGCGCCGCGCGCCGCGCGCCGCACGCGCGGCCGCCGCTTCCCGTCCTCGCTTGCCGCGCCGCCGCCGCCGCCGGCTGGCCGCACGCTTGCGAGCCGGCGATAACCAGTGAGAGCGGCGACCTCTAGCAGGAAGGGCGCGAGGCGCGCGCCTGGGTGCGGCGGGGGGCGCCGCTCGCCGACGCGAACATGGCCGTCAACTACCGCCTGCTGACAATATTCGCCTCCGTCGTGTGCGCCGTAATTTCCGCATTTTCCCTTGTGTGGATCATCGAGGCCTTCATCCTGTACCGCTCCGAGGACTTCATCATCGCCTCCGAGACAATGAACTGGATGAAGCCACCAAACGAGCAGGATGCGACGTGCGTCGAAACGCTCACCGACGCACAGCTCATGTCGCTCGATTACGACCACGCCGACCTCAGTTGCAGGGTGAACAAAGAGGCTGGCAACAAGCTCAATATGCGCAACTCGCTCGCCGTCTCGGTGCACGGGCTCTACTACCTGGCCAAGAACAGTGCGACCCTCGCGTACATTGGTGACCAGCCAAACCCCTTGTACACGAAGATGGATGTCACAAATGGCGCGGGCGAGACCATTCCTGGCTTGCAGACCGCGCTCGATGCCACCATGCCGGCCGTCCTGACGGCCATCCTCAAGGAGACGCTGCCCGACAATTCCGTGCCGCCGTCTGTAAATCTTGCAAGCGCGTACCGCGCGCTCCACTGGGTCTCGGATCTGCACCAACACGAGGAAAGCCCCGGCGTGCCCACCAACTGCGACACCATCTACGGCAAGACGTACCCGGAGATCGAGGCCGATCAGAACCTCGTGAACTTCATCGACAACCTCCGCTTGGGCCGCCTCGACCGCCAGGGAGCGATCGACAAGGCGACGAGCGTCAAGGACACGTGGCCGCTCAACGACATTCGGATCGATTGTAACGCAGAGGACGACGACGACGACCCCGCGACGCCCACCCCTCCGTGGGTGGCCAGTGCAGGACAGGACGCCATCACCGGTGTGGACGTGCTCACCGACGAGCAGAAGAAGTACCTCTACGCGCACTGCTACGCGCAGTTCCTCTACGCGAGCGTGGGCAGCCAAAGCGGCGAGGGCGTCTTCTCCGTACCGTTTGTGGAGCGGAAGGGGGGCGAGATCTCGGTGCCGTACGGAAGGCCCACGGGCTACAACGACACCACGTCCTACTCACAAAAGACGCGCCTGCAACTCGGCTACCGCTACGGCCTGTCGATGTGGGCGTACGTGCCGATGCTCTTGTGCTCGTGCATCCTGCTCGGCGACGCGATCGTCTTCTTCTTCTCGGAGGTCACCATGCCGAATCTGATGGCCGACATGGAGAAGTATAGCGACAATCGCGTCAAGAATATCAGAGACTCTCTGATCCTCGCCGCAAATACAAAGGCCTCGCGTTTGAAACGGTTTGCGATCGGCAGCTTTTCCTTCTTCTGCTCGTGCCTCTTCTACCTTGTCTTCATAGGCTGGCCGTACGGTGTTTTCTACTCCACGCTGGCCCGGCCCATTTGCGAGAAGGACGACAACGGCTTCGGCACCGCGCCGGACCACAACCCCAACCCCGCCTTTGGCCAATGGAGAGGCACGCACGGCGGCTGGAAGTCGGACTGGGACTGCACGTGGTACGAGCTCGCGGCACTCTTCTGTCAAGCGTTTGTGCTCATCCTCCTGCCGCTCACGACGACCGCAATTGGCCGCGACATCGAATCGAGCATTTCGAATGGCGATAAAAAGGAGGGTCGCGAGGTCAAGGCCAACGCGGAAACCGCGCTCGAGCGCGTCCGGACGTCGGCCAAGTACGTGGAATGGCAGTACCGCGCATTCCTGTTGTTTTCGGCCGGCGTTTTCATCATGATCCTCGGCCAGGCCATCTCCAACGCAAACTTCGGCATGGCATGGGCGGAGGGCGTCATGGAAATTAAGAAGGACGAGTATGGCGCGCTCATTTACGACGAGGTCCGCATTGCGGATCTCGTCTACGATTCGAGCGTGGCCACCTTTGCGGTCACCATTTCATGCGGCCTCGTCTTTGGAGCGCTCCTTGCCCGTCGCTTCGTCGCCGGCCTCGGTTGTTTCTCGGCCTTTGTCTTCATCGGGTGGCTGGTCCTCGTCTTCGTCTTCTTCCTCCCGCTCATGACCTATGCCAGCATCCGTGCAATCTTTAACCACGACGAGGCCAACTCCGACTGCTCGGTGTTTGATTACGGCGCGCGCGGCGAGCTGTCACCCGTCAGCCACAGCGACTTGTGCGTCCTGCGCTACTGGTCGTTCATCGTAGGAGGCGGCCTCCTCATCTCGGCCATCCTCCTCCTGACCCTTATCGGCCTTCCAGACGTGATAACGGGCCCGCTTACCACGCGCACGAAGGCACTCGTCGAGTACACCGCACCGCCAAATATGTCAAAGTTTTTTCGGCAGGGTCCCTCGATGCGCACCAACAAGGGGCTGTGCGATGCGGAGGATTTGACGACGCCGCTCAGTGGCTACCGGTCGGCGGGCGAGTCCGGGTCCACCCGCTTCTTCAACTTCCAGACGAGCCTGGGCAAAACCGACAGCAGCGCGCTGCTGTACGCGCCGCGCATGGGCGCGTCTGCAAGACGCTGAGCCTCGCGCCCCGCAGCGCAGATGGCTAAACTGTTGGACCCCCCCCCATTTGA
>Ga0233444_10003493_pt1 | contig 15608 bp, 12 predicted proteins | sample SI_124_October20_6_FD_182792 | JGI IMG/M metagenome (GOLD analysis project Ga0233444, IMG submission 182792) | Seawater microbial communities from Saanich Inlet, British Columbia, Canada - SI_124_October2016_10_MG | ecosystem: Environmental > Aquatic > Marine > Inlet | place: Canada: British...
AAATTTTTTTTTTTTATTTTTTTTTTATTTTTTATAATTTTTTTTAAATCTAGATATTGTCCGCCTGAATAATTATTAAATATTTTTTGTACTCTTTCTAAGTCCTCGAAAGTATCAATACTTAACCTTAACTTAGATATTCCTGAATAATTCTTAAGATATAATTTTAATTTTTTGTCTAAATATTTTTTTTTTATATCTGGAGTAACATGCTCTAATACATATTTATTTTTAGAAAAGGTATCTCTTAAATGTTTTACTCTGAATATCTCAGCTTGAATCCCATATGGTAAATTCTTTATATTATCACTAGCAGATAAATATTCTAAATTTTTGAGTTTAAAGATTGTTATTAATTTATTTAAAAATTTCCCATCCACAAAAGGATTATCTGCTGTTACTCTTACAATGATATCGCTATCTTTAAATTTTTTGGTAAATTTTTTAAATCTATCTAATACATTAAATTTATTACCCCTGAAAAAATTTAATTTATTTTTTTTTAAAATATATGCTAAATAATTATCCTCTTTTCCTTTGGGAATTATTGTTGTCACTTTTAAATTACTGTCTTTTAATCTTTTATTGCAAAGCACTACTAATGGTTCGTTTATTACAGGAATTACAGATTTACCATATAATCTTTTAGAGCCAGTCCTAGCCTGTAGGATTACATTAACTTTTGTTGACATTAATAAAGCTTAATATTTTTTAATTAGACTTTGAATTTCTTTAATTGATAAAAATTTGTTTTTATCACTTCTATATGCAAATTCTTTACTAACAACTTTAGCATTAAATTTTTTCTTAAAATAATTTAAATATAACTTGTGCTTAAAGGGCAAAATAACAAAGTATTCTTTTGTTTCGATAGTATTTTGACTTTCTCCTAAACTTACTAATTCCTCATGCAATTTTTCTCCTGACCTTATCCCAATAATTTTAATTTTGCAGTTAGAACTAATAGCTTTTGCTAAATCTAATATCTTGTAACTTGGAATTTTTGGGACAAAAATTTCTCCCCCAAGGGAATTTTTAAAGGACCATTCAACCATCTTTACACTTTCCAATAAAGTTAAATTAAATCTTGTCATTCTTTTATCTGTAATTGTTAGCGTACCTGTATTTTTAGAATTTAAAAAATGAGGAATTACTGATCCTCTACTACCCATGACATTTCCATATCTAACAATAGAAAAAGATATATTCTTTTTTCCTTTTATATTGTTAGCCGCAATAAATAATTTATCTGAACAAAGCTTTGTTGCGCCATACAAGTTGATTGGTGAGCTTGCTTTATCAGTTGATAATGCAATGACTTTTTTTACTTTAGATTTTAAACAAGCTTCTATTAAATTTTGAGCGCCAATTATATTAGTTTTGATTGTTTCTATTGGATTATACTCTGCTGTTGGAACTTGTTTTAAGGCTGCTGCATGAATCACGTAATCTATGTCCATTAGAGCACTTGTTAACCTCTCATTATCTCTTATATCTCCAATAAAATATCTTAAGCATGGATATTCTTTTGTGCTAAAATTTTTTTCCATTTCATATTGTTTTAGTTCATCTCTACTAAAAATTACCAATCTTTTAATCTTTTTATATTTCTTTAAAATGTATTGTACCCAAGCTTTTCCAAAACTGCCTGTTCCTCCTGTAATTAAAATTGATTTATTATTAAACATAATTTATTTTTTAATTAAGCCTTTACTTTATTGCTAAAAAACCCTCAAAGCACGCATATTTAAAGACTGAAATTATATCTTTAAAACCAGCTCTTTTTAAAAGATCTAGATTTCCTCTCGTTGAAAATGGTTCTAAAATTCCTTTTAAAGACCTACTTTTTCCCACTATCTCTGAAGGTGTATAACCTTTTGAAAGCTTATACTCCGTATACACTTGATTAAAAATATCTTGAAATCTTGCATCACTTGCTCTTACTTTCTCAATATAAAAGAATGCTCCTCCCCAGTTTAAACCTTTAAATATTTTATTTATTAATGTCTGTCTTTTTTTAGGCGAAATAAATTGAATTGTATAAAAAGATGAAATAATACAGCATTTATCGAATTTATAATTTTCTATTTCTTTATTAAGAAAAAACATTTTTTTACTTTTATAATTCTTTTTACAAGATTTAATCATTTCTTTAGTATTATCAATTCCAATAAATTTTAATTTTTTATCATTATTTTTATGTCTTTTATGAATTTGTGACAAAAAAGTTCCTGTAGAGCATCCTAGGTCTACTATTTTTGAATTTTCCTGAAGGAAAAAATCTGAAAGTTTTAAATATAATTCATTAGTCTCGCTGTAAAACGGTATGGATTTATTTATATGGTTATCAAAGTTTTTATAAACGTTTCCTTTAAAACTCCAGTTTGAATTTTTTTTTCTTATATTATCACCAAGATTTGAATATTTTTTTTTCATTTTATTTTAATCGATCCAACCTATTAATTATAAAACTTTTATTAATATCCTTTAAAGTTTCTGTACCAGATATTCTCATAGTTGTATTAAATTCATGAGACAATAATTCTAAAACTTTACTTACTCCAGATTTTGGATCAGCGACTAAGCCATAAACTATTGGTCTTCCCACAGAAACAAAATCTGCACCTAATGCTAAAGTTTTAAAAATATCTGAACCAGTTCTAATTCCTCCATCCGCTATTAATTTCATTTTTGGACTAATTTTGTTTCTAATACCTTCAATAACTTCTAAACTAGTTATATCAGTTTCTAAATTTCTACCTCCATGATTTGATACCCATAATGCATTTACACCTAAGTTTTCTGCAGTTTTAGCGTCATTCTTAGATAAAATTCCTTTTAGAATTATGGGCTTTTTTGTCATTTTTCTTATTAATTCAATATGCTTCCAAGATAACGGGCTACCAATTTTTTTTCTAAAATATTTTTTAGGTAATTTTAAATTCATTTTTTTATAATGTTTTCTACCGTCATAACCTGTGTCAGTTTTATTGTAACTCACTGATCTAACTGGACAGTCGACAGAAATTGTAATGGTTTTACAATTAAATTTTTCAGCCTCTTCTATGATCTCTTTACAATAATCTAAATCTGAGTCTAGATATAATGCATAATTCAAATACTTTTTTTTTAACTTAGGATTTAATTCTGATAAAGTGTAACTTGAATTATTGGGAAAAAAATAAGGAATTTTATATTTCTCAGATGCGTCAGAAATTATCAGCTGAGCTTTTTTATTGAAAGTTGTCATCCCGCCTATTGGAGCAATAATAATTGGACTAGATAGCTGAGTTCCAAAGAACGAACAGTTTGAATTAGATGATTTAAAATTTTTTAAAACTTGTGGAATAATTCCAATAGACCTGAAAATATTTTCATTTCTTACTGTTGTATATCCATATTCAGCAGAGCCATTAAGCCATTTTTGAACTTTAGGTTGAGTTCTTTTATTAAAAACTTTTATTATTTCTCTTAAAGTTCTAAGTTTAATTGATGTTTTTACCATGAGTATTCTTCTAATAAAATTGAAATATTTAAAATAGAAAATATTAATTTTTGATCTGCCATTATAATGTTTGATTCCGTTGAGAGCTTTTTTCTTAATTTATCAACATTAATTAATTTATTAAGTTCTTTATTTTGAAACATCACTTCTTCAAATTCATTTGTATTTGTTTTAAATACCTCTTTAAAATCCATAAAAAATCCAATCTTATTTTTCGACTCACATATAGGTTCGGGTATCATGCCTTTAACTGCATCTCGCAAAACTGATTTTGTCCTAGAATCTTTTAGAAGAAAATCTGACGGTATTGAGTTAGCAGCCTCATATACATGATGAGAAAGAAATGGATATCTTCCTTCTAGAGAATGGAACATTGCGATATGATCATTTGATGCTAGATGTGCTGGAACTGCAGCATCAAATACTCCTCTACACAATTCATTTCTGAAAAAATCTTTTGAGTATTCATTTAAAACTTTATCTTCAATATTAGGTATTTTTATTTTTAGATTTTCATTGACTAAATTTTTTTCATGCCAGCTAGCTATATTTTCATTTTCAACTTTTTTTAAATATCCTTCAAAATCTTTTAAATGAGGTGACCTGACCAAAGGTAAGATATTTTTTTTCCAGTTTGTATAAGCTTCTTTAAATTTTGATGTATCATGGCGTACGGACACAAGATAGTTTAAATGATCTATATAATTCCCAGAAAATATATCATCTCCTGCGCATCCAGTGAAAAAAGTTGTGCAATTTTGTTCTTTCATTTTTTCACAAAGTATATGAAATAACCAGTCAGATGGCGCATTGAATGGTAGTGCTGCTTCTAAAATTATTTCACGTAATTTCTTGATACTATTTCCGCCTTCAAAATTTACATAGGTATGATTTTTCTCTGCATCGAATTCTTTAATATTAAGATTAATTAATTCACTTTCGTCATAATCTTTATAATTAGGTTTATATGAAAAATAACTTATATCTTGTTTAAAAATTTTTTTAGTTATTGCGCTAATTGAACTAGAGTCTATTCCTGCGCTTAACATGCAACCAATTTTAGTATCTGTTCTAAGCCTTTTTTCAATTGATTTACTCAGTTCATTTTTAATTAATTCAACAGATTGTTCATAATTTAAATTATGATTGACTCTAGGAATATTGCTCCAATATTTTTTAAAATTTTTTTTTTCTCCTCTTTCAAATTCTATAAAATGTGCAGCAGGAAATTTTACAAAATCATAAAAAAATGTATTTGGATCAAGATTAGTTCCTTTAAAACCAAAACTTAAATAATTCACCACTCTTCCAAAGTCTATACTTGCATTTTTCCCCTGTAGACTCATAATATGTGAAATAGAGCTTCCGAAATAAAGTTCTTTACCATTATCATAATAAAATAATGGTCTAATTGAAAATCTATCTTTTGATAAAATAATTTTATCTAATCTTTTATTATAATATGCTAATGCCCAATCACCATCGAGTTTTTTCAATCCTTTGGTTCCAAATATATTTAAAATTTTTAATAAAACTTCAGTATCTGATGATGTTTTAAATTTTATACCTTTATTTATACATTCTTGACGTAATTCGATAAAATTATAAATTTCTCCGTTAAATGAAATAACTCCTTCATCATCTTCCATTGGTTGGTCTGATCTGGCATTTAAATCAACTAACGATAGTCTAGCGTGAAGAAAAGCGAAAGAATAGTTATCCTTATGAATTAATTTATGTCCAAAACCGTCTGGACCCCTTCTCAAGTGCATTTTTTTTAAACAAACATCAATATTTTCTTTAGTTGGAAAATTTGATTTGGGTCCGATATATCCGGCAATTCCACACATATATTATATAGGCTTATTAGTTGTTAAATTCTTGTCAATCAAGTCATTAATAATTTCAAAAAATTTAGTATTTTTTTCGTCATACATCATAATATCATCTACATTTTTATTTACTATTTCCGCCCACTCAGCGTCTTTGTAGCTAACAACTTTTTCAATATATTCTTCCATTTTATTGTTGTTAAAGTCATTAAACCAAAAAGGTCCGTTTTCTGGATATTGCTTAATAAAGTCTCTAATAGGAAATCCATCAGGTGGAAAAGATATGCATCTTTTTTTTTTTGCTAAAGCCTCTAAACCTAGTGTAGAATTTGTAAATACTATTACATCTGATTCATTGACGATTTCATATGATGATCCTTGATTTCTTCTAGGAAAATAATTCCAATTTTTTTTAGTAAAATTTTTTTGGTAAAAATTTATATGAGAAGCTTTGTTTTTTGAACATAAATTGAGTTCATAATTTTTTTTGATACAATAATCATTTAAAGATTTAAAAATTTTAGCTTCTTTTCGAATTCGCTGATAGGATGAAGCTGGATATACTTGAGATATGAAAAGAATACTTTTTTTACCTTCATTTACTTTTTTATTTTTTATATAATAATAATTATTTTTTATCGAACCTAAACAAAATATCTTACTATCAATTACTTTCGCAAATATTTTTTTGTAACTTTCGCCAATGATAAAGATATAATCTGCTTTTAATCTTTCGGTATTGTTTTTATAATAATTAGCACATTCATTAGAAAATTTCATACTTCTATTTGATAGCTGAATACAAATATATTTAGCATTGTCATATAAATCTTTAAGTTTATAAAATGCCATATTGTTGTCTATACACGTAATCACTATTTTTGGAGAAACTAAATTTAAAAAATTTAACTTATAATTGTTTTTAAAATTTTTTAATCCGGTATTAAATAAAGTTTTAAAAATAACGTGTAAGTTTATACTTTCATATCTAACGTGTAAAATTTCACAAGATTCTTTTTTAAGTAGTAAAAAAATAACTTCTGACATTTTGGCGTCATATATTAATATGTCTTTTTTTTTTGGTTTTTGGAAAACCCATTTAGAAAATACCCAATTAATATGAAGTAATAACCAAAAAAATTTAACTTTTCTTAATGACCATTTAAATTCATTTATAGTCCTTAAGATGCCTTTTTGTTTGAAACTGATTAATATATTCATGATAATCTTATAAAGATTAAAAAGATTTCATATATTTTTTTGTAAGATTATTTTTACCTAATTTTTTATTAGTATAACCAAATGCTAAAACTGCTTGAATTAAATTCATGTCTAAACCATTTAATGTTTTTAATTTTTTCTTTTTTGCCAACTTAATTAACTTAGTTTCTTTTGGTTGATAAATAATGTCAAAAATTTTTACATTCTTGTTTAAATTCTTAAAAAGGTTTTTGGAGATTGGTGAGTTATTTTTTTTTGTTAGAAAACCAATTGATGTACAATTTATAATTACATCAATTTCATTAAATTTTATTTTAGATATATTTTTGAAAGTTTGCCATTTAGCACCAATTTTTTTTGCAAATTTTTTTGAATCTGAGGATCTTCCAACTATCGTTAGCATTTTATTTTTTTTAAGTGCTTTAGAAAAATATGAGGCCACAGCTTTACCAGCGCCACCAGGACCTAAAAGTAATATATTTTTATATTTAACCCTACCAAATTTATTTTCAAATGATTTAAGTGCAGCCTCTCCATCAGTATTAGTACCAAATAATTGACCTCTTTTATTTCTGAATAAACAATTTACTGCACCAATTTTTTTTGAAGTTTTAGTGATATTATTTTTTAATAATTTAAAAATTCTTTCTTTATAAGGAACAGTTACGCAACCACCAATAAAATTTTGATCTTTATTAAGATATTTCATAAGTCTTGGTAAATTTTTAATTTTAACATCAAAAGGAACCATTTCATTTTTAATCCCATATTTTTTAAAGGCTCGATTCCAAAGTTTCGGAGATCTTGCTCCTTTAGAAGGAAAAAGGCCAATTATAGACGTATATTTTTTAGTTTTAATTATTAAATTTTTGTTAGATATTAAAGTATTTAATTTTTTCATATTAAGTAAATTAATTTTATTTTTTTATTAAGTATCTCAATTCTCCGTCACCCCAAATCATTTTTCCCTTTTTTTTATAAATACTCAATCCAGTTGAAAAATCGTGTGGAGCTCCTTCACGCATTCTTTTAATAAAATTAGGCTTAAAATAGGATAAAAATTTTTTTATTTGTTTATCATATGAGTAGGTTTCATGACTGACATACCAATTATCTAAAAACATTAATCTTTCCCTTGGCATAAAAGTCATATCTAAAAATTTTTGTGTGTAATTTTGCGGAATTTTTTTCATTAATTTGTTCATTTTATTTCTAGCATCCCAGTAGATTCCTCCTTTGCCATAAACATATAGGTAAATTAAGCCTCCTTTTTTACAAACTCTAAATAACTCTTTTATTGCTTTTTTCATATTTTGAGTATGATGAACAACACCAGAAGAGTAAACAAAATCAAAATTTTCAGACTTAAACGGAATTTTTAAGTTATTTCCAGTTTTGAAAGAAATTTTTTTGTTTTTAAAAATTTTTCTAGCTAAATTTATATTCTCTTTTGAAATATCAATTCCAAAGATTTTTTTAGGTCTCAGAGTTGAAAGAACATAGGTAAACCTCCCTGCACCACAACCGCAATCTAAAATTTTTTTTCCTTTAAAATAATTTTCATTTAGCCCTAAGGATCTAAATCTTTTTAAAAGGAATTTTTTTACATTTGATAAAAATCGATTTTTGTTAAAATTTTTATTTTTCAAATATATATTTTCATTTCTCCGAGCAAATGCCAAATGACTTCCAAAAAAATCATTTTGATTAAAGTTTAATTTATAATTTTTTGTCTCTTTAAAAATTTTTATTAAAGAGGATATTTTTTTTTGCATTTTTTTAATTCTTTTTTCAGGATTTTTTTGTTTGAAACCTAAGTGCGGCTCTATCACTTCAATACTCCTATAGTACTCATGACAAATCCAAATTACGATAAATGGAAATTTTTTAACTAGAGTATTTAATTCTTTAAAAATTTTATTTTGATTAGATTGAAGAGACATTAAATATTTTTTATCATTTTACTTTTCTTTTAAAACTTGCTTTTGCAACATTGTCCATTAAATTTACAAGTTCCTCAAATTCTTTATAATCAATTGGCTGGAGTGGATCTACAGCAGAATTACTTGGATCAGGATGAACTTCAAGCATGACTCCATCTGCACCTGAAGCGACTGCCGCTAATGACATTGATTTTACCCAAGGTCTCCAAAATGTTGCATGGGATGGGTCAGCCACAATTGGTAAATGCGTAACCTCTTTTGCTGCCGGTATAACTTGTAAATCTAGTAAAAATCTTGAAGTAGATCTATGAGTGTGAGGAACAGATACTCCTCTTTCGCATAAAATTACTCTTTCATTTCCTTCGTATAATATATATTCAGCGGCTCCTAACCAATCTCTCAATGATGCACCATAATGCCTTTTAAGCATAATAGGTTTACCTGTTTTAGCGCAAGCAGTTAAAAATGGGTAATTTTGCATATTTCTACTGCCTATTTGAATTATATCTGTAACTTCAGATATTAAAGGAATGTATTTTTCCTCCATAATTTCTGTAATTATTGGTATTTTAATTTCATTCTTTACTTCATTAAGCCATTTAATACCTTCTTCTCTAGTTTCGGTATATTTCTCGCTTCTATAAGGAAAAGTTAAGGGTTTAAAAGCTCCACCTCTTAAAAAATGAGCTCCCTTTTTTTTTACATTTTCTGCAATATCAAAGATTAGTTCTTTTGACTCTACCATATTTGGACCTGCAAAAATTGGTATTAAATCACCCCCAAACTCTACTCCTGAAATTTCAAATTTACTAATATGTTCAGAGTTTTTTTTTGCTACAAGCGGGAACTTTTCTTTAAGATCCTCTGGGCTTATATCTTTAGTTGGAAATTTATTTGCAATTGCCATTTTAATTATCTTTACCTAATCTACTTGATACTGGATTATCATCTAAATTAATCCAACTTTTTGTTTCATCACTTTTATATAACGCATGAATTAATTGAGTTGTTTTTATACTATCTTCTGCAGATACAACATCTTTTTTTTCACTATTCACCAAGATATTGGTTAAATCTTTCAGTAAAATTAAGTGACTTAGGCCAAAACCATTTGGAACTTCTATTGAATAATTTTTAATAGCATTCTTGTCACTTTGAATTGGATTAACAAATTTCCATTTTTTTATTTCATTTAAAGCAATTCCACCAACTTCCACCATACCTTTTTCACCAACTACAGAAATTGATGCTTCAAAATCTTCTGGCCTTGCGGCTGTAGTTGCTTCAATTGTTCCTAAGCCTCCATTTTTAAGTTTTAGTACGGCTGTGAAAGTATCCTCTGCCTCTAATCTATTAAGGCGATTTGCCGATAAAGAACATACTTTGTCAACTGGGCCCACTATCCAGTTAAACGCATCAATATGGTGTATAGCTTGTTGATTTATTACTCCACCATCATTTAGCCATTTACCGTGCCACTCATCATTGTAATACTCTTGTTCTCTACACCATCTTAATCTTACAGTTGATGTTACAATTTTACCAAACCTGTTTTCTGAAAAAGCTTTTTTTAATGCCTTAACTGCAGGATTTAATCTATTCTGAAAAGCTACATTAAGTAAAACTTTTTTTTCTTTTGCTAAATTATTAAGAACTTCAGATTGTTTGACTGTAAGTGTCAATGGTTTTTCTACAATTGCATTAATGCCCTTTTCAATAATTTTTTTTGTTTGCAGATAATGCATGCCAGAGGGACTACAAACAATTGCTAAATCAATTTTATTTTCTTCAATCATTTTTTCTAAGTCATCATAAAAATTTTCACAAAATTCTTTACTGAATTCTTTTGCTACTGAGATATTTTTGTCACACGCCGCTATTACTTGAATATTACTAATAGGATTTTTAATCATCAAGGATTTATAATGATTAGCAACCTTTCCACATCCCACAAAAGCTATCTTGATTTTTTTCATTACTTATTTTGTTCTTATTCTTTGAAGTGTTTGCTCAATAATTTTAGATTTTTTTAAAGTTGATACATCAATTGAATTAAGGGAGTCATTAATTTTATAAATTGAATAATTTTTATTAAAAATATTTTTTTCTCTTAGATTTGATGGATGTGTGACACAACAAAGCCCAAACAAGGTTATAAATGCATGCTGTTTTTTTAAGCTTCTTGGTACAGTTGGTTCGTTTATTAAATTTACTTCATTTTTATTTGCTAACCAAATTCCTCTACTTTCTTTATTTGCAGCTATTAAAGTATCGGAACCCTCTTCCAATAATTTTAATATCATTTTATCAATCAAGTCATCTGATCTAAAAGGGTATGTGTTTCCTAAAATTACTACTAAGTCATAATAATTTTTTTGTTTTTCTAAACTTTTTATACTGTAGGCCAATACATCTAGAAGTTTGATATTTGGTTTAGATAGATAAAGCGGCCTCATGAATGGAACTTTGGCACCATTTAATCTAGCAAACTTAGCTGTTTCTTTATCATCTGTTGCTACAACGATATCTGTCACTAATTTAGATTTTTTTGCATTATTTAAAGTTTTTTTAATTAATGGCTTACCGTCAAAGGTTATTGATTTTCCTCTAACTGGAATTAGAGCTAATATTTTCAAATCTTTATATTTAATGTCGGTTTGATCTTTTTTAAAAGTTTCAAGCGACTCTAATATTCTTACAACGCTTTCTGCTCTTTTTTTGTCTAGATTTTGATGAACACCATGAAAATGAAAAACACTTGCGTTTGGTTCGTAAATAATTTTTAATTTTTTAGCGATGACTTTTTCTCCCCAAAGTCTATCTTCAATATTTGGGATTTTTTCATCAAAGGGTATTTTTTTCCATATATCTTTTTTAAAAGCACTATTTGCATTATGAAAGAAAGTATCTTTAATTTGCACTTTTTTATCTAACCCAAAAATTGTTAATAAATCTCTTTTATCAACATCGCTTGTATATTGCATTGGTTCTTGTCTTCCGTAAACGCCTGCAACCTTTTTATCATTTAAATTTTTTATTAAATTACCAAGCCAATTGTCATTTACAGGAATACAGTGCGCCGATAAAACAACTATTATATTTCCTTTGGATGCTTTTATGCCATCATTAATAGCTTTACCTGGTTTAAAATTTTTAATTTTAACAATTTTATTTGTAAATTGTTTGGCTTTTTTTACAGTCAAATCAGTTGAGTAATTATCAACAATTATAACTTCAAAATTTTTGAATTTTTGAGATTTTATTTTTTCAAGACAGTGCTTGATATATTTCTCTTCATTTTTAGTTCTAATGATTATGGAAACTTCAGGTTTAGTTTTTTTTTTCACAAAATTTAAAATTTTAATATGAATTGAACTAACCTAAAATTAAGTTTATCTTCCATTTTAATTACTTCAATCCCAGCTTTATCAAATATTTCTAGCCAGTCCTCTTTAAAACCAAGGCCTTGCCAAGTTAGCGGATGTATCACATGTTGATAGAATAAAAAGTGTATTCTGTCTGGGTAAGGCATTTTTTGATACTCCTCATCATCAACACAGTCAAACTCTCCAAGAAAAAAGTATTTCCCTTTGAATTCTTTTTTCATATCTTTAAACATTTGGGTTACTTTTTCTTTGCCGTCACGTAAGAATTCATGCATCACCATAATTGCGTTAAATCCATCTACATCTTTAAGTTTCCTTGAAAAAGTCTCAGGTTTGTACAAATCACCTTGCACAAGTGATATTCTTTTTTCTAAACCTTTATCTAAAATTCTAACTTTTGCTTCTTCAAGCGCATCTTTTGACAAATCTACACCAACTCCAGATAAATTTTTATCTTGTTCGCATAAACTTATTAGTACATCTGCGGATCCGCATCCTAAATCTGCTACTTTTTTTATACCTAATTTTTTCATATTCTCTACTACCCATGGATAATTTTTTCTTCCAGTATAATAACTACCTTTAGCTATCAAATCCCCAGGTCTTATGTAATCAACTCCATATTTTTTTTCATTTCTTAATGAAGGAACTAATTCTGTTAGTATACAAGAATAAGCGCCTACAGCTCCAAAAGACATTGTTAAGAGGGCGTCAGTGAATAAATTTTCTAGTCCAAATTTTGTAAAACTAAATTTCCCGTCTTTTTTTAATAAAATTTTATCTGAATGATATAAGAAATTTAAAACTCCTTTTAATAAAAAAGGATTTAAATTATTTTTTGTAGCAATATCCTCGCAACTAAGATTTTTTTCTTTTTTTATTGTTTCAAAAACTCCAGTTTCATGCATTGCAAAAATTAAATGTGATCTTATATATCCATTTCTAATACTTTGAGTCCAAAATTTAGAATTTTTTCCTAAAAATTCTTCTCTAGATGTATTAAATGTGTCGTTTTCCTTTAGTTTAAGACTTTCTGCTAAAGAAAAATCAAAATCATAATGTATATCAACTGAAGTTCTAAAATCTTCATTTGCTACAATATCTACGTTTTTTCCTACTCTAATACATTTGTCTCTTATCAAGCTTGACTTAAATGCGCAGGCTATACCTTGATCTTCTCTAAAAGTAATATTATTTCCTCTTTTTTGCCTTGCATCATATGTCCCGTCTGTAATTCTTTGAAAAGATCCATCCTCATTTTTTTTCCAAAAATGTTTATGAGTTTTATAACCAGAAAAAACTGTGTCTAGATTTGGGTTTTTTTTAATTCTGTTGACGCATTCTTTAATAATATTTTTTGGTCTAAAAATATCTGTTGGTTGTAAATAAACAACAATATCAAATTTTGTATTACTTATTTTTTCATGTTCTATTAACGCGTGCTGAATTACTGGTTCAGGTGGAATGGAGTCTCCAGCTAACTCTGCTGGTCTCTTAAATGATACTGTTGCACCATATTTTTTTGAAATTTCAATAATTTCATCATCATCACTTGTAACGAGAACAGTATCACAAACACCTGAATTAATTGCATCTTCAATTGAATAAGCTATTAAGGGTTTTCCATTTAAAATTTTTACATTTTTTTTAGGTAAACCTTTAGAGCCTCCTCTTGCCATTATTATAGCTATTGTTTTAAGATTATCTGACATTTTTAATTTAACTTTTCACCTAAAAACTCCAATTGGTAAGTATGTGTAAATTTATATATTAGTGTGTTCCACCTTTTGTCAAATTTTAGATTATAATATCCCTGAGCATTGTATTTTTGCCTCTTAAAACCATGTCTATTTATGCTGTAAAAGTAGGTTTTGGTAATTCTTTCAATTTCTTTAATATAAAAATTTTGTGTCTGATTATCCATTTCTGATAAGGAGCTTGTATTTAAAACTAAATCAATACTATCATCTTTAATTATACTTATAGCCGTTTGAGGTAAAATAACGAAATCATATTCATTAAAATTTATATTTTCATTTTCAATTTCTGAATAAAGTAAAATCTTTTTATTTGGAAAATTTTTTTTTAAAAAATAACTTGCTAAAAAACATGTTTCTGGCAATTCTATTAAAATACAACATGAGTCTGTATAAACATGTTTAAGAAGTCTAAGCAATCCTCCATAACCTCCGCCTACATCACATATTTTTATTTTATCTTTCCTGATAAAATTAAGATTATTTTTAAGTTGAGAAACATAATATGCGTATCTTAATAGTCTATGATTTAATCTTTGACCTCTATAAATTATAGAATTGTTATTTCCTGCCTCTGAGTCTGAGATAGACCTTAATATATTTATATCCATCACTTCTGAGTACTTGTGATACAAGCAAGCAAAAAGAGTTGTATTAATCATATTTGTAATATTTGAGTTGTTTTTTGAAACTGCATAATTTTGATCACTTAAGATAGCAGCTTTGGAGTCAACGTCATTTCTGAAATTAATTAAAGCATTTTTATTAATTTTAGAGTCTTTTAAAAAGATTGAGCTAAACTCTTTTCTTCTTTCTTCCCACCAAGCAGAATCCTTAAAATCAGTTTTTTTTAAAGATTCTATTGACTTTATATATGATTTTTCAATTTTTTTAAAAAATTCATCATCTACCTCTTCTTTGCTGTTTTCAAATAAATGAATAGCCTGAGGAGGCCATGGAGAACTGTTGTCACCTACATGTTTTTTTAAATTTTTTTTATTTTCTGAATCCTCAATAAAAAGAGATTTATCAAAAAATTTACGAAAAAATAAAATAGTAGTAAAATTTAATAAGGCATAAAAAAATCTTCCTATTTTATTTAAATAAATAGTTGAAACAGGAGGAATTTTCAACAGCATCATTTTTTCTGAAAATAAAAAAGTCTTTTTATTTAAAAATAATTTTAAAAATAAAGTAAAAAAATGTTCTACTTTTGCAGTAGGTCTATGATACGAGTATTTTATAAAATTTATAATTTTTGCAATCATGTGAGAAAGATTTATATCTTATAGTAATTTTTATACCAGTTAACAAAAGACTTAATACCTGTATAAAGTTTGGTTTTGGGTTTAAAACCTATCCACTTTTTAACTTCATTTAAACTAGCATGTGTATATTTAACATCACCAGATTGCATGGGTAAAAATTTTTTAATTGCTTTGATTTTTAATGTCTTTTCAATAGTTCCTATATAAGTTTTCAAATTAATTGGTTTATTTCCTCCTATATTAAAAATTTTATATGGAGCAAGGCTATTATTAAATAATTTTTTTTTATTTTTAGCTTTATTGATTTTAGGAATTTTTTTAGAAATTTTTATTACTGCATCTACAATATCATCTATGTAGGTAAAATCTCTAAACATGTTTCCATTATTAAATATCATCAATGGTTTTTTACTTAATATTGCTTTAGTAAATAAAAAAAGCGACATGTCTGGCCTTCCCCAAGGTCCATACACTGTAAAAAATCTTAGACCAGTCATTGGAATTTTAAACAAGTGGCTATAAGCGTGAGCCATTAACTCATTAGATTTTTTTGTTGCAGCATAATAACTTATAGGATGATCAACTCTATCATTTTCATGGAAGGGAAATTGCAAATTACCTCCATAAATACTTGAGCTGCTTGCAAAAACTAAATGTTTTACTTTAATTAACTTGCAACATTCAAGGATATTAGCA
>Ga0233444_10003494_pt1 | contig 15602 bp, 13 predicted proteins | sample SI_124_October20_6_FD_182792 | JGI IMG/M metagenome (GOLD analysis project Ga0233444, IMG submission 182792) | Seawater microbial communities from Saanich Inlet, British Columbia, Canada - SI_124_October2016_10_MG | ecosystem: Environmental > Aquatic > Marine > Inlet | place: Canada: British...
AAGATATATTAAGCAAAGGCATTCAGCACAATAAGTTTAGTAGTATACACTTTAAGGATATGCGAGACAAAGAAAGTGGTTATAATCTCATCGAATTTAGGATTGGTGGCGGCTCTGATTATCATACAAACTTTAATAATGCCGCAAAATCAGTTCTACGATATGCAGTAACAATGCAGGCTGGATATGACGATACAAAATATAAAATGGATTATGCAAAAGCATTATTCCGTTTAATTAACGGTCTCGATAAAGTTGATGATTTTGATGTACAATCAGCAAAAGACAGGTTTGACAGCGATAATCAACCGTTAGTTGATGTATTACAAAATTTATATGGTAAGCATAATTATCGCGACAGCATGAACACACTTGCAAGTGCTGTGAATAATTTAAATAAGTATAAAAAATTGTCAGACCCAGATGCAGATAAAAAATGGAAAAAATTAGTTGCTAAATTTGAGAAATACACAGGCAAAGAATTAGACATTAAAGAAGAAGATGGCCCTGGTGTAAATGCAATGATGCAACCAAGCACAACAGCGCCAAGTAAACAAGCACCGGAATATTTAGGCAGAGCACAAAAGAGCTTTGCACTTGCAATAGCACAGGCTGGTTATGATTTAAATCAAAATGTAAACAGAAGTCCTGTTAATGCTAAAGCAATTCAAGTATTTAGAAATGCAGTCAAAGATTTTAAATTAACATTTAACGAGCTTAGTAAATTAGTATTACAAGTTAGGAATAACGTTAACACTAATAACAACTTTGAAGAAAAGAAATTAATACAAGGTTTACAAAATGGTGTAGATAGACTGTTTAAGAAAACTGTTATCCAACCACCAGAATTTATGACTGGTCCACAACTTGAAAAAATAGTTGGACTATTATGGAATGCGTTGCAGAGTGAAGAACAATTAGATGATAAGACATGGGATTTACTTTCAGACTTAACTGAGAACGATGTTGATGATGTTAAGAAAGCATGGGAAGTATTAAAAAGTGGTTCTGGTAAAAGAGAATGGAAAATATTCAATCAAGTTATTATTGCTGGTAGATATAATGGAGCATTACCGAAAGGCAGTGGCGCATGGTTTAAATCAGATAAGCCTATCAACTTAAAACTATTTAAAGTACTTGTAGAAAAATTATCTAAATTTGAGAAATGGGATCATCCTGTTGCAAAAGGACATAATCCTAATTTGTCAGGTGATGATTCGTATGCCGATAATGCTCATTCTAAAATGATGATTAAAATGCGTAAGTATTGGGAAGAACTTGAACGTATTAAAGATATAGATCTGCAAATGTATATTGATAGTTTAGCAAGTTTAGTTAAACCGTTAGAAGCACTGGAGGCAGATTGTACTGCATTTGAAACCAAGGACGATATGCTGGATAACTATCCCGGACTTGTAGACACTGACGAGACACCAGTATACAACGATGGCCCGGATTATTTTGCAATGACCAGTAACCAAGCCTATCAGTTACAGGAAATTATAGGCAACCTAACAAATAATACTTCATCTTCAGACTTTGAACTAACACCAATAACTAAAAGATTACAAGAATGGACGCAGTCTTTTATAAATTCAGCGTTTGACACTTACTACAAAAATAAAAGGGATTATCCAGATTTGTACAAAAATCCTGAAGTTAGTAAGATGATTAAAGATCGTGTAGGTGCAATTGAAAAATATTTAACTTCTGTAGATAACATTGCTAAAAAACTTGGCTTCAAAGGACAACCTGATGCTATTGCAAATAAAAAACAATTAGATCAAAAACAACAAGCATTTAATAAAAAGCATGGACAAGATCATAAAGCAGAAATTAATGTACCGATGTTCTCGTATGTGTATGTTGATAAACAAATAGTTCAAAGTTTACAAAACGGCAGACCAGATTACAGAGATTTTGATTTGGAATATGGCGTCCGTAACAACTATAACACATTGCTTATTATTCCTACAAGGCATTGGCATATAACAATTGAAGCACAGGAAGTTTTAGCCAATCCGCGATATAAAGGCACATGGCGAGAAAAGGTTGCTCACAATATAATTTCAGCCTTTAAAAATTTATATTACAAAACTCCGGAACACATTGAAGCAACTAAGATGAAAGTGAACAGGGAATTCCAGACGTTGTTAAAGAAAAATAGTATCAAAGTTACCAACGACGGTGACAGCAGAGAAACAGATAAACAAACTCCACTATTACCGAGATCGGAAATAAACGGACCAACTGGTGAACCGTTTGAGCCTTCATCAGCCGCTGTGTGGCATGTAAATAACCCTGAACTATCTAAGAAAGCAAAAGAGGCCGAACGCAATATGCCAAACCAAAAAGAAAGCATTTTTAGTAAATTTGATAAACTAACATTAGAAGAAAAGTTAGCAATGATATCAAAAATTGATAAAAAGAAAATAGACGAAGTATGGAAAAAGAAAAACAAAACTACATTAGAAAATAATGTAATAGAAGGCGCAGTTCCTAAGAATGATAGGCTTGATAAACTAAATGCTTTAATGATGAAGCCATTATTAGGCAGTGATCTCAAAGGACAGTTTGAAGCCTATGTTGCTATACCTAATCCACAATTAATTAGTGCATTTAAGATGGCAGTAGCATCTGGTGGAAAAGGCACAGATTTAAGAAGCATAGTAAAACAGTTTATGGGTACATTACATGACAGCCAACAGAAGCAATTAGCAGAAGGCAAGTTATTTGAATATGCATCACTGGATCAAGCAAAACAAGATATCATACAAGGCGTACAAGCATTAGACACAGCAACTGATGATCAAGAACTTGCTAAAAAGAATGCTGACTTATTAGATAAAATCTACACAATCTTAAACAAAGGAAATGTATTAGATAGAGTACAAGAAGTATTACCAACAGTATTACGAGGCGAGTACTCAGACAAAATGGTTATACAAATTGCATACGAACTCACAACGGCACCATTAACTTATGCTGAGCGTTCGGAGTTTGCAGATAACTTAGCAAAAGACAAAGTAATTAATCCTAAAGTATTGTTAACACCGGGCAGTTACACTGTAGATGATTTAACATTTAACAGCAGTGTAAACAAAGCCATGTTCGACCACTTAAAAATATTTGGTGTTGGACAACAAATGAAAGGCCCAGCAGAACATGCCTTAGCAATCTTGTGTAGGGAAATCAGCATACAAGGTAAAGGTGATGTAACCATTGGCAATACAGCAGTAGAGATTAAAGCGGCAGTTAGCAGTAACCCAAGTGGCGGTGGTGGAAGGTTTGGTGAAACAGGTAATGTTCCAAGTCGTAATCGCATGTTACAAATTGTTACATCGAGCGAAAAAATAAAGCCATTGATTGCACAGCATTTGATCAAACAAAAAAGTTTAAACATAGAACAGTTTGTACAACTATGTAATTCTGCAGAATTAGAACCACAGGAAAGAAACGCATACGGACAGGAAGTCTTTGGTGAGATATTTGGACCTGAAGCGGCTCCTGTAATACAAGCATTTGCACAACCTAACGCAGATCCAGACACTGTGAGAAAAGCATATATTATCAGTAACTTTAATTGGTACAAGAACAGCGACATGGGTGGCGAATGGGAAATACTTGCCGCTATAAGTTTTGCGGCAAACAGCATTGGTGTTGTTAAGACAGGTGAAGACTTAAAACGAATCAGCATGTACAAAAAGAATCCTGCAATTATCACAACAGATAAGCCACAAGAAATGTTATTCCAATTCAACCCTAAGGCAACATAAATGAGACTGTTTGAGTTAGACAAAAGACCTGAATCAGATAAAGACTTTCCACGTAGTGTGATGCCTCAGATTAGAAAAAAGAATTTAAAGGACAGTCCGTTTAGTTATAAAACAGGTAAAATAAGCATAGACAAATTAAAGCCTGTACAAAGTCAACGTGTAAAAGGCATGCATGATAAAGCAAAACGTGGCTTCAATGACGGTACAATAAGACCTATCATAATTGATAAATATAACTATATTGTAAATGGGCATCATCGTTACGATGTAGCTCGAGGCTTAGAATTAACTTCAGTTAAAGTAATTAAAGTTGATGCTACTATAGAAGAACTTATTGATCATTACAGCGACACAGCAGATGATCAACCTACAATGGAAGATAAGTGGAAAGAGGCATTAGATAAAAAAGTTAAGAAGATGCCTAAAAAAACAACGGGATCTAAATCAAATATTTTATTTAATTTAGGTTTAGCAAATGAAAACTTTGCAGATGGTAAAAAGAAAGGCAAAAGCCGACCGGGTAGAGTTAAAAAAGCAGGTGCAAGTTGCAAAGGTTCGGTAACGGATCTTCGTGCTAAAGCCAAGAAGTATAGCGGTGAGCGTGGCAAGATGTATCACTGGTGTGCTAATATGAAATCGGGTAAAAACTAAAAGGGTATATAAAATGGTAGATTCAGTTAAAAATTACGGTATCGCAGGTGTCAGTGGTAACGTTGAATTAGGTAAGGGCGGTCCACGTGTTGTTGACGGAACCTCCGATATTCAATTACGTGAAAACGGCGGCGACTTAACTCGTGCAAAGATTTTAGATGGTACAGCAGACGATCATGCAGTGACTAAAGATCAGCTCGAAGGATATCACACAACAAGAATGTTTAGTAATGTTATTAATTTTAATGACAGTGTTACTAACCAATTAGTTGTAAGAGCAAACACAACAATTTTAAGTGTGGCAATTAGACCACTTACAGGTTGGACTAATGGTACAGCCGCAACAACAATCAAAGTTGGCGATTCAAGTGACAATGCTAAGTTATTGTCAGATTGGGATCACACAGCAAACGAAATTAAAGAAGAGTATAACGTAAAGTATACTGACCAAACAACAATTAAATCTACTGTAACAACAGGTAGTGCTACTACCGGTACTGCAAGATTAATTATTATGTATGCAGGTGGCTTACATAGAGCGGCACCGCAGGTTGAGATTGATAGCCAAACAGAAATTAATATATTCTTTGATACAAGTGGCAGTATGAACTCATCTCTTTCCGCGTTAAGAACAGCCAAAAACGAATTACTCAAAGAAGCATTATTACCGTTTTATAAAAATGACAGCGACGACTATGATAACAACGTATCATTTGTCGAAGATCCAAATGAAAGAACATTTGGTCCTACACAGTTGCAAACATTAGGCAGTGAAGCAAATGTAACACAGGTTATTAATCTTGTGTTCCAGGATGAAGCATCTCCTTATGGTGCTGAAGCAGGATCTGAACCATCCAGAACTAATGTATTTGATACTGACATGGCAGGATTAAGAAGTGCTATTTCTTCTTCAACATCAGCAAATGGTGACGGATATTACAAGTCAGTGGTATTCCGTGTAGCATCATATGATAACTACTTTAGTGCATATCAAACTTTAATTAATAATGTACACAGCGGTACAAGTAATTATTCAGGAACTAATGGTTTAAGTGATTTTTCATCTAAGTGTAAGCGAGTAGATAATGTTACTCCGGCGTCAACAGCGGCGTATTACACTAATACAATTATTGATGCATTAAATACATTTGGATTTGCAATTCCAAATATATCAGAATCCTAATCTACCTTAGGAACCGTGATTGCTGGGAAGGCGTCACACTGTGATTGCTGGGAAGGCGTCACACCAAAAGCACTCTTCGGAGTGCTTTTTTTATTTAAAATAAAAATTACAAACTTTGATAAATAGTATTATGAAGATAAGAGATATCAGTGAAACAACGTCAGGCGGCATTGCTGTAGTGGCACAACCAGTCGGCAAAGTTATTAAACGTCCTAATCCAAGTGTTTTTTCTAAAAAGAAAAAAACTGAAGGCAAAAGTCCTCACAAGAAAGGTTCAGCAAAATACAAAAAACATATGGCGGCTATGCATGCCGAAAATAAAGACGAAGCAATTGAAGAAAAGGCAACCATACCTGTAAAAGGATATACCGATGCCTATGATTTAATACATGATTTTTGGTTTTATGGTCATAATCCAAGCGAAATGGTAAGTCACAGCGGACCCAGATCTAAACCAACGTGGGTTGGCATAGAAGAACCAAAGCATTCACGATTAAACAAATTTTTAGATGCCAACGGCTTGTCCCCATCAAAACTTTACAACGACGAACTTAAAGTTGTATTATGGTTAGCAAAGAAAATGAACATTAGCCCTATGACAGTTTTACGTTATGGTAATGATGCAATTAGATTTGGCACTGATACTATTAAAGCAGTAAAACAAATAGTAGCAAAATCAAAAGAAGCAGTAGAAGAAGCCAGTATAGGTGCTCCAGATTATAATCCAGCAAGAGGTGGTTATACAGATAACATGATAGGCGAACCTGATGATTACTACGATGCTGAGCAAAGACAAGAAGCATACGATCAATTACAAGATGCATTAACGGGCGGATTCGAAGACGATTATATAAAAGATGGTACATGTCCAGAATGTGCTGGTTCAGGATACCTGGACGGTGATTACGAAGATGAAGACGGCGAAGAGAATGACGAGTGTAATGGCTGGGGCAACTACGGTTGTGATGAAGGCGAAATGCAATATGCTGATGATACAGTGAGCTGGAAAGAAATTATGAACCACGATGAGAGAACCAAACAAAAAGCAGAAATTGCCAAGAAGCCACAACCTTCTGATGAGATATTAGTAGGTGCAATGAAACAGTTGCACAAAAATTATGTTGAAACAGGTAGATTTAATGCTATGGAATTACCAGGCATACTTAGACAAATGTATCCAGAAATCAGCAAACAAAAAGCCAGAGAGATTGGCGGTAAGTTTTTTCATAGTTTTAGAAATATGAACGATGAGATGTCAGAAATGAGAAAACTTGCTGGACTACCAGAAAAAGAAGTTACAGAAAGAACATACAAAGATGTAGGAACTGCTGACATGGTCAAAGACCGTAGAGGTAAAGAATTCAAGTTCCACAAAGATGCAAAACAATTTAAATCAGTTGATGGTGAGATAGCAGGACTCGACACTAAGTTAGGCAAAGACCTATTGAGAATTCGCAGAAATCAAATGAAAAGAACTACTCCAAGTTACCCAGGTAACAAATGAGAGCAGTAAGAGGAAAGAATAAATTCCTCAGTCTGTTAAGTCGAGACGAAGCATCACTATTCAACAAAATAGATTTTAACCACTTTTTAGATATAAATACATTAGACGAGCGTACAGGTTATATGGCGGAAGATTTATACAAACGCAACGTAATTAAAAAAGTTCGAAAGGAAAGTAAAATTGGCTACAAAATCTACCCACAAAAAGATACCCTTAAATAAGAAAAAGGAACTTGCGAGGAAACTCGATCTTGCCGCACAGAACGTTGTTAAACGTGGTGTGTTTGTACCAGTGCGTAAAAACAATTACTACATTGTAACAGAGAGTTTTAGTAATAAGTATGTCTTACACTATGTTCCTACAAAGAAGTTAGCACAGACGCTCTGTGTACGTCTAAACCGCCGGAATACTACCAAAGAGCCGATTAAGACACATGAAATAAATATTGAACAACGTAAAATGAACAAGTATATGGACTTATTTAATGAGACTAAATTCTTTACTGCTATACTTGATTCAGATACTGTAGATGACTTTCGCAAAGAAGTTGCATTTATTAGAATGACAGAAGTTGTTAACCACATGAAACACCTATACCCATCCGTCGCAAACTTATTCTAATATCGTCAATGATGATAAATAAGTACTATTACACTATGAGAATAGTATATAACTTATTTAGGAAACCATTATGATATTAACTCAATTAAACCCAACTTCATTCAAGAAGGTTGAAAAATTGAATAAGTTACTTAGTGAGCAATTCGGCATTAAAGTTACTCCGGGAAAAGCAAGTAAAAAGAAACTTGAAAAAATCCGTGAGAACGCTGATATGGCAATAGTAAATCTACGTAACAGCAATAGAAAATTTCAACTTGAACCAGAATATGCAAAATTTTTAGGCATCCGTGACGTAATCGACACAATGCTAAACGAAGGTATGTATCCAGAATCAAGAGCATACAACGAATTAAAAGAAAAAATCAAATTAAAATGTTCCGAACTTATGGACAAAGGCTACACTCAAGAAGAAGCATGTAGCGAATGCATGAACCAAGTACGTTTAGATGCAAGTCATTGTTACGAAGATTCAGTAACAAAACCAATGGTTATGGCGGCATGTATGGAGTATGTAGAGTCATGTGGCAATAAACATGAATCACTATCAGTACTTCCAGAAACAGATATTAACGAAAGGTTATTGTCAGAACTTGCTAAAGAAGTAGGTATTGAATTACAAAACCTTGAAAGTTACGATGCAATTGAAGAAAAACTTTCACAGTTTGCAGAAGTTACAGGCAAAAGCAGAGACGCAGTGGTTGGTTTCCTCAACGGTCTCGAAGAAGATGCATTAACTTCAGGCATACAGATGTTTGGTAAAAAGATTGGTGAGCAAAACAAATTCACAGGCGCCAGAAAAGACGCTATTGCACAAGGCAAAGATTCATTCGAAGTAGACGGAGAAGAATTTGCAGTAACAGGTAATACCAAAGATGAAAAGAAACAAAATGCTAAAGAAAGCATGTTTGATGAAATCATCGACGAAATGATCAATGAAGAAGTAGATGTAGAACAAGCAGAAGTTGTTATGGCTGTTAGAGCATTAGCAGACGACATCCAAAACCAAATTGAACGTATTTCAGATATGATGAATAAAGATGTACCTGCTATTGCTGATCAAATGAGAGCAGAGATGGGTGCAGGACAATCACAAACATTCGTTGACACAGTAAGTGGTTTACTTTCACAACACCTCGAAGCATGTAAAGGAGTTAAAGCAGGACTTGACGGACAAGTTGGTGGTTTAACTGGCGAAGAAATGGCAGGTGGCTTAGGTGACACTGGCATGGAGCCAAGTTTAGGCGGTGACGAGCAAGGTTTAGATATGGATGCTATTGCAGATGAACCAGTAGACAACATACCAGCCGCGGCTGGACCGGAAAACGAACCATTAGGAAGAGCACCAGTAGAGGTGTAACCTAATGCTTATTAACGAAGTCATACAAGTAAAAGAAGGGTACGCAGAAGAAATTCTTGTAGCAGTGCAAGATCTTCTTACCCGTGTGATGGCAAAAGAAATAAAAAAGATTTCAACAGATAAATTTAGAAAATTATTAGCAAAGAATGGTCATGTTATTTCCATCGACGAGTTAATACAAGCAGTCGACCAGAGTGGTTTTGCAAGTAGTGTTAACAGTGAAGAGATCATTCCAGCATCAGAACTACCAGCAGACATAGACACAGACGCAGAACCTACAGTTAATGTAGGTGATTTAGCAGGCTCACAAGCAATGAGTGATATTAAGGCGGATTTGTAAATGGCAAGTATATTTAGAACAGCAACACAGGCAAGAACAGATACTCGTAACAACAGTGTTATACACAGTGAAGTACGCAGTATAGAATCACAAGTTCTTGCAAATGTAGATGCAGGTGTATTGTATGCAAATGTAACAACAGGCACAACAATGACCACCGGCAATGCTTACTATAAAGTATACTATGGTATAACCACAGACCCAACTAAATTAGATCAAATAAATTACGTTTCTAAGTATTTTAAAGATCTTGGGTATGGCGTCAGCATTAAACAAAAGGCCGGAGATGAGCAAGTCCTCACATGGAACATCAGTTGGTAATCGTTTAGTTGCTTTTGGTGACAGTTTTACTCAAGGCTGTGGCTTAGAAAAAAATATTAATCATATGTCTCTACTCGGAGATTACTCTAAAAAGGCCTACCCAAGTGTAACAGCATCATACCTGTCAACAGATTTACACAATCCAATTCCGTATGATAGCGATAATCGTGGGCTCGGTGGAACCGGTAATTGTGATATATTAGACGAAATTCTCAATTATGATATTCAACCAAACGATATAGCATTGATAATGTGGACTTCCCCATATCGAGAAGCATACATGTCACACCCATTGGAACTTGGAACAACAACATGGAATCATGTGTCTGCCCCGGATAATGATCATGAGAACTTCCGTACAATTTATTTCGAAAAGTATCAATCTACTATTGCTGTCCACAAACGTTTAGAAAGAACTCTATATATAGCAGACAGTTATCTTAAACAAAAATGCAAAGCAGTAATACACATACCAGGCCCGTGGTTCAAAACATATGACCAGGACAATTATGCGCCACCAGAGGATATGTTTGATTTTCATCTGTATGAGTGGCACAACTTTGAACACGTGTTACAAACGTTTGTTCAGTTAGACCTTGCACCTTTTGATGAACATTTTGGTATTAGCAGTCATAAAAATTTGGCTCGCACCTTACGAGACTATATTCAAACACATATTGCACAATGATTTATTTTTTATGAACACATTTATAATAGGGTTGATTATCAAGATCTTAGCAGTAAAGTAGAGTCGTATTATAAGTATTTTAACAGCAGTAATAATACTGTATTTGATTGCATTAGCAAATTACTATGTTAAAGATTTAATAGGAGACAGGATATATAATTTATCTACTCCGCTATATGAAAACGAATTATTGGAATGGAACAATGTAGATGTGTTTCCAGCATTTAATACTGCTCATATATGCATAGATGTATGTCCAAATGGACACGAAGGGCCTAAAACACACAGCAAATTTGCTAAAGTTTTAGCTCGAACGTTACTTGACAAAATATAAAATAGGTGTTATAATTAACTATGTTAATTGAAAAATTTGAGTACCCTACTCTTAAAAGGGTAACCGCTAAAAACGGACAACGACAATACACTGGAGACGACGATCAACCAGTCCCAAGTGTGACCACAGTACTTTCTGATACTGGAGATAAAACAGCTCTTATTAACTGGCGTAAGCGAGTAGGCGACGAAGAAGCAAATCGTATAAGCAGAGAAGCCGCTGGACTTGGTACTAAAGTACACAATGCTTTAGAAAAGTATGTGCTACAAGAAGAATACGATATCTCTGGTAATAATCACATCAGTGTTATGGCTAAAGCCATGCTTGACGAAATGATATCAAAAGGTTTAAGCCAAGTAAATGAGATATGGGGTGTTGAAGTAGCCTTAATTGCAAAAGGCTTATACGCAGGTACAAGCGATGCAGTGGGTATGTTTAACGGTGTTGAAAGCATTATTGACTTCAAGACTGCTAAAAAGATCAAGAAGCGTGAGTGGATTGAAGATTACTTCATGCAAGGTTGTGCATACGCATTAGCACACAATGAAATGTTTGGCACAAACATCAAACAAGTTGCTATCTTAATGGTAGACAGAGAAGGCAAGTATGCAGACTTTGTTATCGAAGGTGACGAGTTTGAAGAATACTGCAACAAATGGGCCATGAGGTTGGCGGACTATTATAATAAAGTTTAGTCTAAAGTGATAAATACTGTTAAGTAGTTACATTGGAGAACTTAACAGTGGCAGAAGATAAAACAATAGTTTCGAGAATTCAACATAGACGAGGGCTTAAACAAGACCTTCCTCAGCCTTTACGAGCAGGGGAAATAGGACTTGCAGTAGATAGTCGTCAAGTATTTATTGGCGGTGATTCAAACAATCCACAGAACGTAGATTTTAATTCTATATCGTATATTGAGAACACTGCTGGTGCAAAAACACACGCAATCAGCATTGCAAACAATAATATCATTGCGTTCCAAGTCCCATACATTAAATACAAAAGAGGTGACTTTGATAGCATAATTAATTCTCATAGTTGGTTCCCTACTAATCCAAGAAGCACAGATGCTTCAACTAAAGCAGGTCAAAAATACAATAGTTTAGATCATCCAGTATTTTCTTCAGCAACTACTTCTACTGTTTCATCTACTGTATATGCTAACACTGTTGGTACCACAACAATTTATGTAACAAAAGATGCCGCTGACGGTACTGCTTCAGATACACTCGGTAATATTCGTGTAGGCGATATTGTATCAGGTACAGAAATTCAAGGCACACCATTAGTAGACAGTGTTGCAGTTAACAGTGCAAATGACTATATTATCACAGTTAACAGTGCTCAGACATTAACTGCCAACTCTGCAATTAGTTTCACTCCAAAGACAATTAAAAATTACGTTACGGGTGGACCATTTGTAAGCAGTGAAGTAGTAGTTAAAAAGAACGGCGTAGAGCAAATAGCAGAATCTAATCCATCGCTATATACACCAAGTGCAGTTGCAGACTATTCATTAAATGCAACTGAAGTCACACCAAGTGGTATTCACACATTAAAATTAAGAACTGCACCAACTTCATCAGACGAAGTCACAGTATGCTATTACAGTAATGCAAATGTTATTTCTGCATTTGAAGGTGTAGGTAATAAGATAGCAGTTTCATCTTCTATCTCAAGTTTTTATGATGCATACAATATACCAGCATATAGAAAAATACCATCAGAGAATGTTAGAGTAAGTACAGAAACAGGTTTAGGATTTATAGCACTTGATACAAAACATATTTCAAGTGTGGCAGATGGTGCAAACGTATCAACACCAACAAATATCACATTAGGTAATTTAATGATAAGCAGAGAAGATGTAAAATCTACATCTACTATTGCAGTTGATGGCAGTGATCTTGCAACATACGTTGTGAGTTTGGCATCAGCAAGTGATAATATCTACGAAACAACAGGTAGTGGAGATGTGTACAGATACGATAGAGCATATCTAAAAACTCCTAATAATGCTTTAGGTTACTTAAACAAACAAATATTTGAAGTATCGGACAGCGATGGTTCAAGTTCAACAATTAAAATTACCATACCTCAAAAAAGTTGGACAGGTGCAAGAACATCAACTGCTACTTTATCAACAGATGTTACTTATGTAAACAATGGTTATACAAATGTATCGCATGATAGAACAATTATAACAATAACACCAAGTAACGGTGATATAGATGGTGTAAAAGTTGGACACTATTTGAGAATGGTAGATACCACAGGTACACCAAGTATCGAATTACATGATAAAATATTAAAAGTAGTTGGACTTGGTTCAAACTACATTGACATAGATTTAGATCAACTTGGAGGCGGAAATACTGCCCCATCATTTACTGCCGGAATCAGCAGTGATTTAGCATTCATTAATCACGGAGTAGACAGCACAGGTGATGCTCACTTACAGATATATGCTCCAGACAATCAATTAACATACGGTGTTACATCAGTTCAATTAAACCAAACAGGTGCAGGTGGGCAGTTAGGTTCAGGAGCCAATGTAGCAGTAACAATTGACCATACAGATATAAGTGCTAATACATTTATTGTTACTAATTTAAATAACTCTATGCCAATAGCAACTAACTTAGATGAGATTGCAGGAACATACTTCCCGTCATTATTAGCATCATATACAGCAGTTGCAGTGCATCCTGTGTTAGCAATTGATTTAAGTGCCGACACATCATTAGAACAGGCATGTGCAAGAGTTAATACTTCCACTGTTACCATACCAGCAGTATCGGCTGACCCGTCAACTATATTTGCAAATTTAAGAGAACTACCGCAAACCGATGGTTTATTTAATGCTGTATACTTTAGTCAAAGACCAGGTTTTAGCAGTGTTAGTGCAGGCGGACTGGAGTTTGTACTCCATGAAGACAAAAACGTTGCTACGTGCAGTACGTTGGGTCTAACAGCAGGTGAATACAACAGGAACAACAGCACAGTAAAAGCCAAGTTAGAACGTTGGATGAACAGTTTAGTAAACAGCAGAGATGTACAGTTGTTTGCAAAAGTATTCCATGGCGGTTCTCAATATTCTACATTCCCTTACAATGACACAAACGCTAAATCATTATACAACGGTAAGACAGGTGTACCAAATCATTTCACTTCGTATGATGTAGAAATTGACAACACTTATAACGAGTTGTTCTTTAGTTCAAGAGAAGAAGCAGGAAACTTTAACACATTAGTAAATAATTTATATGCAGTATCAACGTTTGATAAAACACAAGATACTACAAATGGAACAAAAGGTTTAATAAATCTCAAAAACAATCTTGAAATACAAACAAGAGAAGCGGCAAGTTTTGGTGAAAAATTAGAAACTTACGAAAGTCTTGAAGTTGTTACTATACTTGAATCTAACAATCAAAATGATGTTATCATTAGTTTAGATGCAGGTGTTTATAATACATTCGTTCTTGATTACACAATTACTGAGTCAGCAGGCTTACCTAATAAGTATTTGAGAATGGGAACAATGCAGATTAGTGCAAGACCAGACTGGACTACTTCTCCAACAACAGCAGTTGTATTCGGTGATAGATTTAGTAGTAGTTGGGATCTTACACATTCTAATCCAGTTGTTGAACCTAAGTTTGAAGCAACAATGAATGGTAATTTCATAGAACTAAAAATGGATTTACAATATTCAGATCCAGCAAATCCAACAGTAGGACAAGAAGCAGTACACACATTACAATCAACACTCCGCATGAAGTATGTTGCGAAGCGTTGGTCAAGTACAGCATAGATTATGTTTGAAAAAACTATGAACGGCGAAAGCCGCCTGGCCGCATGGCGCAACTTCAGAACCAACTATGACATCTCACAAGGTCCGGAAGGTATACTTGAAGCCTTTGCAGATGTAAAAGTAACCCCTCGATATATAGATTACTGGACACCTAAAGACTGGCCTAATGTATTTGAAATAGTGTCCGATGGATACTTATGCCAGTCCGGTTTGACGTTAGTTATTACAGCCACATTGCATCATTTTAACTTCATTAATAGTACAGAAATTCGATTAGAAGCGATAAGTAATTTTGAAACAGGAACAGATGGACTTATCTTAATACAAGAAAATCTGTGTTATAATTTTACACCAGGGCAAATTATCCCTCTTGCCCATGCTCATGAGAACTGCACCAGGTTTGTCTCACACATTATAACTGCAGATAAACTTTTCACTTGACAAGATAAGTAAAGTAGTATAAAATAAAGTCTTAGATTATTAATAGACACAAACAAACAATTACAGGAAGACACATGTCGAAGCAGATTCTTATCACAAAACGAGACGGTACAAAAGAAGACTTAGAGCTCGATAAACTGCATAAGGTAGTGTTCCATGCTTGTGAAGGCATTACTGGTGTATCGCCATCAGAAGTAGAAATAAAAAGTCACATACAATTTTATACAGGGATTACAAGTACTGATATCCAAGAAACACTTATCAAAAGTGCGGCAGATTTAATCACAGAAGAAACTCCAAATTATCAGTTTGTTGCTGGTAGATTAATTAATTACCATTTGCGTAAAATGGTTTACGGTCAGTTTGAACCACATTGCTTATGTGATATTATCCAAGTTAACATAGACAGAGGATTTTATGATGCAGAAATACTTGAGTTGTACACAAAAGAAGAAATAAACGAATTAAGCAATTATATTGTACATGAGCGTGACGAAAGTCTAACTTATGCGGCTATGGAACAATTCCGTGGCAAGTATCTTGTACAGAACAGAGCAACTGGCGAA
>Ga0233444_10003499_pt1 | contig 15578 bp, 18 predicted proteins | sample SI_124_October20_6_FD_182792 | JGI IMG/M metagenome (GOLD analysis project Ga0233444, IMG submission 182792) | Seawater microbial communities from Saanich Inlet, British Columbia, Canada - SI_124_October2016_10_MG | ecosystem: Environmental > Aquatic > Marine > Inlet | place: Canada: British...
TACAGAAGTTGGCTATGTTGGCAGAGACGTTGAACAAATTATTAGAGATTTAATAGAAATTGCTATTGCAATGGAAAGAGAGAGAAAAAGAAAAGAAGTAAAAGCAAAGGCAGAATTAAAAGCAGAAGAAAAAGTTTTAGATTCTTTGGTTGGAAACAAAGCATCAGTTGCAACGAGAGAAAGCTTTAGAAAAAGATTAAGAAACGGAGATCTTGATAATAATGAAATAGAAATAGAGGTGCAAAATACCTCTGCTGGTATGCAGAGCTTTGAAATACCCGGTATGCCAGGTGGAAACGTTGGCATGGTAAACATCGGTGATATTCTTGGGAAATCGATGGGAAATAAAAAGGGGAAAAAGAAAAAAATGTCGGTAAAAGAATCTCACGACATCCTAATAGCACAAGAATCAGATAAAATGATTGAAGAAGATAAAATTATTAAAGAAGCTAAAAAAGCTACAGAGGAAAATGGAATAGTTTTTTTAGATGAAATAGACAAAGTTTCAGCTAGAAGTGACAGAGTAGGTGGAGATGTTTCAAGAGAAGGTGTCCAGAGAGACTTGCTTCCACTTATTGAGGGAACAACAGTAAGCACTAAACATGGGCCTATTAAAACTGACCATATTTTATTCATAGCATCAGGAGCATTTCAGTTGGCTAAACCTTCTGATCTATTACCAGAATTACAAGGAAGATTACCAATACGGGTTGAATTAAACGCTTTAAAAGAAGAGGATTTTATCAGAATACTTAAAGAGCCAGACAATAGTTTAATTAAACAATATAAAGAACTATTAAAAACAGAAGATGTAAATTTAGAATTCACTAACGATGGGATTAATATGCTTGCAAAGATATCAGCAGAAGTAAATTCTTCGGTAGAGAATATTGGAGCAAGAAGACTTCATACTATTATCGAAAAAGTTTTAGATGATATAAGTTTTAATGCTACAGATAGATCGGGAGAAACGATTGTTATTGATGAAAAATATGTACAAGACAATTTGGGTAACTTAGTCAAAGACACTGATTTATCAAAATTTATTTTATAAATTTTTTAACTTAACCAAAATTGCTCCAGCACCTCCATCTTTCAAAGAAGCTTCAGATATTGAACTTACATGTTTACTAGTATCTTCGTTGTTATTAATAAATTCTGGAACTGAAAACCTTAATTTACTTAAGTCCTGAGATACATAAGTATCTTCTTCAGTATTAGAATGAAGACCTTTTCCAGTAATTAAAAGTATTTCCTTAAACTTGTTATTGATGGCGGAAAGTATAATTTGTTTAACTTTTTTATTAGCTTCTTCCAAAGTAAAACCATGGAGATCAAATCTTAGACGGTCTTTTCTAAAACTTTCATCTTTAGTATGCAACTCTTTATCATAAATATCTGAGGGTTGTTTGGTAAATTTATCCCAAACTTTTCTGTCTTCGTTTGAAAGTACTTTTTTTTTTATCACTTACTTATAATTTCAGCTAAATACCAGTTTGGGCTTTTATTATTTATATTTCTAGTAAATTTCCAAACATCTTTAACAAACTTAATTTTGTCAGGATTGCCCTCAACTATTTTATTCTCTTTTTTTTTAACTGAAATAACTTCAGCTACAAATTTAACTGTAGCAGATAAATCATCTTTAACTTTTTCATATTTTTCTACGGACGATTCTTTAATACCTATAAACGTGAATTCAGATTTAATATTTTCTTTATTTCTTGCATCTATTGCGCTTAAAAAATTATTATTCATTGATGCAGTTAAAAGACTTTTTAATTGTTTTAGATCACCATTTGCGAATGATGTAAGAATCGTTTCATAAGCTAATTCTGCACCTTTTAAAAATTCTTTTTTATTTTTTCCTTCCAAAGTTTCATGATTTTGTTTTACTGGCTTAACTGCATTTTTTGGAATACTAAAATTTTTTTCCGCAAAACTGGGGTAGACTTTAGATTCATGTCCAGTTTTTCTCCCTAATATACTTCTTAATCGCAAAATTATAAATCCGGCGATCATGCCTAGTAAAATTATGTCTATATATCCAAAACTATTACTCATAATTTGATAATTACACATTAATCATATATTTTTATACCTGACAAATGAACTCATTTTTTTTATTTTTTTTAGGCCTTCCAGCATTAGAAATTTTTTTAATGATAAAAATAGGTAGTAAATTCGGTGCTTTAAATACATTAGCTTTAATTTTTTTAACTGCAATAATTGGGGTATATTTTGCAAAAATACAGGGGATAAAAACCATTAGATCGGGCATGATTAATCTTTATCAGAACAAATTGCCTATTTATGAAATTTTATCCGGGGCTTCAATTGCAATAGCTGCTTTACTTTTAATCGTACCTGGGTTTCTAACAGATTTTATTGGATTTCTTTTTTTAATACCTTTTACAAGAAAGATTATATTCAATATTGCAATGAAAAATAAAAAAAAAGGTAAACAAAATCACAAGGATGACCACATAGAAGGTGAAATTGTGGACAAAAAAAATGAGTTATAAGATAATAGGTAAATACATTAAAAAACTAAATTTTAGCATCCCTAAACCCGAAGCTTTTTTTTTACTTTCAAAAAATATATCTAATTATAAAATTAATATTAATATCAAAAGTTCGCAAATAAAACAAAACATTATAGAAGTGCTAACAACTTTAACATTAAACCCTATAAAAAATGATTTTGAAAAAATTGAAACTGAAATTACATATTCTACAGTTATAAAATTAGAAAATAGCAAAATTAACAAAGAAGAAATAGAAAAAATAATTTTAATTAAAGTTCCGTCGAAAATTTATTCAGAGTTAAGGCAAATATTTGTTTTTTTGTTTGAGAACTCAGGGTTTAAAGATGTAAAAATTAGTGAAACTATTGATTTTGAAAAATTACATAAACTTCAAAAAGATCAATAGAAATTTTTCTTTAATTCTCTTTTTAAAAACTCCTTGTGTTTTTTAATCTCAGTTTCAGAAACTTTTACAATTTTTTTATTATAATCCACAGCTTCAGAAACATTTAAACTTGTATTAATTTCTGTAAGATTGAACTTGGGCTCTTTAGCATCAAGTAAATTTATATAAACTTCTCTCAGTAACTCACAATCAAGTAAGGCATTGTGTTTTGTTCTTCCTGATAAATCTATATTAAATTTTCGGCACAAAGCATCTAAAGAATTAGATGATCCAGGGAATTTATTCCTAGCAACCTCCAAGGAATCTATAACTAATTTTTTCTCAATTTGATTTTTTCTAATTGCACCTAACTCACCATCCAGAAATCCTAAATCAAATGGAGCATTATGAATAATAATTTTTTTTTCTTTTATAAAATTTTCAAATTCATCTGCAATTTCATCGAAAGTTTCTTTATTTTTTAAAAAATCCTCAGAGAACCCGTGAATTTTAAAAGCTGCGTTAGGAACATCTCTTTTTGGGTTTATTAATTTATGAAATACCTTTCCTGTTGGTATTAAATCCTTTGTTTCAACACACGCTATTTCCACAATTTTGTGACCATCTCTAAAGGATAGACCTGTTGTTTCGGTATCTAGGAAAACCTCATTCATATAAACTAATTATATCTAATAAATTTTTTTTTAGCACGTAAAAATTTTTTTCATTTATTATAATGTGATCAGAAAGTTTTGATTTTTTTTTATCTGATAGTTGCCTTTTGTCAAGAATATTAAATAAATTTTTATCTCCTCCTCTTGATTTAAATCTTTTTAATCTTGTTGTTTTACTTGTCTTAATAAAAATTATTACATCAAAATATTTCGTTAATTTATTTTCAAATAATAATGGTATTTCATAAAATATTTTATTTTTATTTTTATTTTTTATAGAAAACATTTTCATTCTTTTTCTTACCTGGGGGTGAATTATTTTTTCTAATTTAATTAAATTTTTTTTATCTTCAAATATTTTCAATATAAGTGAATATTTCAAGTTAGAATTTTTTCTAATTAAAAATTTTTTAATTAGGTAGTTTTTAAAGTTTTTATCTTTATAAAGTTTTTTAATTTCATTGTCAGCGCTAAACAAAGGTCCTCTTTTGTATGACAAAATTTCGCTAGCTGTTGTTTTTCCTGATGCTATTGATCCTGTAATGGCAATTTTAATCATTTGAGTTTAGATAATAACAGGTTAATTAGATCATCATCTATTTCTGGGTTAACTTTATTCCATAAATAAAATGACTTTTGACCTTGGTAAATAAACATATCAAGACCATTAAAAGCTTTAATTCCCTTGCTCTCAAGAAATTTTAGTGTTTTAGTTTTTAGGGGATTGTAAATAGTATCAATATAAATTGCGTCATTTTTACATTTGTTAAAATTAATATTAAATTCTTGACCATTTTTTAAACCTAAACTTGTTGCATTAACAATTATATCATAGTTTCCTATTTCATCTTGAAGTTTATCCCAGTGCAAAATTTTTAAATAACTAAAGTTTTTTTTTAAGAAAAGGCATTTTTCATATGTTCTATTGGTTATTGAAATACGATTAATTCCAGATTTTTCTAGTGATAATATAACTGATGGTGAAACCCCGCCTGCGCCTATAACTAATGCTTTCTTAATAATTCTGTCATTTATTTCTTTTAAGTAGCCTGCTTGTAATCCAAATACATCTGTATTTTCACCTACTACTAATCCATCGTTATTTAAAAGCAAAGTATTTACGGAGCCAGTTGTATTAGCATCATTAATTGTCTTATCTATATGATTAATAATTTTTTGTTTGTAGGGCAGAGTTACATTGACACCCTTTAAAGTTCCATTTTTAACTTTTTTAACTACACTTACTAAATCTTTTTCTTTAATATCTATTATTGAGTAAGTTGCATCAATTTTATATTTTTTAAACCAATAATTATGCAAAAGTGGGGAGAGAGAATGACTGATTGGGCTGCCAATTATACCAAATATTTTTTTCATTAACTAAATTCTCTATAAAACTTAATAAGTTTAACAAGTTTATCAGGGTCTGTCTCTGGAAGAAGACCGTGTCCTAAATTAAAAATATAAGGCATGTTTTCAAAAATTTTAAAATATCTAGAAGCTTTTTTTATAATCTCTTCTTCCGACAGAAGTAAAGTTTTTGGATCTAACCCACCTTGTAAAATAACATTCTTAAGATTTTGTTTTGCCCACAAAGGATCTATTTCATAGTCTAAATTTAACCCATTTGGTTTAACAACATCATTAAATTCCTTATACTTTTCCATAATACCTCTAGGAAAACAGATAATAGGTATCGTATTATTTTTACAAAATTCTACAATTTTCAAGTTTGGAATATAGCAATAATTTGGTAAGTCTTTTTCTTTTAATAAACCAGCCCAAGAGTCAAATATTTGAATTACATCTGCGCCAGCATTTATTTGATTTTCAATATGAGTACATAAATACTCATTTAATTTATCCAATATTACATTTACTTCAAATTCTTTTTGTTGAATTTTTTTATAGTTTATTTCATGTTTATTAAGTTTAGCACCAAGCATATATATTAATAAAGTCCAGGGAGCCCCAACAAAACCTATTAAAGACTTTTTTTTATCTAATTTTTTTCTTGTGACTTCTATTGCTTTATATATTGGGTGTAGTTTTTGTGAAAATGAAATTTTATCATTATCTAGAAATTTATTTAAATTAAAATCACTTAATTTAGGTCCATGGTTTTTTGTAAAATCTACTTTTTGACCTAAAGCAAAAGGAACCATAAGTATATCTGAGAATATAATAGCTGAGTCAATATTAAATCTATTAATTGGTTGAAGTGTAATTTCTGAGCTTAACTCACTATTTAAACAAAGTTTAATAAAGTTTTTATTTTGTGATCTAATTTTTTTAAATTCAGGAAGATAGCGACCTGCTTGTCTCATAAACCATACAGATTTACAATTCTTTTTATCAATTAAAATTTTTTTAAGATTACTCATTAAATAATAAAAGTTTATAATTATAGCGAGTGTAGTAGGTTCTGTTAATTTGTTATATAACTAATTATACAATATTTATACATTTGACCTTTAATAACTTCTTTATATTCTATGCAATTTCGAGGGTTTATTCATTTTATAAACATATATAAAATAATATTATCAACATAAAAAAAACTGTTTAACTTATGTTAATCATTGTTAATTATTTTTTTAATAAACAATTAAAAAGGTAAAACATTATTATATTAAATAAATATTAACACACTTATGAACGAAAAATACAATGTATATCTTGTGTCTGACTCGACTGGGGAGACTTTAGATAGAATTTTTTTATCTCTAAAATCTCAATTTGCGAATTTTGAATATGAAAAAAAAGAATTTGCCTTTGTTAGAACGGAACAACAAATAGATAAAATTATAAAAGAATGTAATGAAATAGAAAATTGTTTAATACTTTACACTATTGTTGAAACAAAGTTAGCTAAATACATATCAAATAAAAGCGATGAAAATAATGTTCCTTGTTTTGGAATATTAGGTAATCTTATATTAAGTTTTTCAAAATTACTTAATCAAAAGGCTATTCATAAACCAAGCGCGCAACACGTACTTGATGAAGATTATTATAAAAGAATAGAAGCAATTCAATTTACAATGGCTCACGATGATGGAAAAAAAGTAGATGATATAAATAATGCTGATGTTGTTTTATTAGGCGTAAGCAGAACCAGTAAAACACCTACTTCTATATATCTTGCAAACAGAGGTTACAAAACTGTTAATGTTCCCCTTGTGTTAGATCAAAAAATTCCCAAAGGGTTGGTGGAAAATAAAAAATCATGCATAATCGGATTAATTGCTGATCCCGAGCGTCTTGCTGACATAAGGCGCAATCGGGTAGCAATTATGAAAGATCATAAACTGAAAGAATATACAAATTTAAAATATATTAAAGAAGAAGTTGAAAATTCAAAAAAACTTTTTAAAAAAAATAATTGGCCAATTATTGATGTGACCAGAAGATCAGTTGAAGAAACAGCTGCTTCAATTCTAAAGATTATTGAAATTAAAAAACATAGATGAAAATTATTCTGGCTTCTAAAAGCGGTGTTAGAAAGACAATTTTAGATAAATATAAAATTGAAAATGAAGTAATAACCTCTAACGTTGATGAAGATGAAATTAAAGAATCCTTATTAGCTGAGGGAGCAGACCCCTTAGAAATTTCAAAAAATTTAGCCGAAGTTAAATCAATTCAAGTAAGCAATAAAAACCCTAATAGGTTAGTTCTTGGTGCTGACAGTGTAATTTCTCTAAACAATGAATTAATCAATAAACCGAACTCAAGAAAAGAGGCCCTAGAAATCTTAAAAAAATTAAATAATTCTAAGCACTATCTTATAAGTTCAGTCTGTATTTCCAAAAATGGCTCCATGATTTGGAATTACTCAGATTCATCCGAACTCAAAATGAAAAATTTTAAAGAAATGGAACTATCGGAATATCTTTCTAAAATTGAAACAAAAACCCTGCTTGCATATGGAGTTTATCAAATAGAGGCTGATGGTTTGGAATTATTTGAGTACATAAAAGGCGACAAGGACTCAATTATGGGTTTGCCAATTAAGGACATTATCAATTACATTAACCAATATAATAAATGAAAGAAAATCACCCAGATATAAAATTTGGTAAAACAGGAGTCTTACTAGTCAATCTTGGAACACCAGACTCGACTAGTTGGTGGGATATAAGAAAATACCTCAAAGAATTCCTCTCAGATAGAAGAGTTATCGAGGTTAACCCTATACTGTGGCAATTAATTCTAAATTTATTTATCTTAACTTTCAGGCCCTCAAAAACAGCTCATGCTTATAAAAAAATTTGGAGGCAAGAAAACAATGAGTCTCCTTTATTATTTTTTACAAGAAATCAGGCACATAAACTTAAAGTCAAGATGAAAAATGATAATATAATTATTGACTTTGCCATGAGGTATGGAAATCCAAGTATAAAATCACGATTAGATATGCTCAAAGAAAAAGGTTGTGAAAATATAATTATTCTACCTTTATATCCTCAGTATGCTGGTGCAACAACTGCAACAGTTTGTGATGAGGTTTATAGATCTTTAATGAAAATGAGATGGCAGCCTAGCCTTCAAATTATTCCTCATTATGAGAGTGAGCCAATTTATATTCAGGCTTTAACCAATAGCATTGAAAAAAAAATTCAAGAAATAAATTGGAAACCTGATTTAATAATTTCTTCTTATCATGGAATTCCTAAATCTTATTTTGATAAAGGAGATCCTTACCATTGTTATTGTCATAAAACGACAAGATTGATGAAAGAAAAGTTAAATAAAATAGAAATCCAAACAGCATTTCAATCTAGATTTGGACCTCAAGAATGGTTAACTCCATATACTGACAAAACGTTGGAAAGTTTGCCTAGCAACGGTGTAAAAAATCTATTAGTTATATGCCCAGGTTTTGCATCTGACTGTGTTGAAACTTTAGAAGAAATAAATATTCAAGGCAGGGAAAGTTTTTTAAAAAATGGTGGTAAGAATTTCGATCTAATCCCTTGCCTCAATGATAATCAAGATCATATTGTTTTGTTTGAAACACTTGTAAAACGCTATCTGTAATATGAGCTTATATTTATTTTTTAAATCATTACATTTAATCGCTGTTATATCTTGGATGGCAGGACTTTTATATTTACCAAGAATTTTTGTATATCATACTGAAGCTACTCACGAATCTCAGAAAGATATTTTTAAAACAATGGAGAGAAAGTTATATAATTATATTATGATGCCTGCGATGTTGTTATCATGGTTTTTTGGAATTTTATTATTACACAACATTACATTTTCAGTTTTTTTAGAGCTATGGATGCAAATAAAAATTATATCAGTTGTAATTTTGACATATTATCATTTTACACTAGGCAAATATTTAAATGATTTTGCTGTTAATGATAACCAGAAAACTTCAAGATTTTTCAGGATATATAACGAAATACCAACAATTATACTAATTGTAGTAATATTTGTTGTAATATTTAAACCTCAATAAGGGGTTGTAATTTTTTTAAAAAGACATATATTTTTACTACACTCCTGAATCAATAATAATCACATGAATTTACAAGAACTTAAGTTAAAAAAACCTGCAGAGCTAATTAATGAAGCCGAAAAGCTTGGTATTGAAAATCCAAGCACTCTAAGAAAACAAGAAATACTTTTTGCTATTTTAAAAAAACTAGCAGAAAAAAATGAACAAATAACAGCCACTGGAGTTTTAGAAGTATTACAGGATGGTTTTGGCTTTTTAAGAGCGATAGAGTCAAATTATTTACCTGGTCCTGATGATATTTATGTAAGCCCTAGTCAAATAAGAAGATTCGGATTAAGAACGGGTGATTCCGTTGAAGGAGAAATTAGAGGACCAAAAGATGCAGAGAGATATTTTGCCCTTTTAAAAGTGAATAAAATCAATTTTGATAATCCAGAACAAGGGAAAAATAAAATTGCATTTGATAACTTAACTCCCCTTTATCCCAATGAAAGAATTAAGTTAGAAGTTGAAACTACTAAGATTGAAAAAAAACCGGATAATACAGCTAGATTAATAGATTTAGTAAGTCCAATTGGTAAAGGACAAAGATCTTTGATTGTATCTCCTCCTAGAGCGGGAAAAACAATTATTCTACAAAACATTGCTCAATCTATAACGGCTAATCATCCAGAATGTTATTTAATGGTTTTATTGATAGATGAAAGGCCAGAAGAGGTTACTGACATGCAAAGATCTGTAAAAGGAGAAGTCGTTGCCTCTACTTTTGATGAACCTGCTTCGAGGCACGTTGCGGTTGCTGAGATGGTAATTGAAAAAGCTAAACGTTTAGTAGAACATAAGAAAGATGTTGTCATTTTACTTGATTCTATAACTAGATTAGGCAGAGCTTACAACGCAGTTATACCAAGTTCAGGAAAAGTTTTAACAGGAGGTGTAGATGCTAATGCACTACAACGACCTAAGAGATTTTTTGGTGCTGCTCGTAATATAGAAGAAGGTGGTTCTTTAACAATTATATCTACAGCTTTAGTAGATACAGGAAGTAGAATGGATGAAGTGATTTTTGAGGAATTTAAAGGAACAGGTAATTCAGAATTGATTCTTGATAGAAAAGTTGCTGATAAAAGAATCTATCCAGCATTAGATATAACTAGATCAGGAACAAGAAGAGAAGAACTTTTATTTGTAAAAGATGATTTATCGAAGATGAATGTTTTAAGAAGAATCATCAGTCCAATGGGAACAATGGATGGTATAGAATTCTTAATCTCAAAGTTAAAAAACACAAAGAATAATGCTGACTTTTTTGACTCTATGAATAAGACTGCAAACTAAATTTAAACTTTGTTTTATTGGATTGTCTGATTATTAAAATTTACCTCATGAAGATAAAAATCCATTATACTTTCAAGTGTTTTAGCTTTATCATTTAATGTAATTGTTTCTAGAATTTTTTGTTTTTCCTCATTAGTTACAGGAGAAATCATTGCTAGCGTGTTAATTATTTGGTTTTGTTCGATTTTTTCAAATTCTCTCCAATTAAGTAATAGACCACTTTTTTTAAAAAATTTTTTAGCTTTTTTTATTAAACTGGACGAATTTATTTCTTCTGTTTCTTTAATTAAATCATTTTTGAAACTATTATAATTAACTTTAAATTCTCTGTATAATTTGTCATTTATTTTTTCATCTATAATTTTAAATCTAGTTATTCCTGTTAAATTAATCAAAATTCTACCATCCTTACTTTTTTGGTAATCATTTATTTTTCCAAGACAACCAATTTTATAAACAGAGTTATTCTCTCTCTTTGACTGAACCATGCCCATTAGGTTATCTTTGTTGAGAGCATCATTAACTAAATCTAAATATCTCTGTTCAAAAATATTTAATGGTAAATTTGTTTTTGGAAAATATATAACCCCACTTAATGGGAAAACAGGTATTATGTCAGGATAATTATTCATATTAAATTGAGTATATTAAAAAAATTTATTTATCGATAGTGACATTTTATAATGGTTGACTATTTCTTAACCAGTGTACTATACTTGATTTTTGCGGGCATAGCTCAGTGGTAGAGCGTCTCGTTGCCAACGAGAAGGTCGAGGGTTCGAACCCCTTTGCCCGCTCCATAATATGTTAACAGTTTTAAAAAAGAAAAAATTATTTACGAAAATTGAGACTCTGGAAAAGCCTGAAAGCCTTTACAATGTCTGATTTGTTAAAAAAAAAATGTGTTTCTTGTGACGGAAATACTCTACCTTTTGATACCACAGAAATTCATAAATATTTAAAAAAAGTAGATGGTTGGGATGTACAAAGTGATGATGATAAAAGTTTTTATTTAATTAAGGATTTTAATTTTAAAAATTTTGAACAAAGTGAATCTTTTGTGCATCAAATTGGTAAAATTGCCGAGGAGGAAAATCATCATCCTGATATTTCTTTTGGTTGGGGCTATGCCAAGATTAAAATCTTTACTCATGCTATCAAAGGATTAGCTGAGAGTGATTTTATATTGGCTGCTAAAATAGATAATATTTAACTAATGATTAAAATGTCTGATACCAGTGAAGATCATTTTAATTTTTGCCTTATCAGCAGCATTTATAACCTCCTGATCTCTAATTGATCCACCCGGTTGTATAATGGTTTTAACACCAGCTTTAATTAATGTTGTTATTCCGTCTGCAAAAGGAAAAAAAGCGTCAGAGGCAGCAATAGAATTTTTAATTTTTGATGATTGAAACTGTTTGGCTTTTTGTGTGGCTATTTTACAGCTATCTAGACGACTTGGTTGTCCTGCACCTACACCGATTGTAGAAAAATTATTACATAGTATAATTGCATTTGATTTCACATACTTGCAAATATTAAAAGCAAATTCTATTTCTGCCAGTTCTTTTTTATTTGGTTTTAATTTTGTAACAAACTTTAATTTTTTCCTATCAAAAATTATTTGGTCTTTACTTTGAATTAAAAAAGATCCGTTAAAAACCTTAAGAGAAGTTTTGTTCTTTATTTTAAATCCAGTGATATCAATTATTCTGAGATTTTTTTTTTTTTTAAACAAAATTAAAGAGTCTTTATCAAAGCCTTTTGCTAGAACAACTTCTGAAAATTTTTTATTAATTTCAAGGGCTATTTTTTTTGTAATTTTAAAATTGCATGCAATTACTCCACCAAAAGAACTTATTGGATCTGAAGCAAAAGCATTTTTAAATGAAATTAAGGGATTTTTATTTTCAGAAACTCCGCATGGATTTGCATGTTTAATAATGACTGTGCCGAACTTTTTTAAAGACTCTAAAATTTCTAGCGATGCAAAAATATCGTTATAGTTGTTATAGCTTAATTCTTTTCCATGTAATTGGTTGAAGCCAATAGTTTGATCGAGATAATCGCTAACATAAATAGAACTTTCTTGATGAGGATTTTCACCATATCTTAATCGTTGTAATTTTTTACCAAAGATTGTTTTTCTTTCTGGGAAATCTATATTTAATTTTTTATTGAACCAGTTTGCAATCATTGAGTCATAATAAGCTGTCAACCCAAATGCTTTAGAAGACATTAATTCTCTAAACTTTAAAGTTGTAGCTCCCTTATTTTTTTCTATTTCTTTAATTAAATGTGAGTAATCATTTTTATTAGTTATAATAGCTACATTTTTAAAATTTTTAGCAGCAGCTCTTACCATTGTAGGTCCACCAATATCAATATTTTCAATTATATTTTTTGTATTAGATGTATTTGTTACAACTTTTTGGAAAGGATAAAAATTAACTACAATTAAATCTATAGCAGGAAAGTTCTGTTTAATCATTTCACTTTGATGTTTTTTGTTTTGTCTATCATGCAAAATTCCTGCATGTATTTTTGGATGTAGAGTTTTAACTCTACCATCTAACATTTCTTTAAAACCGGTATACTTTGATAATTCAGTGCATTCATAGCCTAATTTTCTTATAAAAGTATAAGTTCCTCCAGAACTAATAATTTTAATTTTAAATTTTTTAAGTATTTTTAATAATACAGTTAAATTTTCTTTATTAGATAAAGAAATAAGAGCGTTTCTAATTTTTACTTTCATTACTAAAAATTCTTTTTTATTTCCCAATTAAAAGACTTATTTTTATTAACTAAATTACCGCTAATAGTTATACAAGCATTATCTAACATTTTTTTTCCACCTAAAAATACACTTTTCTCAACTTCTAAAATTTCGTCTTTAGCAGTAAAAATTAACGATTTGTTTTTTGAAATCTTAATTAAAACACTATTTCCACCCATAGTTTTTATAGCCGTTAATTCAGGATTTAAATGAAATCTAAATATGTATCTTATAGGAATGCCATCTTTTTTTTTGAATATATGATCAAAACCCTCTAAGAAACCTTTCTCTCTATTAAAAATAATCTCTCTTTTATGTATACAGCCAAAATTTTTTTCATATCCAGTATGTGATGCAGAACAGCCAAATATATTGTTCTCATTATAAATATTTACATCATAAGTTTTAAAAGTATTTTTAATTGAATTACCAAATATTTTATTAATTAATTTATTACGTTCAAATTTTGTAACTGATGTGTCATTTAAAGTTAATGTTGATTGGCAAGCCGTTAATCTACTTAATAATTCTGCTTTACTTGAAATTTTGTCACCGAAGCCCGAATTAGAAATTATCTTTTGTCCATCCAAAAAGTATTCAAATGATAATGGGCCAGATTGATAACATTTTGAAAAGCTCTTCTTAGGTGGATGGTCTACGTCAAAAAAAACCAAATGATTCTTTTGTTTTAACTTAAACAATCCACCAATAATATTTTTAGCGTTTTTTTTCTTTTTTTCATCACCTAGATAGTCTTCGAATTGATTTAAAAAATTTTCAGAAGCCCCATTAAATAATGGAAGTTGATTTTTTGGACATTTTATAAAATTTAAACAAAATAAATTTTTTTCAATTATATTGTCTAAAAATTCAGGAATATATTTTTGAGCATCTTTAATTATTTCTCTACAAAAAATTAAATATTTCAAAGTAAATAATAAATCATTTGGATTTCTAGAAAAAGGAAAGCCATCCAGATCAAAAAAATTTTTAACCCAATTTTCAAGCTCTTTAATATTTAGATCATAATCAGATTCATATTCCTTGAACACTATTCCAACTAATATCAATGTTGAGAAAATTTCAATTTTTTTTAAATGATTTTTTTCAAACCTAATATTTCTTTTCAGGTGATTTGATTGTGCGATGATACTATTGAGAATTCTCTTCTTAAAGTCAAAAGTTGCATTATCTAAAATTACGTCAATATTTAAAATCCAACTTATAATTCTTGAGCTTAGAGTAGATGTTTGCCAAATATTTTTCTTGTAAGTAGAATTTTTTAACATCCAAATATAAATAATTTTTTTTATATTTTTACCATCTGTTTTACGGTTAATTAAATTTAGCCAAAAAAAATTATGTAATTGCTCAGAACCCTTTTTTTTGTTTTCTATCCAAAACAAATTTGGATCTACTTCACTAACTTTAAAAGTTTCCTTTTTATAAGCTGTAATAATAGAGAGAAGAAATGGATTGGGATTGTAACGAATTTGTTGAGGGGTTTTAGTTTTTAAAGACTTATTATAATTATTAGAAGAAAAATAAATTCTCTTTAAAAATTTAATAAGGGTTATTTGAAGAGCTATTAAATAAAAATAGACACTTTTTAAACCTAACATTAATTAATTATTTCTTAGTAACTCAATATTTTTTTTTAGGTCACCCTTATTTTCATTAAAGATAGTTGACCCAGAAACTAATATATTTGCTCCCGCTTCTTTTGCTTTAGAGCAATTATCAAAATTTATCCCACCGTCAATTTCAATATCTACCTTCAGATTTTTTTTTAATATTAACTCTTTTAATTTTTTTGTTTTTTCCAAAACTTCAGGCATGAATTTTTGCCCTCCAAAACCAGGTTCTACACTCATAATTAAAACGAGATCCACTTCACTTAAAAAATTTTCAATAAGTTTAATTTCTGACTTTGGCTTTAGTGAAATTCCAACTTTTTTATTTGCTTTCTTTATCAATTTAATCGTATTTAAAATATTTGGAGTTGCCTCAGGATGGAAAGTGATTATATCAGCACCCGCATCAGCAAAGTCTTTTATAAAATTATCAACTGGAGATATCATTAAATGAACATCAAATATTTTCGATGTAAGTGGTCTAAGTTTTTTTATTACCTCGGGTCCAATAGTTAAATTTGGCACAAAATGCCCGTCCATTACATCAACATGTATATAATCTGCGCCAGCTTTTTCTAAAGATATAACTTCATTCCCAAGTTTACTAAAATCTGCCGATAGAATGGAAGGTGAAATTTTTATTACATCACTCATTATCTTACTTATATTTTATACAAAAACTTTGTCAAAAAATTAATTTCTAATTGAATAATTTATACAACTGTCTTGAAAAATCACTTTCTAGTGGAAAGGCCAGCATA
>Ga0233444_10003506_pt1 | contig 15562 bp, 13 predicted proteins | sample SI_124_October20_6_FD_182792 | JGI IMG/M metagenome (GOLD analysis project Ga0233444, IMG submission 182792) | Seawater microbial communities from Saanich Inlet, British Columbia, Canada - SI_124_October2016_10_MG | ecosystem: Environmental > Aquatic > Marine > Inlet | place: Canada: British...
GAATATATGGGCTTAAAAGCTAACACTAAAATTTCAGATATAAAAATTGATAAAGTTTTTATTGGAAGTTGCACAAATGGAAGAATTGAAGACTTAAGATCTGCTGCTAATTTATTAAAAGGAAAAAAAGTAGCTAATAACGTAAGCGCAATCGTTGTTCCTGGATCAGGCTTAGTTAAAGCCCAAGCAGAGGAAGAAGGTTTAGATAAAATTTACAAAGAAGCAGGCTTTGAATGGCGTGAACCAGGTTGTTCAATGTGTTTAGCCATGAATGCTGATAAACTAAAACCACAAGAAAGATGTGCGTCCACATCAAATAGGAATTTTGAAGGTCGACAAGGAAGAGGTGGAAGAACTCATTTAGTCAGCCCGGGAATGGCTATTGCAGCAGCTATTAGTGGTCATCTAGCAGATGTAAGAAAGATTCAATAATGAAAAAATTTACAAAAATTAAAAGCATCCCGGCATATTTATCATTACAAAATATTGATACCGATATGATTATTCCAAAACAATTTTTAAAGACTATAAAAAGAACTGGTTTAGGAAAAAGTTTATTTTATGAAATGAGATACGATGAGCAGGGCAATAGCATTAAAGACTTTACTTTAAATAACGAGCCTTACAATGAATCAAAAATATTATTAACTGGAAAAAATTTTGGTTGCGGTTCTTCAAGAGAACACGCTCCTTGGGCATTATCAGATTTTGGAATTAAGTGCGTTATAAGTGCTAGTTTTGCAGATATATTTTACAATAACTGTTTCAAGAACGGGATTTTGCCTGTAAAATTAGACGACCAATCAGTCTTAGAGTTAGCAGAATATTCTAAAAGAAAAGAGGAAGTTAACGTTAATTTAGAAAGTCAAGAAATTAAATTTGGCAATAAATCTATAAAATTTGATATCGATGCATTTAAAAAAAAATGTTTAATAGAAGGTTTAGACGATATTAGTTTATCAATGGAAAAAGTAAGTCATATAGATAATTTTGAAAAAAAAATTGGTTCTGCTAAACCATGGTTGATGAAAAATGATTAAAGTAAAAGATAGAAAAATATTATTACTACCTGGAGATGGAATAGGCCCCGAAGTTATTAGAGAAGTAAGAAAAATAATTGAATGGTTTAACAAAAATAAATCTTTAGATTTTAAAATTGAAGAAGGTTTAGTGGGGGGAGCTTCATATGAAAAACATAAAAACCCAATTACCGATGAGGTTTTTTATAAAGCGCTAGAAAGCGAAGCTGTTATTCTAGGAGCTGTTGGAGGACCTAAGTATGACAATCTTGAATTTTCAAAAAGACCTGAAAGAGCTCTTTTAAAGTTAAGAAAAGAATTAAAATTATTTGCAAATTTACGTCCAGCAATTTGTTTCAAGCAATTAGTAGACGCTTCTTCATTGAAACCAGAAATTATTTCAGGCCTAGATATTATGATTGTTAGAGAGCTGACAGGAGGAATTTACTTTGGTGAGCCAAGAGGAATAGAACCAATTGAAAATAATGAAAGAAAAGGAATAAATACCCATACATACACTACAAGTGAAATACAAAGAGTAGCAAGAGTTGCTTTTGATTTAGCAAAAAAAAGAAAAAATAAAGTCACATCATGTGAAAAGTCAAACGTAATGGAAGCAGGAGTTTTATGGAGAGAAGAAGTTCAGGCTCTCAAAGATAAAGATTATAAAAAAATAGAATTAAGTCATATGCTTGCGGATAATTGCGCTATGCAACTTTTAAGAGATCCAAAGCAGTTTGATGTGATCGTGACTGATAATTTATTTGGAGACATTCTTTCGGATGAAGCCGCAATGTTAACAGGTTCTTTAGGTTTATTACCTTCAGCCTCTTTAGGAGCTAAAGATAAAAATGGAAAAATTCGATCAATGTATGAACCTGTTCATGGATCTGCTCCAGACATAGCAGGAAAAAATATAGCAAATCCTATAGCTACAGTTCTTAGTTTGTCTATGGCTTTAAAATATTCTCTTGATTTAGATAAAGAAGCTGAACAATTAGATTTAGCGGTTCAAAGTGTTCTTGACGATGGCTTAAGAACAAAAGATATCATGTCTAAAAACATGAAAGAGGTTTCCACTTCAGATATGGGTGATGCAATTATAGCAAAATTGAAATAAAGTAGAGCTAATATGAATTTTGCAATAATTGGCGCTTCTGGAAATGTGGGAAGAAAAACAATTGAAATTTTAGAAAAATCTAAAATAGCATTTGAAGATCTTTATTTAGTTGCTTCAAAAAAAAGCGCAGGAAAAAAAATTAAATTTCGCGAGAAAGAAATAGAGATAGAAAATTTAGAAAATTATGATTTTTCTAAAGCTCAAATTACTATTTTTGCTGCAGGAAGCGATATAGCTAAGGAGTGGGCTCCAAAAGCAGCAAAAGAAACCATCGTAATTGATAATTCAAGTTTTTTTAGAATGCAAAAAAATATTCCTTTAGTTGTCCCAGAAGTTAATCCTGAAGCTTTAGATAAACATGATAATATCATAGCAAATCCAAATTGCTCAACAATGCAAATGGTTCTTGCTCTTAAGCCTTTACATGATGAATATAAAATTAAAAGAGTTATCGTATCAACATATCAAGCAGTGTCGGGAGCTGGCAAAGAGGCTATGGATGAATTATTTGATCAAACAAAAAATTTTTTAGATAAAAAAGATATTGTTTCTAAAAATTTTACAAAACAAATAGCATTTAATTTAATTCCTCATATCGATGTTTTTGACAAAGATGGTTACACAAAAGAAGAATTGAAAATGACTAACGAAACAAAAAAAATATTAGATGAGAAAATAGAAGTGACTGCTACCTGTGTAAGAGTGCCAGTAAGAACTGGGCACTCAGAGTCAATTAATATTGAGTTTGAAAAATCTTATGATTTTGAAAATATTATCAAGATATTAGATAGCTCACCAGGATGTAAAGTTGTTGATGGAAGAAAAGATGGAGAGTACATAACTCCGCTTGAAGCTGAGAATGACTATACTACGTATATATCTAGAATTAGAAAAGATAATACCAATTCAAAAGCTTTAAATATTTGGGTAGTTTCAGATAATTTATTAAAAGGCGCAGCTTTAAATACGGTTCAAATAGCCGAGTGCTTAATGAAAAAATTTTAGTATTAGTTTATAATTTAATTATGCAATATAAAAATAATCCACTTAGCCCTCATCTTCAGATTTACAAATGGCAAATTTCATCGTTATTATCTATAGCTCATAGAATAGTTGGAGTGATAAATATTATAGCTATTACTGCAATTTGTATTTGGAGTATACTATTGTTATTAGGAACCGAAAGTTATCAACCAATAAATTATTTTTTAAATACTTTCTTTGGAAAATTTATAGCGGTGAGTCTCTGTTGGACTTTTAGTTTTCACATACTAAATGAGTTAAGACATCTTATATGGGACCTTGGATACGGTTTTGATTTAAAAGTTTCAAAGATCACTGGGGTGTTAGCTATAATTGGCTCTTTTGTATTAACCATTTTGTTTTATTTAATAGGAAAAAATATTTTTTAATTATGCACTCATCAACAAAAAAATGGTTATTTACTAAAATTAGTTCATTAATTCTTTTACCATTAATGGTCTGGTTCATTATAAATTTCGTATCTATATATGATGAGAATCACTCTGAAGTAGCGCTATTCTTTACTCAGCAACCTTCAAAAATTATGTTTTCAATTTTTATTGTTTTTGCGTTTTTTTTCTCTGCTTTAACAATTAGTGAGATTTTTGAGGACTATATTCAGGATGAAAAAACCAAAAATGTCGCAAATAAACTATTGAATATATTTGCTATAACAATTCCATTAATAACAATTTTAGGAATCTTTAATTTAACAGTATGAGCGCTTATAAAATAATAGATCACGAGTACGATGTAGTTGTTCTAGGAGCTGGTGGTTCCGGATTAAGAGCCGCTGTAGGTTTGTCAGAAGTAGGACTAAAAACTGCTTGTATCTCAAAGGTCTTTCCAACTAGAAGTCACACGTCTGCCGCTCAAGGTGGAATTTCCGCAGCTCTCGGAAATATGGGAGAAGACGACTGGAGATGGCATATGTACGACACTGTAAAAGGATCTGATTGGCTTGGAGACCAAGATGCCATTGAATATTTATGTAAAGAAGCTCCTAGAGCAGTTGTTGAACTTGAAAGATATGGAGTTCCATTTAGCAGAACTGACGATGGAAAGATTTACCAAAGACCTTTTGGGGGAATGACGAAAAATTACGGAAACGGAACAGCACAAAGAACTTGTGCAGCTGCAGACCGAACAGGTCATGCAATTTTACACACTTTATATGGCCAAGCTTTAAAACATAACACAGAATTTTTTATTGAGTATTTTGCATTAGATCTAATTATGAAAAATGGGGAATGCAAAGGTGTTATTGCTTGGAATTTAACAGACGGAACTATTCACAGATTTAGATCTCATATAACCATTATAGCGACAGGCGGTTATGGTAAAGTTTATCAATCAGCAACATCAGCTCATACTTGTACAGGTGACGGTAATGCTATGGTTTTAAGAGCAGGCTTACCATTACAAGATATGGAATTTGTTCAATTTCATCCAACAGGAATTTATGGCGTAGGATGTCTGATTACTGAAGGAGCAAGAGGTGAAGGAGGATTTCTTGTAAACGGAAAAGGCGAGAGGTTTATGGAGAGATATGCTCCAAATGCAAAAGATTTAGCTTCAAGAGATGTTGTAAGTCGTTCAATGGAGATGGAAATTAATGAAGGTAGAGGTGTTGGTAAAGATAAAGATCATATAAGTTTACATTTAGATCATTTGGATAAAAAAGTTTTAAATGAAAGATTGCCTGGAATAACAGAAGCAGCCAAAACATTTGCAAACGTCGATATAAATAAACAACCAATTCCAGTTGTACCTACAGTTCATTATAATATGGGAGGTATACCAACAAATTATAAAGCTGAAGTTTTAACATTAAATGGATCTGAAAAGACAGTACCCGGATTAATGGCAATAGGAGAAGCTGCTTGCGTATCAGTTCATGGAGCAAACAGGCTTGGATCAAACTCTTTAATTGATCTTGTTGTTTTTGGAAGAGCAGCAGCGAAAAGAGCAGCAGAGTTAGTAAAATCTGGAACACCACATGAAGATATTTCAAATTCTGAAACAGACAAATGTTTAGATAGATTTGATAAAATTAGAAACTCGAGTGGTTCTACAATGACATCTGAACTAAGAATAAAAATGCAAAAAATAATGCAATCTAAATGTGCAGTTTTTAGAACAGAAAAAACTTTGAAAGAAGGTGTAGATCAAATAAGAAAACCTTATGAAGGTATGAGCGATATTTCTGTTAAAGATAAATCACTATTATTTAATACAGATTTAGTTGAAACTTTAGAATTTGATAATTTAATACGCCAGGCACTTACAACAATGGACTCAGCTTACAATAGAAAAGAAAGCAGAGGTGCTCATGCGAGAGAAGATTTCAGTAAAAGAGATGACAAAAACTTTATGAAGCACACTTTGGCTTGGCACAATGATAATAAAGTAGAAATTAAATATAGAGACGTTCACTCCAGAACTTTGACAAACGATGTTCAATATTTTCCACCCAAAGAAAGAGTATACTAAATAATGGTTCAATTTAACTTGCCACAAAATTCTAAAATAGAAGTTGGCAAGCACTTTAAAGATACAACTAATTCTAAGAATTTAAAAAAAGTAAATGTGTATAGATGGGATCCTTCAACAGGTCATAACCCTAGAGTTGATACATTTGAGGTTGATATGAATAATTGTGGACCAAAAGTGCTAGACATATTATTTAAAATTAAAAACGAAATAGATTCATCTCTAACTTTTAGAAGATCATGTGCCCATGGAGTTTGTGGTTCGTGTGCAATGAATATTGATGGTGTAAATACATTAGCCTGCATAAAATCTCACACAGATATTAATGGTGATTTAAATGTCTATCCCCTCCCTCACTTAAAAGTAATTAAAGATTTAATTGGTGATTTAACAACACTTTACAAACAATATGAGTCGATTAAACCATGGCTAACAACAGCACAAACTGGCGAAGAAAAAACAGAATTAAAACAAACTCAAAAAGATAGAGAAAAATTAGATGGGTATTACGAATGTATTTTGTGCGCCTGCTGCTCCACATCTTGCCCAAGCTACTGGTGGAATGGAGATAAATATTTAGGCCCCGCTGTACTCCTTCAAGCTTACCGTTGGATCAATGACAGCAGAGATGGAAATAAAAAAGAAAGGTTAAAAAAAGTTGCAGATGAATTAAAACTATATAGATGTCATACTATTATGAATTGTACTAATTCTTGCCCAAAAGGATTAAATCCCGCGAAAGCTATTGGCTCTATTAAGAAAATGCTTGCAACAAGTTAAAACCTTATTTATTCAATTACAACATGGAAACTATTCAACACTTTGTTAACGGCAAGTCATTTAGCGGAGAGTCAAATCGAACTGGAAAAATTTTTAATCCAGCTACAGGAGAGCAAAGTGCACAAGTAAAATTAGCTACCACAAAAGATGTAAATGAAGCAGTAACAAATGCAAAAAAAGCATTTGACACATGGGCTAACACACCTCCGCTTCAAAGAGCCAGAGTAATGTTTAAATTTAAGGAATTAATTGAAAAAAATTCAGATGAACTTACAAAGATAATAGTAGCTGAACATGGAAAGGTTTATGAAGATGCTAGAGGATCGTTAACAAGAGGTTTAGAAGTCGTGGAGTACGCATGCGGCATACCTCAAATGTTAAAGGGTGAATTTACTGAAAATGTAGGAACAAACGTTGATAGCTGGTCTATAAGACAGCCGCTTGGTGTTTGTGCCGGCATTACTCCTTTTAACTTTCCAGCTATGGTTCCTATGTGGATGTTTCCAATGGCAATCGCATGTGGAAATACATTTGTTTTAAAACCTTCAGAAAAAGATCCTTCTTGTTCTATGCGATTAGCAGAACTTTTTAAAGAAGCTGGTTTACCCGAGGGGGTATTTAATGTTGTTAATGGAGATAAAGAAGCTGTTGATGCACTTATAATTAATAAAGATGTGGCAGCAATAAGTTTTGTAGGATCAACTCCTATCGCTAAGTATATTTATGAAAACTGTGCTAAAAATGAAAAAAGGGTTCAAGCACTAGGAGGAGCTAAAAATCATTGTGTTGTAATGCCTGACTGTGATTTAGATCAAGCCGTTAATGGACTTATGGGCGCTGCATATGGTTCAGCAGGAGAAAGATGTATGGCTCAATCAGTAGCACTAGCAGTTGGGAACATTGGTGATAAATTAGTAAGTAGTTTAGCAAAAAAAGTTGAAGCTTTAAAAATTGGCCCAGGAATGGATAAAAAATCTGAGATGGGCCCACTTGTTACAAAAGAACATTTAGAAAAAGTTAAAAGTTATGTAGATATAGGAGAAAAAGAAGGAGCTAAATTAATTGTAGATGGAAGAAATTTAAAATTACAGGGCTATGAAAATGGTAATTATATTGGAGGTTGTTTGTTTGACCACGTAACTAAAGATATGAAAATTTATAAAGAAGAAATCTTTGGCCCGGTTTTATCTGTAGTTAGGGTAAAAAATTTTGACGAAGCCTTAAAGTTAGTAAACGATCATGAGTTTGGTAATGGCGCAAGTATATTTACAAGAGACGGAGACTCAGGAAGAACATTTTCTAGTAAAGCAAAGATAGGAATGATTGGCATTAATATCCCAATACCAGTTCCAATGGCCTTCCATAGTTTTGGAGGGTGGAAAAGATCCTTATTCGGGGACCAGCACATGCATGGACCAGAAGGAGTTAGATTTTATACTAAATTAAAAACAATGACATCAAGATGGCCCTCAGGCTCAAGATCTGATCCAGAATTCGTGATGCCAACAATGAAATAAAAAGGAGATAAATGAGAAAAAAAATTACTTTAATAGGAGCGGGTCAAATTGGAGGAACGTTAGCACACTTAATTGCGTTGAAAGATTTAGGTGACGTTGTCCTTTTTGATGTAGCGGAAGGCATTGCTAAAGGCAAAGCGCTCGATATCGCTCAATCTTCTCCAGTTGACGGGTTTAATATTAATTTGTCAGGAACCGACAACTACGAGGATACTAAAAATTCTGACGTAATTATAATTACAGCAGGCGTGCCAAGAAAACCAGGAATGACAAGAGATGATTTACTTGGTATTAACCTTAAAATTATTAAGCAAGTTGCAGAAGGTATTAAAAAAACATCACCGAATGCCTTTGTAATATGCATTACCAATCCATTGGATGTAATAGTAATGGCTTTACAAAAATATTCTGGTTTACCAAAAAATAAAATAGTAGGTATGGCTGGAATTTTAGACTCATCAAGATTTATTTATTTTTTATCTCAAGAGTTAAAGGTTCCTGTCAAAAAAATTAAATCATTAGTACTGGGAGGTCATGGAGACAGCATGGTAGCAATGTTAGAAGCCACAGAAGTTGAAGGAAAAAAAATTAGCGAATTAGTAAATGAGGGTAAAATAACAAAAGAAAGACTGAATGAGATAGTTGATAGAACAAAAAAAGGGGGTGCTGAAATAGTAAAATACTTGGAAAAAGGATCAGCTTTTTATGCCCCAGCTGCTTCGGGTGTTGAGATGGCTGAAAGTTATCTTAAAGACTTAAAAAAACAACTTCCTTGTGCAGTACATTTAAACGGAGAATACGGCGCTAAAGATATTTATGCCGGTGTACCTGTAATTATTGGATCTGGAGGAGTAGAAAAAATAGTTCAACTAAGTTTATCTTCTAATGAAAAAGAAAGTTTTGAAAAATCTATAAAAGCAGTTAAAGATTTATTTGAGACAGCAAAAAAGGTAGATCCAACTCTTTAATTAGCTTTAGTAAGAACAATCCTTCTTCCCATGCAAAAAACACTCGGGAGAATTTTTATTAACAGTTTATCAATCAAATGAAGAACATTCAGAAAAAATCTGTTCATCGGAATAAACTTAGTTTTTGATGTTACACCACCGGAATTTAGAAATATTAGGCATTCAGTTTTTTTTTCATATTCTATATTAAAATAGTTGCCTAAATTTTTTTTAAATTTTTTTCTATCATCAAAAATTAAATGAGGAACTGCAATGTTGCCATGCCACGCATTATGTTCATCACTTTTTGCATTTGTTTCATCCCAAACATCTAATGTAAAATCAAAGCCCTCGTGTTTCATAATTAGTGTAGCGATTTGAAAAAAAACAGAGCAATATGATTCAAAAATAATTAATTTGCCATCTCTTTTTAATATTCTATTAATTTCCTTAAAGAATTTTATAGGAAACGGAATATGATGTATCATGTTTGAAGCTATAACATAATCAAAGCTTTCATTTTTAAACCCTGTGTTTTGGGCATCAATATTTTTGAAATCTAAGTGATTATCTTCTCCTATATCACTCAATTTAAAGTTTTTATTTTTTATAAATTCTTTACTAAACCCTGTACCAGAACCCATTTCAATACCCACGTGATTCTCTTTGATAAAACTATTCATCCAAGAAAATCTTTTCTCCAAAAGAAATTTTAAATTGTTTGATTTATCAGAAAAATATAATTCTCTCGCCTTTTTTGTGTCGGCAATATAAGTCATTCTATTGTCCTTGCTAGAAAATTGAACTTTTTTACAAATCTTGAACATTTTAATAATTATTTAAATTTAAAAAAATTAATGCTAAGTTTATAATACAATTTTCATTTCAAAACATGTTTTTAAAAAAAGATAATTTATTAAAAGAACTGCCAATAATAATTGGTATTTCGATTTATGCTTACTTTATTAATTCGTACAGTGGAAATATAGGTGTGATACCAATAGACTCCTTTGGTTTTTTTGATACCGGGCAAAGTGTACTAAAAGGCAAGTTGCCTATAAGAGATTTTTGGATTTTTACTGGTTTGTTAGTTGATTATATGGAAGCAGCTTTTCTTTTTATTTTTGGAAATAATTGGAATAGCCATTTAGCTCACGGTTCTTTTATGAATATTATAGGCACAGCGGGTTTATATTTTTTTCTGCGAGAAATTAATTTAAAAAAAAAATATGTAATTTTCTACAGCATCTCTTTTGCAACTCTGTGCTACCCAGTTTCGGGAACACCATTTGCATATATACATTCATATATATTCTCCTTATTAGCAATATTTACTTTAATCGTAGCTATAAAAAATAAAAATAATTTTTTATGGTTTATTTTTCCTTTCCTTTGTTTTTTTTCATTTTTGTCTATGCAAACACCAAGTGCATTTATTTTAATAATTTTATTCTTTGTTTTAATAAGCCATTTTTTACAGAATAAACTATCTAAAAACTTTTTCACATTTTTAATTGGATGTATTACAAGTCTAATTTTTTTAATATTATTTTTTTATGTAACTAAAACTCCAATAATAAATTTTATATATCAGTATATTCTATTCCCCCTAACAATTGGAGAAGCTAGAATTACTAATGACGCTATGGCTTTTATTGAATTAAGTGAACAAATTAATTTTAAAAGAATAATTGGTGAATTTAAATTAATACACATTTTCTTATTACCATTAGCTGTACTATCAATAAGGGGTTTTAAAAAAAATCAAGGAATTAAAAATAAAATAAACTTTACTATAATATTTTGTTCTATCGCATTTATTTTCAATCAACTTATTACTGCGAATCAAATTTATATATTTAGTTTAATACCTATATTAGCGGCTATGCTGCACTATAATTTAAATAAAATTGATATAAATTATAAAATTTTTTATTTAATAATTTTTGTTGTTACTCTTTCTACATTTAAATTCCATTTAAGATTTAATATTGATAGAAAGTTTCTTGATCTAGAAAATGTAGATAAAAGTAAAGCTATAGAAGCGATTCAAATACATAAAAAATTTAACAATTTAAGATGGATAAGTAAATCGGATGAACCAAATAATGAAATAAAAATCTTAAAAAAAGCATTAAAAATAATTCATGAAGATAAAAGAGAAAAAAGTTTAATCACACATTATAATTTTATTGCCACAATATTGGATAAAGATTTAAATATTTTAAATAGATGGTATTTAACGGATAACAATACTCATCCTGGAAAAAATCATAAATATTTCGCATTTTATAAAGCGATGGTAAATAAAAATATTAAATCAAATAATGTAAAGGTTATTTATATATTAAGTCAAAAAAATGAAATTAAATTTGAAAATATTAAAATTTACTTTACCAATATATGTTTTGAAAGTAAAACAATTATACAAAAAAGATTTTCATCACATAAAATTATAAATTGTAAAAGTTAAAAATGAATATACACGAACATCAAGCAAAGGAAATTCTTAAAGAATTTGGAGCTCCTGTTTCTGAAGGAGTAGTTATTTTATCCCTGAATGACATTAATGATAAAATTAAAAAATTGAGCAGCAAGGAATTTGTTTTAAAAGCTCAGATTCACGCAGGTGGTCGAGGTAAGGCTGGTGGAGTAAAATTAATTAAGAATAAGTCAGATTTAGAAAAAGAAGCTAAGAGCATGATGGGAAAAGTTCTTGTTACTCATCAAACTGGACCTGAAGGCAAAGAAGTTAAAAGATTATATATAGAAGAAGCGTCAAATATTTTAAAAGAATTTTATTTATCTTGTCTTGTTGATAGAGAGTCATCAAAGATTGCTTTTATCTGCAGTACGGAAGGTGGAATGGATATAGAAAAAGTTGCAGATGAAACACCTGAGAAAATAATTACCAATAAGATAGAGCTTAAGGATGATGGCCCCAGTCATGATGAAATTGAAAATATAATTTCAGTTTTTAAATTTGATAAAAATCAAAAAAAAACTGCATTAAAATTAATCAAATCTCTTTACAAAATAGTTATAGAAAAAGACGCTAATCTAATCGAAATCAACCCTTTAATTATAACTAAAGAACATAAAATAATTTGTTTAGATGCTAAAATGAATTTTGATGATAATGCTATTTTTAGAAGACCTGAAATACTAAAATTTAGAGACCTAAATGAGGAAGACCCCTCAGAAATAGAAGCTAGTAAACATGATTTAGCATACATCAAGCTAAACGGATCAATTGGTTGCATGGTTAATGGTGCCGGACTTGCAATGGCAACTATGGATATTATCAAATTATATGGAAACGAACCTGCAAATTTCCTAGATGTAGGTGGAGGAGCAACAAAGGAAAAAGTAGCAGCAGCTTTTAAATTAATTTTGTCGGATAAGAATGTAAAAGGAATTTTAATTAATATATTCGGTGGCATAATGAGATGTGATGTTATTGCTCAAGGCGTATTAGATGCAGCTAAAGAAATCGATTTATCGGTGCCACTAGTAGTAAGATTAGCAGGTACAAATTTTAAAGAAGGTAAAGAAATATTAGATAAATCTAACTTAAAAATATTATCCGCCTCAGATTTAAATGATGCGGCAAAAAAAATTGTGGAGGCAATCAAATAAATGTCAGTATTAGTTGATAAAAATACAAAAGTAATTTGCCAAGGATTTACTGGTAAACACGGAACCTTTCATTCCGAACAAGCTTTAAAATATGGAACTAAATTGGTTGGCGGAGTAACACCTAAAAAAGGAGGTCAAAAACATTTAAACCTACCTGTTTTTAATACTGTTCAAGAAGCAAAAGACCAAACAGAAGCAAGCGCTACGATGATATATGTTCCACCAAAATTTGCAGGAGCTGCAATTATTGAGGCAATAGAGGCAAAAGTAGAATTAATTGTTTGCATCACCGAAGGTATTCCAGTCATGGATATGCTTAAGGTTAAACAGATTTTAAAAAAAAACAGCTCAAGATTAATTGGACCCAATTGTCCAGGTATTATAACGCCAAGTGAGTGCAAGATTGGTATCATGCCAGGAAATATTCATAAAAAAGGAACTGTAGGCATAGTCTCAAGATCTGGAACATTGACTTACGAGGCAGTGGCTCAAACTTCTGCAAATGGAATGGGTCAATCTACATGTATTGGAATTGGAGGAGACCCTATTAATGGGACAAATTTTATTGATTGTTTAGAACTTTTTTTAAAAGATGACGAAACAAAATCAATAGTCATGATAGGAGAAATTGGAGGGTCAGCAGAGGAAGAGGCAGCAGAATTTATCAAAAAGGAAAAAATAAAAAAACCAATGGTGGGTTTTATTGCAGGTTTAACTGCACCACCAGGTAGAAGAATGGGTCATGCAGGTGCAATTATTTCAGGTGGAAAAGGTGGCGCAGAAGATAAAATAGAAACAATGAAATCAGCGGGAATAACTATATCAAAATCACCAGCTGATATAGGAAAAACTCTTTTGCAAAAACTTAATGGTTGATTTTTACTTATTTATGTTAAAATAAATCTTTAATGTCTTCGTCTGATAAAAATATAATTTATAAGAAAACATCTTTTTTAACTGGTGTAAACTCAGAATTTATTAAAGAATTTTACGCAGATTACATTTCTGACCCTAAGTCAATTCCGGAAAGTTGGAGAAGGTTTTTTGACGGGTTAAGTGATGATGAAAAACTTATTTATGATGATATTAAAGGACCAAGTTGGTCTCCAGTAAAAAGATTAAACAAGATAAAATTTCCAACAAAGTTAAAAAAAGTAGATGAAGAAAAAAATGATGGTATAAATCTAGATTCTGTTAAGCAAGCATCTAAAGATTCAGTGCGGGCAATCATGTTAATTCGAGCTTACAGAATAAGAGGTCATTTAATAGCAAATCTTGATCCACTTTCGATACAAAAAAAAAGCGATCATTTAGAATTAAAACCTGAAACTTATGGGTTTGAAAAAAAAGATTTTAATAGAAAAATATTTTTAGATGGAGTCTTGGGTTTACAATACGCAGATTTAAACCAAATTTTAGAAATTCTTAAAAAAACTTATTCTTCAAACATTGGATATGAGTTTATGCATATGGGTGATCCAGATGAAAAAACTTGGATTAGAGATAGAATAGAAGGCCCAGAAAAAAATATTTCTTTTACAAAGAATGGAAAAAAGGCAATTTTGAACAAAATCATTCAAGCGGAGGGATTTGAAAAATATCTTCATATCAAGTTTGTTGGTACAAAAAGATTTGGTTTAGATGGAGGTGAGTCATTGATACCGGCACTAGAGCAAATAATTAAAAAGGGCGGTAATTTAGGAGCTAAGGAGATTAAGATTGGCATGCCTCACAGAGGAAGATTGAATGTACTAGCCAACGTAATGGGCAAACCGTTCAAAGCAATTTTCAGTGAATTTTTCGGAAAAACAGTTAGTACTAGCAAAAGTTTTGAGGGCGATGTTAAATATCACCTTGGCGCATCATCCAATAGAGAATTTGATGGCAACTCTGTCCACATCAGCTTGACTGATAATCCTTCACATTTAGAGGCTGTGAATCCAGTTGTACTCGGTCAAGTTAGAGCAAAACAATTCTTTCATAAAGATAAAGAAAGGAAAAAAGTCATTCCAGTTTTGATGCATGGCGATGCCGCTTTTGCAGGACAAGGAATTGTTGCAGAGTGTTTTGCTATGTCAGGTTTACCAGGACATAATATAGGAGGAACAATCCACATAATCGTTAATAACCAAATAGGATTTACAACTGCACCTCGGTTTGCACGCTCATCACCTTATCCATCTGATGTTGCAAAAATTGCTCAAGCTCCTATTTTTCATGTTAATGGTGACGATCCAGAGGCCGTAGTTCATTGTGCAAAGATAGCTACGGAGTATAGACAGAAATTTAATAGAGATGTTGTTATAGATATGGTTTGCTACAGAAGGTTCGGCCATAATGAAGGTGACGAACCTTCATTTACACAACCAATGATGTATAAAAAAATTAAATCTCATCCATCAACACTCTCAATTTATGGAAAAAAATTGAGTCTAGAAGGTTTAACATCAGAAGCCGAATTGCAAGAAGAAAAATTGAATTTTAAAAGTTATTTAGAGAAAGAATTTGGGTCATCAAAAAATTATAAATCTGAATTAAAATGGTTTGATGGTGCTTGGTCTAGATTTAAACCAGGTCTTGGAAAAGATAAAAAAGGAGCCAGCGGAGTTAACAAGAAAACTTTGATTGACGTAGGAAAAAAAATTTCAACGACTCCTACAAATTTTAATATTCATAAAACACTAAAAAAAATATTTGATCTAAGATTAAAATCAATAACAGATGGAAAAGCTATTGATTGGACTACAGCAGAAAGCTTAGCTTTTGGCACGTTACTAACTGAGGGTTTCTCTGTGAGGTTATCTGGGCAAGATTCTGGAAGGGGAACTTTCAGTCAAAGACATGCAGTTTTAAGAAATCAAGACAACCATGAAAGATATATTCCACTAAATAATATTTCAAAAAAACAAAAAAATTTTGAAGTCATAGATAGTTTATTATCTGAATTAGCAGTTTTAGGTTTTGAATTTGGTTATTCTATATCTGAACCAGAAACATTAGTTCTATGGGAAGCTCAGTTTGGAG
>Ga0233444_10003515_pt1 | contig 15540 bp, 10 predicted proteins | sample SI_124_October20_6_FD_182792 | JGI IMG/M metagenome (GOLD analysis project Ga0233444, IMG submission 182792) | Seawater microbial communities from Saanich Inlet, British Columbia, Canada - SI_124_October2016_10_MG | ecosystem: Environmental > Aquatic > Marine > Inlet | place: Canada: British...
AGGGGGCTAAAGATAACATTTACTGGAACATTCCAAGGGCTCATGATGCCTACGACCCCCTTGGGTTGATAATGCACGCTTGAGCGACCGCCGATAATGTTCATTGGGAAAGGGCTTTTACGCCTTTTAGTTTTCATCCAGTGTTTGAGATTTTTCTTTACATTTTTAAGGGCGGAAATAGACGTTAGTAAATCTGACATTTGGGTGACTAAGGGATCACGACATCCAAAGTCACTATTAATGGCCTCACAGAGTACATCTTGATTATCCACCAGGAGGGCTATGCATCGATCAATACGGTCTATTCTAGTTTTATAGCTGACATGACCTTCTTTGATAAATGCTTGGCGTTGCAGGTTGAGTAGATCAGGCATGGATATCTGGGTCAGATCAACTAGTGAACTATCAATTGCGGCTGTGCTGAGAAGATTTTGATCCTCTATGATCATATCCGCACATTTATCGCCAACGACGACACAACAACTGTGTGTATTGCCTGAGATGAGGCTAGGCATGATCGAGCCATCGGCCACGCGTAGATTTTTAATGCCATGAACCCTCAGACGATCATCCACAACAGCCATTGAGTCACAACCCATTTTACATGTACCCACGGGGTGATAAACAGTGACAGAATGCTGCCGTAGGTACTCAATAAGACCCTCATCTGACTGGATTGCTTTACCGGGAGTTTCCTCGTGACAACCAAATTTATTAAACAGTGGACTGTGAAACAATGCACGAGTCTTTTTTAGGGCGGCTAACATACTATCCATGTCATGCTGAGTATCGAGATAGTTAGCAATTATCGCTGGGTGCTGGTTGGGATCTTTACTAGTGGAATGTACTGACCCACGACTGGTAGGGCGTAAGATACACACTGACGCGGTGACTCCAGGTACGGGCACCATGTCTCCATCATCATTGAGCGAGCCAGCTGCCGCGGCAAAGTGAACCTGTGCATCTGGGCTTTTTAGGGCGTCATCGGTTTTCATAAAAATTCCTACCTGGGCTGCAGGCAGTGACATGAGGCCAGCACTTCTGAAAAAGTACCTAAAGATATTTTTAGTGAAGCTAAGAGGGCGCATTTCATCATAAAAAGTTTTGCCTTTGGTCATACTTTGGCAAACATTAGTCGTTAAATGGTCTTGTAGGTTTTCCCCAACACCAGGCAGATGATGGTTCAGGTCTATCCCAATTTTTTTGAGTCTAGTGCTATCACCGATGCCTGATAGTTCGAGAAGTTGTGGTGAATTAATGGCACCACCACAGAGAACAACTTCGTGGTTGCAGTATGCAATAATTTGCTGTTTGCGATGCTGGTATTGAACGCCTATGGCCTCGCCGTTATCGACAATAATTTTGCCAGTGAGCGCTTTGGTAATTAGGATAAAGTTTTTGCGTTTTTTACATAGGCTGAGATAGTCAGTGGCAGAACTCTGACGGCGACCATTTTTTATCATTGCCTGAAAATAACCAACCCCTTCTTGTGAAGCGCCGTTGAAGTCATTATTTAAGGGTATACCACTGTCAGTAGCCGCTTCTATAAAAGTATCTGACATTTCAAATTCGTGCGCTATATTACTGACCCATTGGGCACCAGAGTTACCATGATAAGGCCCACTTAGATCATTATTGTTTTCGTTGCGAATAAAGTAGGGGAGTAACTCATCATAAGACCAGCCACGATTACCCAGAGCTGCCCAGTTGTCATAGTCTTCACGTTGGCCGCGAATATATATCATGCCATTAATAGAGCTAGAGCCACCCAGCGTCTTACCCCGGGGCCAGCTAATTGATCGGTTGTTGAGGTTTTTTTCAGGTTCAGTGTTGTAGCACCAGCTAAATTTTTTATTGGTTAAAATAGCCGCTGCAGCCAGCGGAACGCTGAGTAGCATATTGTTATTTTTACCGCCTGCCTCCAGTAATAGCACCGTTTTGGAGGGGTCACGAGAAAGTCGTTCGGCGACAACGCAGCCAGCAGAGCCTGCCCCGACAATAATATAGTCATATCGCTTATTCATGAAGCCTCACCAGTGCGTACTGAAGTTTGAGTTTTTGTCCATATGGGAGAGGACCATGCACGTTCCTGAATAACTGGAGAATAAAATGGCTCTAGTGCAGGATTAATGCAGCATTTACCGTACACATCACCACTAGCACCCTTATCAATAAGGCGCTGATTTGCAGCCTCTGCTTGGATGGGGCAGTTTTTGTCAAAAGGGTTAACCCCCGCAGCCTGACATTGAAGTGTACTCCAGCGACAAGATGGATTTTCAAGTACACGGGTGTAGTAAAAGGCATTTTCATTGGGGTTATAGTCAGGGTCACTCCAGACAGTACAGAGCTGACTGTATCCAATACCTTGAGGTTCACAGGTTTGTGAATTCACGGAGGCACCGTTATTGGGGTCTCCCGCTACATCATGAACTTTCTCGTGGGTATTACCACTGGCATCTACCCAACCTTTAATGATTTGTATTCTCTGCAGGTCGTTACCAGAAGACGTTGCAGTCCCTGAATCCTTTTGAGCGCTAACAAAAAATCGAGGCTCACCCTCCGCAAGAGAAATATTGCCACCCATAGCTACTCCTTGGGCGTAGGCATCTTCAATCATTGTTGGGGAATCACAAAGATTATGATCGATATTGGCACCACCAAAAAAACGCACAATCGGCCTAGTGCCGCTGGTAGCGTAGGTCTCTTTGCGCCGAAGGGCATTGAAAATCGAATCCCTAGAGTTTTCTTCAGCCCAGACAACCGTATGCCCGCCGGGATTGGCGAAAAAGTGATCTTGTACATTGCGGTATTCAGAATCTCGGCGGCCTAGATGACCCACGTAATTATCTTCTTCTGCACCTCCTGGTGTTGCGCTATGAGTATCTGTACTGCCGATAAAGCCCATAATGAAGGGATTCACTCCATCTCTTTGCTCAATAGCTAATCCATCCTTAAGAACATTTCTTAGCATGTTGCGTCGACTATAGTCTTCAATATCAACTTGCTTACCTCGGTCTGAACGCATCTTGCCGTTGACAGATCCAAGCATATGCAAATTATCAGTAACCACTTGCTCAAAGTCGCAGAGCTCGTCTTCTGTTCCGACGCCAAGACTACGTAAGCGATCGAAACGACACTCTGAACTACCTTTATGTTGAGTAATTTCTACCAGAGGCTCAAAAAACAAACGATTTTCAAGTTCGGTGTCATTGAGGGGGTCTCTAAACATTAAGCCCGCAGAGAGATTGGAGTTGTGAGGTATGGACATAACGTCACAACCTGCATCGGAGTCAATACACTGCTTTCTAAGCTCTGCCCAAAGGCCCGGGAAGTTTCCGCGACCACTGTCATAGACTGATACTGGTAGTTTGGTGACATTGGCGTTTCTGAAGATAACATTACGATGCATGTTCTTTTGTTCCGGTGCATCGGTATATTCGTAGCCAACAAAGGTTGTAAATGAGCAGTCACTAGAGCGATCATAATGACGTTCTGCTTGTGCTTGGATATCGGTCCAAAAACTCAATTGTCCTGCGTCGCAATCTCCCAGAGAACAAGCAAAAGAGCGTTCTGCTTGTCCGGTTTGTTGGCCGCCTAAATTAGTCCACCAAGAGGCAGATAATAACTGTACCCACAGGTTGGATGCGCGCGTCATTACACAGTGTGGCCACCAATAGGCCAGGGTCTTTGGATTTTCAGTACAGACATTTATTTGACCAAGAAATTCTGCATGGTCTGTAACAGCTGTAAAGTCTAAGGGTCTTTGAATTTGTGCTACAACCGTTGGTTGATTATCAGCCCCTGGCAGGGTGATTGATTCGCCTTTGGCATATCTGTAGGCGCTATCTGGACCATTTCGCTGACCTGACAAGTAGGAGTCAAAGGAGTATTTAGTATGAACATGTAAGTCACCAAATAACGGCTGCTTGGTAGGCTCAAAGTTGATGCAGTTATCCCGCTCCTCCGAGTAGTCATTTGCAGGAGGAGGGAGGGTCTCTCTCTCTTCAGTATTTAAGTTACCGCAGAAAAAAACAACACAGAATACTGCTCCCTTGGAGCACAGAGACAGTAGATGTGGAATTGAAATCTGTTGATGTCTAATTTGTTTACCCCTTCGCACCTATAGTTTCAATATAGCATCTCTAGCGTCAGCCATAGCGCCATGAATATAGCCCACATCTCGGCAGTCTCCAATTTGAACGACAGGTATATCGGTAGTTTGTACTTGGTCATAGAGCGTTCTATCGGAGGTGGCGCCTAAAGCAATAATTACCTGCTTGGAATGATGAAAATGGTCTATATCCTCGGTTTTATAATGCACACCGGCTTTTGTAATCTGTTCAACGTTCGCATTAGTCACAAGCTCACAACCATGCTCCTTCAGCAAATGTATAACTCTAGATCGACGCACAATACTAAGATTCACACCCAGCGTTTGTGATGGCTCTAAAATACAGATTTTGCGACCTCGTTCAATTAAGAATTCGGCCAATTCAAGGCCCACAAGATCCCCACCGATAATGGTCACCTGGTCTTTTATAGGCATCCATAGCTTACTTAAGGCGCGAAGTGTTGAAATACTTCTTAGTATCTGACTCCAACGACCCAAAACAAGCATAACTTGAGAGAAGCCTGACAATTTTTTGGCAGCCTGCTTGTCAGTTCCGAACAGCAGGCCCCGCATTTCCTCCCCATCGAATACATTGGATAAATGGGAGCCTTTGATTTCAGGTGCGGTACGCTTGGCGCCGGTGGCGATGATTACTTGATCTGGTGCCATAGTATTTATGTTATCAAGAGTTGCTTCGGTATTTAATGAGATGGAAATACCTAAGTTATCGAGAGCGTTTTTAAGATAATCTATCAGATGACCATTGGGCTCATAGGCCAATGCCGCTACTCTGACCGTGCCGCCAATGTCTTTGTCTCTGTCCCATATCTGTACTTTATGACCCTGTTCGCCGAGCAGTCTGGCTGCCTCCATGCCACTTGGGCCAGCGCCTATTATTAGTATGTTTTTTTGCTGGGCTGTGGAGCAAATAATATTTTCATTCATATATTCCTTGCCTAAACGGGCATTAACAGCGCAGGTCATGGGTTGATTGATAAATATCTGACTGACACAAATGTAGCAATATATGCAGGGCCTAATTAACTCGGTATTGCCAGTGCTTATTTTGTTGGGAATATCAGGGTCAGCTAAAAGTTTTCTGCCCATAGCGACAAAATCAAAATCTCCAGCGGAGAGGCCTTTTTCAGCCTCTTGCAGTTCTATTCTACCAACAGCGATGATAGGAATGGAGACAGTCTTTTTTGCTATGCGAGCGAAAGGGATAAATCCACCGGGTTCATGCACAAGTGGCGCTTCGGTAAAGGCTATACCTTTGCTGGTATTACCATAAGCGCTGATGTCTAGTGCGTCAGCCCCAGCGTCTTCTGCTAGTTTTGCAGTGACCAAAAAATCATCGAGAACAATTCCGTTTTCAATGCGGTATTCTTTGGCATCTAGCCGAACCAATATAGGAAATTTTGGGCCAATCTCAAGCCGCACGGCCTCTATTATTTCGACTAATAAACGAGCTCGGTTTTCCTGGCTTCCACCGTAATGATCGGTCCGTTTATTGACTGCTGGCGACAAAAAGCTAGAAATTAGATAGCCATGGCCAGCATGTATTTCGACAGCATCAAAACCTGCTTGTTTAGCTCGCCTGGCAGCTCGGGCGAAATGTTGCACCTCAACAGTTATCTCATCACTGCTAAGGACTTTGTAGCGAGGCCCTTTTCCATCAGGTCCAGCACCCTTGATAAAGGAAGATAACTCCACCTGCGACAGAAGTGGGAAGAGATCACTGCGCTGCTTATCTGGAACTGATGGTACCGGTATTTGACGTCCAGCAATGGTATCTTCTTGAGCGACTTTGCCACTGTGATTCAACTGAGCAGCAATCTTGGCTCCATGCCGGTGCACTCTGCCTGTGAGTGATTGAAGATCAGGAATAAATTCATCTTTAGAAAAGCCCAACATAAATGGCATTGATGCCCCGGCGGGCCAACTGACAGCGGACGTCTCTAGAATAATTAGGCCTGCACCGCCTTTTGCTCTCTCTTCATAATAAGCTTGCAATTTCTCAGTGGCATGTCCATCGGCACCTGCGTAGTTTGAGCCCATAGCTGCAAGCACTATGCGGTTTTTGAGTGTTAGGCCACCGATTGAGCCGCTGGAGAGGAGTCTCTGATAGTTCATGGATCAGAGGCTCTTAGTCTTGATCAAGCGCGAGTAAGATCATTGGCACTACTAAAATGCTAGCTAGAACGCCGGCCCAGATACCTTTAAAAATGGAGTATTGGAGAGGGGTAAAGTCTTGCACGCCGATAAGTGCGAGCAGTAATAGGCTTAACCCCCCAATAACTGCCATACCGATTAAACCGAAGTAAAAAGCTTTGCCCGTCAATGATTTGGGAAACCGGCTGAGATAAGCATGACTACTTATGGAGCGGTCAAGGTCAAATTGTGGCGTTTTGTTTTTAGCCATTTTACTGCGCTGAATGGGTATGACTATGAGGGTCACTATGAACGGGAGGATGAACCCAGTCGCGAGAATATCGTATCCGAAGTTATGCTGTCCCCACCAGGTAATAGTCCCATTATTTTTAATCAGCAGCCAACAAATCAAACCATTAAAGAAGGCATTTGTTAGTCCATTTACGCTACATTCACGTTTTAAATAATTTGTTATTTCTTGTGCCATAGCAGAGATTCTCATCCATAATGTAGATGTATTCATTTTTATACGTCTAAACATCAAATGACATGGCGCTAGAATTCGAAGTTGTTAGCATTTAAGTTCGTCGCCAAAGGGTGTTTCTAAAACTATTTAATGGGTAGAGAATGAGCTCACGGTATATAGGTATTGCCGCTATTAAATTTAAGCGCTTAGTGGATTACCTCCAGCGCATAGATCTAGATGTCCAAGTGATAGCGAAGAATGCAGGGTTAAGTATAGAGGCTATTCAACAGGCCTCGGATGAGAGCATCCTATCTGCCTATGACTACTCCAAGCTGTTTAAACAATCTGTGCTGGCTATGCAAACCTTGCGCCGTCCACTTCCTTGGGCTGCTGGGGTTGGTAGCGAAATATTTGAGATGTTGTGCCGCTGCCTGATTGGTTGCAAGACACTTGGTGAGGCTTTGGACAGGGCTCAAAAGTTTGATGCCTTGCTGTATCCTATTAGTGGATACAAAATCTCGGTTTATCAGGATCAAGGTTTTTGTCATCTCAAGTACCATATTGATCCTCTCAATGTAGATAAGGTTTTTATTCCGGCTGATTGGGATCGTTATGACTCTTACGACACCATTATAAAAGCCTCTGGGCTACTTGTTTGGCATGCGCTCTGTGGTTGGCTGATTGGACGCACAATAGAGGCCCATGGGCTCCAAATCTCGGCGCCAGAAGTTGGTGAAGCCTATACTATCTCAGTAGAAAAGTTGATAGATTGCTCGGTGGAATTTGATGCTGAGATTAATCAATTAGTATTTGCCGAGGAGTTTCTAGATTTCAGATTGGTTCAAACGGCGGAGTCTTTAGAGGAATTTCTTAAGAATACAGTGTATGAACTGATACTCTCCGAAAAGAAGCCTGCAAGTACAAGCGCTGCAATTAAGTCATTGGTAGGCTTGGATTTTGAGCAAGGAATGCCAACTTTTTCTGAAATTGCTACAAAGCTAAACATGTCTGAATCAAGTTTACGACGGAGGCTGCTGGCTGAAAAAACCAGTTATCAAATTCTCAAGGACGAACTGCGTTGTACCTCTGCCATAGAACATCTGAGTAATTCTACGATCAAAATAAATGATTTATCCTACCTACTGGGCTATACCGAGCCGAGCTCTTTTGTGCGTTCTTTTCGAAATTGGACGGGAATGACACCAAAGATGTATCGCGAAAAATCCAGTTTATAGCCCGTCCTAACCTCTTATAGCTTCAAGCGTTTGCATAGTCCATTGAGACTAAATTAGCGATTTTAGAGTAGCGAAGCTCATTTTAGTGAACTTTAATAATATTGAGGAAACTCAAAGGCTTGGTGGGTGCGCTAAGAAAAATGTATAAAAAAGACAATTTTTGTGGCGGTTTAAGTACAAAAGATTGAATTATTTTGACCTGTAAGACCCTTGGCTCGCTTGCTTATAGTTGGATCAACGTCAAGCGAATCTACCATGTTTTTCGTGAAAACTGTCTTCTGCAGCGTTGATTGCAGAATGCGTGAAACACCGCTGGTGAGGAGATGTTAGACGTAGTAAGTGAGACTGAGTGACTAAACAGCAGGGTGCCTTATAGGGGATTCTGCGAGTTGCTAATAATAATTATTAATCTATTACATTAGGATCAAACTTGGATGAGGGGATGAACATGTCAAACTCTAGTAAAGCCACATTTTATAAAAATGTTTTGTTAGGTGCTGTGCTTGCTGGCAATGCAACAATTGCAACAACAGCTGAATTCACTATGGATGAAATCATAGTCACGGCGCAGAAAAAAGCAGAAAGTATGCAAGATACGCCGATATCAATGACAGCTCTTCGGGCGGACGATATTGAAGCCCGTGGTGTTGCAAACATTCTTGATTTGTTCACAGCTACACCAGGTATGAGTGGATTTGAAGCTCCCTCATCACGAGGTAATGTGAGCATTAATCTACGTGGCGTCGGTTCAGGTAATGCGAACAGTGTTTCGACTGATCCAGCCAATGCGATTTATGTCGACGGAATATTCCTTGGTAAATCTGCAGGTAATGGCGTGGATGCAATGGACCTGGAGCGTATTGAGGTGCTAATGGGCCCTCAGGGCACCTTATATGGCCGTAACTCTACCGGTGGTGCAGTGAATATGATCACCAAAAAGCCCTCTGATGAATTTGGCCTCAAAGTTAAGGTGTCTGGTGGTGATTATAATCATGAAGGTATGAACGCTCGGTTAGACCTACCTCTATCTGATAGCCTTTCTATTGCAGTGTCTGCTTATGACCGCACTCGTGATGGATTGTACGAAAATACACGCGCAGGTGGCGAAGACCTGGAGAATATCAATCGATCAGGTCATCGTTTTATGATGGACTGGGATCTTACAGAAAATTTCAATGCAAGTTACTCTTATGCTCACAATGAGTTAGATGAGATTGCTCAGGCGCTAAACGTAGTCGGCTTTAATCCCCTAGGAGGCGGACTTAAAAATGCAGCTGGGTATCCAAATAATGTGACTATTTCGAGTACAGACCGCCTCAACTCCTTACTTGCAACTCAAGGCGGTCTTCCCTATCTCTCTTATGGCCCTCCATACTCGCCAATTGACCCAGCTCAGGCTGCTGGTGGTGCAACTCATATTGCACAGCTGAGTCAGTGGATATCGGACTATGCAGCTTTTGCTAATGGCGTATTGTCTCAGGACGGGTCGCGCCCCAGCACAGGGTCAAATGATTCGGATCAACGCTCAGCCAATGATGTCGACGCACACTCCTTGACCTTAACGTGGGATAAAGGCGATGTTGAATTTAAGTCAATCACTGGTATTCGTGAGGTTAGTAATCTCAATGAGGGTGATCTCGACGGAATGGACAACACCGTCACCATGGGAGCGAATGGTATATCCACAGGCGTAGTACCTGACCTTGTTCTGCTCACAATAGGCGGATTAATGTTTGATTCGGTGGGTGGTCCTTATGTACCAGCCTCTTATGAGTTCATGATTGCACAGTCTTTAATTGATGCGATTAATAATAATGGCAGTGCACCGCTATTTAGTAACTACGCAACGATTGAGCACGAGCAATTTAGCCAAGAGTTCCAAATGGTGGGTTCAGGGGATAATCTAGACTATGTTCTTGGTTTTTACTACTACGATGAGGATTCGGAATCTCGAAATAACCAAACGTCAGTATTCCCAATTGCCTTCACAGGAACAACTTCTTATGACATTGCAACTGAAGCAACCTCTCTCTATGGCCAGATGACCTATAGAGCAGATGATAGTGCTTGGGCGTATACTGCCGGATTGCGTTATACCGAGGAAGAGAAGGATATTACTTACCTCCATCGCTCATCAGCAAGCCCAGCTTGTTTCTTCGGCTTCTTTTGTGGCCAAGCACCAGGCGCTTACTATGTCGATAATGCCAACGCGATGAGCCAACCAGAAAAGGCAGGAGTGTATGGTAAGAGCTTTAGTAAAGACTTTGACAACCTTTCAGGAAAAGTAAGTGTGCAGTACTTCGTCAGTGACGATACTAACTTGTATGCAAGCTACTCAACGGGTTATCGAAGTGGCGGTTTCAATGGTTCTCATTATGATGAAGCAAACGATACTGCCGATGGCTTTGATGAAGAAGAAATTACTAGTATGGAAATTGGCTTTAAATCTGATTTGATGAATGGTCGAGCTCGCTTAAATGCTACTCTTTTCAAGTACGAGTATGACAACCTGCAGGTTTCTCAGTTATTAGCCAACGATAATGGAACAGTATCTAGTTCAATTACCAACTCAGGTTCAACTAAGAGAGATGGTCTTGAAACTAGCCTAATGTTCAGTGCAACTGATGACATGCTAGTCTCATTAGCTTACACCATCAATAATGGTGATTTTGAAAACTTCCCTGCTCTTATTACTGATGCTGCTAATGGCGGCGTAGTAATGGAAACAGCTCATCTGGCTAAGCGTAGTTCCCCTGATAGTTCATTGAACTTTAATGTTGACTGGACACTCATGAGAAAAGCTGACAGTACCCTGCATTGGACTCTAAATGGTAACTGGCAGGATGAGAGATCACCAATCGCCTTAAACTCAGCGGTTTACAACACCGATGCAGTACCAGGTGGCGATGCGCCTGTTGTATTTGAGCAGTTAATGAATGATGAGCGCACAATTGTAAACACTCGTCTAGCGTGGACTAAGCAGTTGACTGACAGTAGCCTGACAATTGCATTCTGGGGTCGTAACATCTTTGATGATGACCATAGAAACTTCTCGTTCAACTACGGTGACTCACTGGGTACTAGCGTGGCTCAGTATGGTGAGCCAGAAGTTTGGGGTGTAGATTTCATCTTAGAACTATAAAGCCGGTAACACCAAAAAAAGGGCTGCAATTTGCAGCCCTTTTTTATGCTATTTTTATCTTGGGATTATTTAATTAAATTTAGAATTGGTCGGCTCGCAGCATGGCATCGTGCCCACCGTCGATAAAGAGTACTGACCCACAAATAAACCGAGATTTAGGGTTTAATAAAAATTCTACAAGTTCGGCGATATCCTCTGGTTTGCCTGCTCGGCCCGCGGGGATGCTCTCTTTAAAGCGCTTAATAGAGTCACCGTACTTTGGGTCTTCTGAGACAACCTTAGTCATTGGGGTTTCGATGTACCCGGGGGCTAGAGCGTTAATCGTTATACCTCGCCTAGCAAACGCGGGTGCCATGCGACGCATCCATCGCGCGATGGCTTGTTTGGAGCCACTGTAGGCTTCATGGCCTGTGATTTTTTCGCTTTCCTCAAGAGCCGCGTCTTCATTGCCGGACAACAGTAAATCTACGTAGTCATTGCTGGTAGCCATGGGTGCAGAGTTAGATGAAAGTAATACGATGGCACCATTCTTGAGCGCGACTAAATCGGCTAACTGTTCTGTTAGGTTTACGGTACCAAAGTAATTAACACTGGCAATAAGGCGATGATTGGGAATATGAGACCCGACACCAGCACTTGTAATCAGACCATCTAGCCCCTCAGGTGCCAAACCTTTTATGCCGTCAACAGCTATAGTGCGGCCTGCGGCAGTTGACAAATCCGCAGTGATATCAGCATCTTTTAAATCGACGACAATAACTCGGTGGCCCCTAGCAATTAAGTTTGACTTAATTGCCGCGCCAATACCGGTAGCACCGCCAGTTAAGGCATATATTCCCATGATTTAATTCCTCGTTGCTTAGTCTTGTCGTTGCATATAGTAGTTATAGTCAATAGACCCAAAATTACGATATTTGTGAGCCTTAAAATAGTGCTTGATGAGTCATTTTGGTTGGCCAAATCCATCATTCACTCTATCCAAGTATCATTTATTGAACGAATATCGCAACCAATTTGGATGATTCTGCGCTGTGCACAAAATGCTACAGTACCTAGTATACCTAGGCCGTGAGAGTTCATTTGGAGCGATGCCATGCAATCTGAGCGCAACATAACGAATAAAATGAGATTGATAAAGTTGTTCAGAGCCTGGTCATTGATGCTTGGTTCATTCATCAGTGTCTTTGTTGCTGCTACTGAGAGACCTAATGTTGTTTTAATGGTGGCTGATGATTTGGGGTGGGCCGATGTGGGTTATCACGGCAGCCCGATTCAGACTCCAGCCATAGATGGTTTAGCGGCGCAAGGGGTGGCCCTAGAGCGCTTTTATGCAGCCCCTATATGCTCACCAACGCGAGCTGGATTATTGACTGCCAGAGATCCTGTACGTTTAGGTATAGCCTACGATCAGATACACCCCTGGTATAACGCTGGTCTAGGCAAAGATGAGTATCTTTTATCTGAGGCCCTCCAGGATGCGGGCTACCAAACGGGCATTATTGGCAAATGGCATTTAGGTCATAGTCAGCAACAGCAATTACCCAACGCCCAGGGATTTGATCATTTTTATGGTCATTTACACACGAATACTGATTTTTATAATCACCGCAGGGAAAATGGACATGATTTGCAACTCAATGGCGTGAGTGTAAGCCGTGATGGTGAGTATTTAACTCATATTGAAGCTGATCAAGCCAAGAGGTTTATTGAAACGCGAGACAAAGATAAACCGTTCTTTATGTACGTACCTTTTACAGCGCCTCACAGTCCTATGCAAGCGCCTGCCAAGACTATTAAAAAGTATAAGCACCTTCCAAGACAGAGCTATCAGCGGGTTTATGCAGCCATGGTTGATGAAATGGATAGGGCGATAGGGAGTATTCTCGATACTCTTGAGAGCGAGGGCCTTGCCGACAATACTATTGTGATCTTTATGAGTGATAACGGTGGATCGAATTATTTCGGCGGCAACAACAAACCTTTAAGAGGGCAGAAAGGTCAAACTTTTGAAGGGGGTATACGAGTGCCGGCGGTTGTGCGCTGGCCAAACCACTTGGCTGCTGGGACTGTTCTAGATCAAACAATGTCGTACCTTGATTTATTTCCTACTATTGCCTCTGCAACAGGTATTCAGGCGACGCTACCGAACCCTATTGATGGTCAAGATATGTGGCCTGCATTGAATAGCGGAAGCTCAGTTAAGCGAAAAGCGCCATTATTTTTTGTATCAGAGATTCCCGTTCCAGGACTAATTTGGACTGCGGTGATAGATGACTCAATGAAATTGGTACAAATAGTACGAGAAGGGCAAACCAATGCGAATTTGACGAGCTTTTTGTTTGATATTACAAAAGACCCTTATGAAACCAATAATTTAGCGCCTATTAATATAAGTGAGGTAGCACGGCTGGCGGAGTTAATACGTCAGCGTCGAGCCTTGCACCCGCTTGCTGGCACAAGGGGCACTTTGGTGCCTCATCCTGGATGGTTGCCGCCAGTAGACTGGGCAAGAGCTGTCCAATCAGAACAGACGTTGCAATCAGAGTGGACCAATGAGCTTCCCTTTTCTGAACAGTTGATCGACCAAATTGGTGATCGAGGTGTGCTGGTGGATGAGGAGACCAGAGAAAAATTGCGTCTGCAATCCATAAATACTCAGCGCGAGTTAGGAAAAGATTAATATTAAGCGAGGATGAACAATACTAAGGTGTGATATGACGAAAATATCTGTTTCTGAGAGCTTGGCTAGGCGGCAATCTGTCCGTGAATATATTAAGCAAGATGTATCACCTGAATTGGTAATCGATATCCTTGAGACTGCTGGGAAATCTCCCTCTGGTGGTAATCTTCAGCCCTGGAGAGTACACGCATTAAGCGGCGAAGTGAAAAACACACTGTTTCAAAAAACCATTGCCCAGGCTATGAATAACCCTACAGGGGTCGATCCAGATATTCCTATTTATCCTTCGGGCCTAGCTGAACCATGGCGGTCGCGCCGTGCTGATTGTGGAGAGATTATGTATGGTGCCCTTGAAATTAAACGTGATAACAAAATGGGTCGCATGCAACAGGGCGCAAGAAACCTAAGCTTCTTTGATGCCCCGGTAGGACTTATCTTCACGCTTGACCGTAGTTTCTGCGAATCTCAGATAATTGATTTAGGTCTTTATGTACAAAGCGTGATGTTAGTTGCCGATGAAAAAGGACTGGCAACCTGCCCTCAGGCCTCATGGAGTATGTGGGCGGGCATAGTGCGAAATGTGCTGGGTTTAGCGTCTAACGAGATGGTCATGTTGGGCATGGCTTTAGGGTATGCTGCTCCCAATGCCCCGGTCAATCAACTTAATCAGCCACGTGTAGATGTCACTGCGTTTACAACGCTCCATGGTTTTTAACATGATTAACAATAGGCGGACAAGCCATGAATTATGAATTGATACAAGTTGAAAATCAGGGACATGTCTGTGTCATTACGATAAATAGGCCTAAGGTCTTGAACGCACTAAGTCCAGCAACATCCTTTGAAATGGCAGCGGCTTTTGATGCATTTGAAGCCGATGAAGATTTATGGGTTGCCATTGTTACTGGCGGTGGTGATAAAGCGTTTAGCGTTGGTGGCGACATTAGTGTGATGGCTAACGCAGAAGTGGCGAATGATTATATCTTGCCAGACAGTGGTTACGGCGGTTTAACCTCGCGCACAAGTTGCCATAAGCCTATTATTGCCGCCGTTAATGGCTTGGCGCTGGGTGGCGGCTTTGAGGTGGCCTTAGCGGCGGATATTGTCGTTGCCGCTAAAGAGGCTGTATTTGGATTGCCAGAACCCAAGATTGGAGCGGCAGCAGTGGCTGGTGGTATGCATCGATTGGTGCGCCAAATTGGCTTAAAACCGGCGATGGGGATCCTGTTAACCGCCGACCTGGTAACCGCTCAAGAAGGCCATCGATTAGGTTTTGTGAATAAGGTGGTGCCTAGGAATAAATTAATGGCTGCAGCTGTTGATGTTGCTGAGAAAATTATTCAGTGTGCACCTCTCGCTATTCAAGCAACCAAACAGGCGGTAATGGAAGGCTTGAATACCTCTAATCTTAGTGAATTACAGCAGGCCCAAAAAGATGGGCAATTTGACCGATTAGAGGTTATGTTACAAAGCAGTGACATCAAAGAGGGCCTCACCGCGTTTATGGAGAAAAGAAAACCTCAATGGCAAGCTAAATAACAAGGTTTCGTTGTTCTGCTAGGTCATCATTCCACCATCGATTCTCACGTCAATACCGTTGATATGAACGGCATCATCGGAGGCTAAAAAGGCCACCAGGCTCGCCACATCAGAAGCGGGACGCACAATACCATCAAATGGCAGTATTTTTTTCAGTAGATCGTAGTCTGCGCCCTCGGGTAACTTGGCATTGTTACTCATGGGTGTCTCCACTGA
>Ga0233444_10003516_pt1 | contig 15526 bp, 21 predicted proteins | sample SI_124_October20_6_FD_182792 | JGI IMG/M metagenome (GOLD analysis project Ga0233444, IMG submission 182792) | Seawater microbial communities from Saanich Inlet, British Columbia, Canada - SI_124_October2016_10_MG | ecosystem: Environmental > Aquatic > Marine > Inlet | place: Canada: British...
ACCGAATCGTTCGAAGTCTCGTACAGCATATCGTCCGACATTCGAAAGGTTATTGACGAACCACTTGCGTATGCGATCAGCATGATGTGCCTCAAGATCCCGCAGATTGATTCTATCAAACAGGTTCTTGATGTATTGATTGATTTCTGATAGATTAATTACTGCCATTATCTTGCTCCAAGTCCGCCATAGATGCCGAGTGCTGCGCCCTCAGCGGCACCCTTCGAACATGTAGTGAGGGGATGAACATAGTATTTCACCAAGGCAGCGACCTGTCCGTTTCCCTTTTCGTCGATACCATCTATCTTCTCTCCGTAAAGTGTGCCCTCAATATCTCTTGTTTTGAGCAACTTTGATAGTGCATTAGAGTTTGTTGTTTGCAACTCGTGTAGTACATATAACAATTGCCCGTCAAAGTCTTTGGCAGTCTTTGTAGGAGCGAGTCGTTTTATGTATGCATGAAATCTCGCATACCTCGCGCTATCTTTTGGCCAACCTGCAATACCGAAACCGTTTCCCTCTTGTGTTGGGTCGAGTCCGCTAATAGTAGATAGCACACCTGTTATAGACGATGCCTGTTTGGCATTAAACCCATTGTCAATAAAGAACCTTGCGACGTCTGCTTCAGGTATCGCCTCTGACTCGAATATAGGATCATTGACTTGAGCATTAGTCTGTTGGTAATAATATGCAAAGGGATTGGTTGCAGGGTCTTGGCGATATTGTGCCTGTACAGAGGTGGGGTACTCGATGTGTGGTAAGGAACCCAAGATCATTGGCAGTTGCGAGTTGACACCATCAAGGAACATACCAAACACAATTGCACCTGCTTGGATGTGGGGGATCTTACCTAAACCAGAAACTCCGTAGGTATCGCCTGGGAGCATAACCTGCGCCCATGGCAAGTCTTTTTGAGGGATATCATTAACATTATGACTATGTATGCCATGAATTCGAATCTGCACTCTGCCCTCATAACCGTTAGGAGGACTGCCATCAATTACGTTGGCAATAAACCAACGGATATCATCTCCATAAAATTCTTCATTAAAGGTCCTCATTAAACTCCCCCATTATCTGATCCACCAGTCTTATCAGTTTCATTCTTTGCGAGTTTAGTAACTGCCATTACCACTTCATGTACTGTGTTTCTATAATGGTTTCTACACTTATGGATTAAGTATAGTCCAGAGAGTTCTTGGTTTAACGTACCATTAGATGCGTCATCAGTATTCGATTTCAAAAAATCAATCCAAATAACATCTCCGACAGAAGGTAATGAAGCACCACCTGCACCCTTTGACTTAAAGAAAGAGATACCTGGTATTGTCACCTCGATCATATTTTTATTGAGCAAACTTTTTATGGCATTAGAACGAATCTTATTCATCGCCTGAAATTGGTTTTGATCATCCGCGTAACTGTTTATCGATCCATATGTCCCGAATGATGCAATTGTACTAATGAATCGTGATTCGCAGTCGGGTAGAGTTTTTTCTTCGCCTTCAATCGATATCTTCTGTTCGATATCGTAAACATTTTGATTCTCTTTGCCCCCAGTCACCACATTAGCGTCTCCGAGACGGTCCAACAGTTTCTTCGCATCAAAGTGGCGGTCGTACTTCTGCGAGGTGTAAGTGTCGATGTTCGTTAGATTGGCACCGAGCGCACCTTCTTGTGTCAACTTTAATGTATCTTGTATTGTATCGACAAGAACCCTCTTGACGATGACGTCTTGCTTCGCTTGGGATTCCCCTGCAATCAACATTCCCCTCGATTGAGAGAAGAGCATATGCCTTTCGTCATTAAACGCCTTTGCATTCATCATCTTTTCGAGATTACCGATGCGGATTTTGTCGACACCATCCTCTTGATCATACAAAGTTTGGTATGCGTAGTATGGACAACCGATATCTGTTGTGGCGCGATCCATCAACCATGTAACAGTTTCGAGTGGACTAATGTAGGGTGTGATGATGCGAACTGGATCTTGCGCCTCGACTTGATCCCCGCCATAAGAGCGATCGATCTCAACCTCAAGGTGGTTCTTCATTACTGCTTCGGCGATCTTTGTAAGTCTTCCTGTATAAGAACGAGATATTTTAATATTTTGATCACGGTATGCGTGAGGCGAAATGATATTGACATGGAAGACTTCTGTTCGTTCTGCAGTTTTTTCTTGCTGGACGATTGAAACAATGTTGAACTGCATAGTCCATTTTACTGGATCAATACTTTTTTCTACAGTTTCTACAGTAAGTTTAATCTGCTCGGTGCCAAGTATTTTTATCTCTTGGATGAGTCCAATGTCATCCATGAACACAATCTGCCCTGTAACATATGGTTTTTCAAGATCTTCAAAGCAAGACAACTCCATGATGTATGCCCTGATATCATACTCTTCCCCACCGAAGCGTTCCGCTGTGATGATCGCCTCGGTGATTTTAAATTCTTGTGCTAACTTTGTTGCCATATTATAATCTTACTCGCGACAACAAGTTCTTGTATTGGTCGATGACCTGCTCAATTGTGTCACTTTTAAGAACTTTGATTCCCCTCGCGATATCATTCTCTTCAGTCAATCGTTGGTAGTAAGAAACTGATTGTCGAGCGTTGACACTATTTTGATCCATTAGGTAAGGTTCTTCGCTACTATATGTGGGATAAATCCAGTTACCCTCTGGGTCTTCATAGTGATGTGGTGCATCCCATTGATTGTATTCCCGCACCATAGAAGTCGAATCAATCTCGTTAACAAATTCTTCTTCAACTTCATAACCGTTGAATAGTGCCTCGCCTTCATCATCACCAATGCTGACCATTTGGTTTGACTTTGTTGGCAATCCGGCGCATTCGACATGGTACATGCCAAGGTCATAATCAACCCGAAGTATTTTACCAATAAGTTTGTCTGCCTTGAAGCGGACATAGTTTCCTGCTTGCAAGGTTGTGCTCACACCAAGAGGGCGAACGAGTCCCGTGGCGATGTTGATATAGATTCCGTTTGTGATAATGCAGATGTGCGGATAGTATCTTTGTGCCTGAGCATACAAAAGAGTGTTAGATATCGGCCAACCTTGCTCGCGCAGGTGGTCGTTCATTAAAAAGAATGTCCAATAATAATCAGTTGTGTTGTATAATTTCATCGAAACTTGATCGGGTCTCTCGTGATTCTGGATCTGATAGTCCATATAGAAAGCACCGTATTCTTGGACTTGATCAAAGGCATCGATGTATACAGAAAGGTCTTGCCATCTTACTGGTTGCTCATTGTTACCAAATCTATAATCGACTTTAGGAAAGTCTTTAAAAAAGTTAGTCGTCATTAGAAACCTTCCTCAATGTCTGCTGCACTCAATGTCTTCGATTCCATAAATGTTAGGGAAATGTCTGTCTCTGAAAAATGTATAGTTCCACTTCCTTTTTGTAAGAAAGCAGCATTTGATGGGTTGTAATTTGTTTGGAATGCCTCAAGATAACAATCTACTATTTTGGTCATGTTAGGCGTGTCGAATGTTATCTTAAATTTGTTTGGAAACCTATAACCTAAACTCAAGTCGCCATAGGTGATATTCTCGGGATACATCTCCTTTCGGAAATATTTAATAATTTGCGGAACACTTTGCGCCTCACTCTCAGTCGTTGGTATCAATTTAAATGTGAATTGAAACTGTCGCAGAGAAACCTGCTTGAACAATGCGCGAGTGTTTGGGTTTGGTGCTGTCAAGGTCCTTGCTCTGGAAATTTGCGATGCGCGCTCACCAAACTTTGCTACTGTTTGGGCAACCACCTGCTTTGCTGTTTCGGCAAGAGTGGATTCAGCAATCGCCTTCCCGTCTGCTCCTGTGCCGCCACCACCTGCAACCGCAGCGCCAATGGCACCAAGTTGTGCGTTTTCATACTCAACTTTGTCAGCAATCTGCATTCCAACTGGGAGGTACAAGGTACAGGTCTCGCCTGGAGATTCTGCTCCCTCGCTTTCTCCTCCTACCATAACAGCGAAATTGACCATTCCTTTGTATAGGTCTTGGTTTTCTGGAAATACAAGTGCCATTCGGTTGCTCGCTAAATAGGTTATCTTTGGGTTTATTTATACACAATGGCGCACACTTATAAAGGCAAGTACAAGGTCAAGAACCGAGACAAGTATAACGGGAACCCAGACGACGTTGTTTTTCGCAGCGGTTGGGAAAGAAATGTTATGGAGTTTCTCGATAGTAATACTGCTGTTGACAAGTGGAATAGCGAGGACTTTAAAGTCCGATACTTCTATGACGTCGATAAAAAATATCACACATACTATGTCGACTTCTGGGTCAAATGGAAGAGTGGTGGTGTGACTCTCATTGAGGTCAAACCCAAGAAGCAAACTGAACCGCCCAAAGTCAAGAATCCAAAGTCAACACGTGCACTCAACGAGGCATTCACTTACATTAAGAATCAGAACAAGTGGGAAGCAGCAGAGGCAGTCGCAAAGGATAACGGATACAAGTTTGTTATATGGACCGAGGACGAGTTGAAAGCGCAGGGAATACTCAAGAAACAACCTGGGAAGTTGAAGAAACTAAAACCTCTTGCGCCCTATAGAAAGAAGAAGCGTTAGATACCTCTGCCTCTGTACGCACCGCGCCTATGCGTTCGATCGCTCTTATCGAATGGACCTGGAGTGACTCCAGAAGTTGAATTATTATTGACGACTGACTGTTGTTGCGAGTTGTCGACTACTGCGACGGGAGACCCACCACCAGAAGAATTGTTCTCATTCTTTGTCTTACTAAGATCATTGGTCCTCGAATTCAATTCATTGCTTTGATTGACCATCGTATTGCTTCCGCCAGAAACAGTTGGACTGGAAACAATTTCATTCTGCGATAGGTCGTACGCAACGTTGCCCTGCGCAACTCGCACTTTGTTGATTGATTCAACCCTTCTTGCTTCCTTTTCAGTCAACTTGGTAGGTTTACCATTTTCCTGCACCACGATCCCGCCAATTTTTACTTGATTGGTAGATGTACTTGAAGGAATAGTCATTCCGCGTTTTTCAGCAGAACCCATTGATCTGCTTGCGGGAGATGAAAGGGGTCCAGAAGTTGGACTCTTTCTGGTTTTAAGTGTTCCTGTTTTGTATCCACCTTCTGGGTGCTTACTTTGTGCAACTGGTCTGCCAAGAACCTGAGTTGCATTGGCAGCAGCACTTGCTTGGAATGCCTTATCGTTTCCTTTAGTTTCTACAGGGTCTTCCATAACACCGCCAGTTTCCATGGCGATCCTTGCTGCTTCTTCTGGACTACCAGCAGAGTCAATCAACTCGCCCGTTGCTGGATCTACGACATCGTATCGATATTTCTTCTCAGCAGGATTCGCAGCGATAGTCTCTTTCATTTCTTTTGTAGAGATTTGTTTGCTCGCACTTCGAGTTTTTGCGGGATCAAAGAAACCAGATTCTGCTCTCTCAGTTGCTTCCTCTTCACTGAACCCCTGCTCCATCATCCTTCTCTTACCGTCTTCTCGTTGTTCGACGATTTGCTCAAGCAACTGTCTCTCGTCATCAGTTACCTTTTTAACTTTCTCAAGTTCTTTGCTGTCGACCTCATCTTCATCGTCTCCGAATCCGAAGAAACTCTTTATGCCATTCCATGCATCTTTAGCGAACCCGACGATGCCATCTTTTATCATTAAGAGAAACTCGAGAATACCATCAGTCATGTCATCAACAAGTTGGGTGAGCGAGAAATCTTCAAGAACCTTTGCTGCCCCATCGAATCCAAAGAATTCTAAAACCTTGGCGGCGAGGTTTATTAACCAGTCGATGGGAATAGTAAGAATCTTCATGAAACCGTCGAAGAAACCAAGGAGACCAGCGAGTATCTTATCGAACAAACCGCCTTCTTGTCCTTGGAAGTCTGCGACCATGTTCTTGATACCCAGTACAAGGGCAGTTACACCAGCAGCAACAACTGCTGCTATAGCAATGAATGGTGCCAGTGCTCCTAATAACGGCGTGAGAGCAGCGGTGAGGGTTGAGACCAATCCGCTAATTGCTGAAGCGATGCCAGTGAAGAGACTGACCATACCGACCCTGAGTAATGTCAGACCTTTCTTAATGACTTTCATTATCTTTCCCATGGGTCCAGCAAACATACTCGCTGCCCTTTTCGCCATATCCTTGGCAAGGTCTCCAATGGTACTTGACATATTGCGGAGAATTTGTCTCACAGCACCGCCCAAGATGATCATCCCTCGTTGCAAATCCCTTGCTTGAGATTTCAGTCCCTTTACCATCTTACCCATTTTGGAAAAACCAGAACCGAGGAAGTCCATAGTCTTATTAAACCCTGTTGTAATTCCGTCCCAAAGTTGAAACAAGTTGCCGATTTTATTGCCTATCTCTTGCTGGATTCTTTTGAATCCGAACATATCCCCCAAGTCTTCTTCTCTTCCAAGTTTAAATGCCTTTCCGAAAGTGCTTTTTGGTTTTGCACCCTTACCTGATGGCGAAGGAGTAGTTTGTCCTGCTTCTGATCTGCTCTGTTGAAGTGCTTCTGCTTCGTTGGAGTCAGTCAACCCCTTCACCGCGTCTGCAACCCCCTGAACAATATTGTCTGTCATCTTCTTCAGAGACTTTTGCATATCAGGGTCTTGGAGCAACATGCCAAGTTGAGCACTAATCTGTTCAGAGATTCCTTTAATCTCAATCAGAGGTGCCAGAAGGGGGTTGTCGGGTGCGCTCAACAATTGGTTGACGTCTTGTAATTCGGTTACCACACCCTTAATGGTTGCTTCTTCTGCCATTTCCGAAACTCTTATTATTTTGCTTTATTTATACCAATCAACGAGATTGCTTTGCCATCTCCATTCTTTCTTTCTCCTCCTTAATATGCTCGATCAGGAGGGTCACATAGACTTGCCTTTCCCACGGTAACATCTTTTCTAATTCAGACAAAGCGTATTTGTGGTGCTGCATCAGAGCAAAGTTTGTCTTGTAATGGTTTACAAGATTATCATGAGAAAGGCATATCAGAAAAAATCAGATAGACCTTTCAACTGAAGTTCGTTCTTCTCTGTGCAATGCTGGCACATAAACTCAACATCATGCTTTAGTGCTGGCATATCCTCAATAAAGGATGTTAGTGTTTGCAACTGGGCGGTGGTCATTGAAGAAATGAACTCAAGCAGATCTGCCCTTTCTTCTCCCGCGCAATCGATTCTTTCGTTTCCAGTATGAATCGCGACCATACAATTGGCGACTATTTCCAGTGCCTTTGAGAACTCGTCACCTTCTTCCTTTTCTTGCGCCATCATAATATCATATGAAGGATATCGCATTTCAACCCTAATGTTATCAGTAATCCCGATAGTTGACATCTCAAGAGGCACAGCAACTTCTAACTCATCAAGATCGATCTGGTACTCATTCTGCTCATCGCACTTCTTGCAGTTAATTAGAATAGTCGAGGTCTCTCCGACCGACTTTGCGCGAACTTGTGTGAACATATATTCAACATCAAAGGTAGCGAGTGCGCTGACGTTGATCTTTTCACGAGGGTCAATGGTCGCTTCGAGAGTGTCGGTCATTGCTCGTAGGCAGGTTTCCGTATCCTTCGACTCGAATGCTTGTAGTAAGATTTTTTCTTCTTGGACGAGGTATGGTCGAAACTTTACTGCCTTTCCCAAGGAAGGGATTGTCATTGTAAAGTTTAGGTGTTCATTAATTTTTGGTAGTGCCATGATATCAATCCTTCATTGTTACGATACTGTATAATTTGTGTATTGCAGAGTCACGGTGAACTCTGCTGCTGCTGTCGCAGCTGCATTATTCAATTCAATTTCACTCAGGGTGATCGGGTATGCTTGCTCTAATTTGACTGTGTACACCTTATCTCCAAGTTTGTCTAACTGCTGGATCTCTACCTGTTTTCCATACGAACTGAGAAATCCTGCCGTATATGGTGCGCCCTTTCCGACCACAGTTTCCATCCATTCTTGCCAATACTTTCTGGAGGTGTATTTATTCGTCAGATAAAAGGTTAGACTGACTGGGTTGACGGTCTTACCGACAGCGACTTTCTGTGGAACCATACCGATATTTCGGTCAACAGTGACAACATCAATTCCAGGAAGTCTTACTGCTGTGCACACAAGGTTCAAATCTTCGATAGTGAATTGTCCCTCGACCGTTCCACCGCCAGGTTTATCGGTTCCACTTATTTGAGGCAGAATGACCTTCCATCGAGATGCAGAAGCAACTCCTTTTTCCGCTTCAAGATATGCGCGCAAGTCGTCTGTTTTAAATGTCAATTGATTCTCCTCGCGATTAAGCGACTATCTTTGTACACACGTTCCTGACTCGCCTTTCTGAAAAGTGCGAGGGGAAGGTGGATGGTAAGTTCCCATTCGTTTGCTGGGACATTTGCCATTTTGCCGATCATCTGGTCATATCTATATCTTTTGACGCAGGGTTTAAATGCCTTCAAGGATCTCCTACTCTTCAAGAAACTGTAATCAATCCTCAACCTCGTGAAGTTATTGAACACAGAGGTGGTTGCTCTCGGCAACAATCTGTAGTATAGTTCTTGCCTCAAGTCAATGGGCAGGTAATGTAGGTTCAACCCCATAAAGGTATCTTTTTGTGCTTCCAGTAATATGATCAGAGGGAATCTGTCGTAGTATGGCAGTTGATTCTTCGTTAGTGGACTATAGAAGAACATGAACATCTGCCCAATAATCTGCCTTTTGGCGATTGGGTAGTGCTGCTTCAACTGTTGGCGAGACGTCTTCATGTCTGCCATCTCCTCGACTTTCTCGAGGAACCATTCTTGAGATGCCTTTGTGTTAGCAGAAAGACCATTCTGCTCCATCTCTGCTGCCATTTGTTTGAATATACTGGGTTCCATGGCATCTATTTATATGGCAGACAGGCACAAAAAAGGGGACTTTCGTCCCCTTGCAAAACCAACCAAGGTTTAATCGGCGTTTGCTAACTTTTGGAAGTATGAGAATGCATCCTCGTCACCATCATCTCCTGCCTCTTCAGCAGTCGCGGCAGCAGCACTAACTGCAACCTCTGGTGCCTTTGCTACAGGTGAGGGTGCAGGTGCGGCGACCGTATCAACGGCAACCTCTTCCGCTACTGTTCGTGGAGCAGTCTGTCCCAGAACCTCAAACAGTTTTGTCTGAAGTTGCTCGTATGACTTATAGTTCTTTGGATCAAGGAACTGATTAATGTCATGCAATTGATTCACGGTTGCCTGAAGTTGGACTTCGTCGCCGTCAAACAAGGGAGCAGGTGCTTTGAACTCAGATCGATCGTAGTTTCGGTATCCCTCAACCTGACGAATCTTCAGTTGGAAGTCTGCACCGCCCCACAAATCGAATGGGTCGACAGGAGTCTCGCCTGGGAATTGTGGTTGCATGAGGTCTTGAATCTTGTCAAAGATCTTCTTACCGAACTGATACATGAAGACTTTGCCTTCGTTCTCAGGGGCAGAGGGATCGCTAACAACAAGAATGTTGACAACGTAGTGAAGTCGTCGCTTCTGCTTACGAACTTGATCTCGATCTTCTTCGTTACCAGTGTTCCACAACTTGGAGTTGTACTCTCCGAGAGGATCTTGATCGCCCAATGACGTCAAAGACTTCTCGATGTACCACTTACCAGTTGGACCCTTGAAACCATGATCCCAGTATCGTACCCATGGGACATCGTTTTCGGAAGGAAGGAATCGAATAACTGCGTAACCATTACCTGCCTTGTCGACAGTTGGTTTCCAGATATCGGTGGGTTCTTGTCGTTGGTTATCGCCACCACCTTCTTGTGCTGCGGCAACGAGTTTGTTGATGTCGTATCGACGTGACTTTAATGATGAAATATCCATATTGCTTTCCTTTGTATAACTGTAGTATGGTTTAGTATGGTGTCCCTGTATCAGCGGGACGACCATATTTATAATTCTACGCAAGTAGAATGAGATGTCAAGCGCGAGGTGTTCTGGGATCCCATCGAATTCCCAACTGCGCCCAACTTATTAGGATGGTTCTCCTGCCTTCTGTGACAGGAGATGCTTCGTGAACATACCAAGCAGGGAAGATAACACTTTCCCATGGTTTTAGGTCGATCGTGTATCTCGGCACCTTTCCACTGATTGCCTTATCGATATGGTGAGTTGGCCAAACATGTAAGTGTCCGCCCTCCAGATCATCAGTTGCTTCGACCATAGTGACAGAAGTTAGATGACGATTATATCGTGTGCCGTCATAATCATCGTCTGTGTGCGGCATAAAGGTATGCCCATTGCCTTCGTATTTGACGAATTCATATTGCGAGAACCAGAGGTCGTCAGGCATCTCAGAGACGAGTTCTTCTGAAAGTTCTTTCATATTACAAGAGAGTTCGAATAACTCTGGATGGCGGCGATATTGTAAAGGGACATGGTCGCACAATCTCGAATAATGCTCTACACCTTCGGTAAACTCTGAAGGATGTTGAGAAGGTCCGCGAGATATCAGTGCTCGGTAGAACTCATCACCATCTTTCATAGTTTGATACTGATTCCAAAGAAACTCCTGTGTTTCTTCGTCAGTAATAAACTCGCGGACGAAAGGATTATTCGGATGGAAGTTGAGCATTCTTTTCCAAAAAGTTTAGAGACATTGCTTCTGCTTCCAACTTTCCCTTCAACACAACATTAACATACCTCTTGACATCTTCAAGTTCGATGCCATTCTCTTCACAAACATGGATAACTGCATCCATGTACGTCATGTTAAGGCGGCGAACTGTTCCATCAACGAGTTTACGAAACTTTGGTTTGGTCATGAACTCAGGTTCATTAGATTCTTTATCTACAACAGATACTTCACTCACTCGGAATCTCCTCAGTAGTTGGTTCAGTCCTAACACTGTTGATCGTTATCACTTCTGACTCAAGTGCCTTCAAGATCTCAGCGACTTCCTTATATGGTTGTTGCATTAGGTATGCAACTATTGTGTTCAGTGTCCCGTCGGGGACACCAAGATATCGAGTATCTTCGTTCATTTGTATTCCTCTTTCAATTCATCTGTCCACACCTGCCCAATGTCGGAATAATAGGTTCCTTTGGTCCTCGAAACATTCCCGTCTTTGTCAAATGAGGGAGCATAGCAGATATATGTCATCGTATTCTGCATCTTGGCGCCATATTTGTGGTCCAACCAAACGCCGTCTTTAATCCATATCTGCAGATTCCGGACATAGTTCTCAGTGATTTGATACTCCATCCTCTCGCTCGAGTTCTTTGAATCTTTCTGCCCACGAATACTGGACAGTTTATCTTTGTATTCGGCGAGTACTGCTTTGGTCGCTGCAAGACTCAGAGGATGGTCTTCTTCGAGTTCCTGCACACGTGGATGTACGTTACTACTTTTTGCGGGAGCACGTTTCGCTCTTGCTGCGGCGAGTCTCTCTCGCGCTGCCTCTTTCTGCTCCTCGGTCATAGGTTTACGCTTGCGCTTCACCTTGGTCTTCTTCCTCGGTTCAACTCCCATCTGCTCCAACGCCTTCCACTGCATCGCTTGGAGAGTTTTTGCGCGTTTCTCTGCAGGTGTTAGATCTTTATTCGGCATAGCGACGAACCCTGCCTCTATACTCTGTGAGTTCGGAAATGGTGATACACTCCCACTTATTCTCAGTCAGATTAAAAGCATTAATAGAAGTTATTGGATCCGAATTCGGATTAGGATTGGTCTCTTTCATCAGATTATCTGGAATAGTAACAGTGAGCAACGAGTACTCACAGATATCCGAGTCTACCGACAACTGGACAATACCGTTCTCAAGATGTCTCAGCATCAGGTATTTGTCGGGTAATTGGTTCTTTGGAATTGCCATGTCTGATCCTTATGAAATCTGATTTTGTTGCCAATCATGGATGAAGTCGGATTGAATCTCCCACAATATCTCATAGGCGTCTTCTTCCATTCCGTCTTTCCACTCTTCCGCGTCGTGATCATACATCTCATTCAGATCAGAATCGCTTTCAAGAATTAGTCGGAGAAGTTCGTCGCCATCGAGGTCGACTTGCATATCAAGACCAGTGTGGTCAAGGACAGCAACACCGACAAAGTTGGGCATCTCGTCTTCGTAGGTGAAGACAATTTGAAATTCTTCGCACACCTGTGCCATTTTTGCCGAGATCATTTCGCACCATTCGACAACAGGGGACCAAGCAGAATAAACGCTGACAAAGGTGTCATCCCAGTCAGTGGCATATGCCCACTTGGCGCCAACTTCTTCGCACATTGTGTCGAAGTCCCAGTTGGTGAACTCACCATCATCATAGTCGAATAGGTAGTGTCCCAAGTGGACTTCCCAGTCACCTTCTTTCTTGTGACCGTTGAGTTTATCTACGACGTATTCGTCCCAAACTTTTTGTGCTGCAGGGGAAGCGCCCACCAGTGAAACATAACCTGATACGTGATTTGCCATTTTTGTTACTCCTCGAACCAATAGTATATATTCTAATCAATGGGATCCATATGTCAACCACTGATTAGACTCGCCAACAATGTACTATTATCGCTTATTCAGGGAACAAGGGCAACTGTAAAAAAGTTGAATGAAATCAACAAGTTACCACTCGGTTTCGAACACCACGTTCTTCGGAGTCTGGATTTTGGGATTGGGGTGCTTGTGGTGAAGGACGAATTTAATTTCTTTGAACTCATTGAAAATGGAATTCCATATGGGACGCCAGACGTCCAACAGGCGATAGTTATTGGTCTTGCTCCTGTCCGAGTTGAGAACAACGTCAGTGTATGACCTCATATTATGATCAAATATAGAGTCAAATCCGTACATGTGGATCTCTTCGGGTTTCAGTCGCACTGCTGAGTAATGCGTCGCCATGTGCCCGCAGTTAAATGCAGTTGCTGCTTCTGCAGGGTTCTTGCCACAGTATTTGGGCACGGTCGTATAAAACTCTCTGATATGCCCAGAGTGCTTCATATAGAAGTTTGGATTTTTGTCCATCCAGAGTCGAGGGCGGTTGCCCATCACCCACATAAATGCGTCGAGATTGATGGAACCTTCGGTCAAGGCACCACACATCTTAAAGTCTACGATCGTGGTGCACCATGGTCTACTGATAGCGAAGGGAGGCATATTACATGCGACCAACTTTCCGTCGCGATTACTTCCATCTCGGATGCCCTTCGGCATCATAGAAGATAAATCACCATTCCCTAAAACATAAACTTTCTTGGTCATTGCATCTGCCTTGTTATCTCTTGATTTCCCTTTGCGCCAGTCCAGTGCATTATGGTCGGTTTCTCTGGTGCGGTCTTATCTATTAGGTCGAGTCTCAACGTATTATATCTGTGTGGTGCTTCCGAGATATAGGTTGCGATCTTCATGAAGTCTCCACCCAACCAAGAGTAGAGTGCCTCCTGATCGCCCACATGAGAACCTGTTAAGCATTCTTGGTGCCAAGTAGAGAGGATATTTGGAGTCGACTCAAACGCAACCACTCCAGAGTTATACCAATGCCCGAGTTGAGGTCGGCGTGACGACCAAGGATGGTCAATCACCATGGTAAGTTTCTCTGGTTGCACATATCTGGAGATACCAGATGGGTCTGACATTACTTGACAGTCAGTATCTAACCAGCAAAACTGTTCATTGCCAAACATCTTTCCCATCTTAATCATTGCTTCAACCTTCGTGAACCATCCATTAGACTCACAAGGGATCACTTCTGCTTGGTGAGTTGCCCAATCCTGCATCACGGGAGACATACCAAAGTCGGCGATGACCAGAGAAGAATCAGTATATTTCTTGAAGTTGGAGACAAACCAAGGCAGCTGCCACTCTGTATTATTATCGCATCCTGTAAGAAAGATCATCACTTCACTCCCAACAATTCATAACGGTCACCGAGTTTCTGGTACTGATGCTTCGCCTCGATTCCTCGGTCAGATTGAATCGTAGAGAAAGAGTCCTTTGCTTCAACTGGCCATGGATAATATTCTTCAATACAATTGAAGTTCCTATTGCTTATAAAGACATCGGTAGGTCTGGCGCGTACCTTTGCTGTTTCGAGCAACTTGCCTGCGCCACGTGGCGTCACAGCATAAGCGTGGGCACCTGGAAGATACTGCTTGGAGACGAGTGTGTTCTTGCCCAAACTGGGTGGGGTCTTCCAGGATCCATAGGAGGGGTGACCAAAAGACAGGATATCACTAAAATTGACGTTCGGGATTTGATTAATGAAGTACGCATCGTGTTCAAGGACAAGGAGAGTTTCTTTCTCATTGTATGCCTTCTCCCATAAGCGATAGTGCGAGGTGAACGCGGCGACGCAGTTAGCGAAACGAGAATACACCTCACGGAATCCTTCAGTGGGGACGCCTCGTTCTTCGAGATATTTTGCGGGATTATCAGCAGGTGTGGTTGCGGCGAACATTTCTACTTCGACGTCATTTCTTGCTGCTGACTTGATACATCGTTCTGCCGCTTCAACCGACTGAGGCATACTTTGTATCGTAATCACATAACCTTTCATAATCAAATTCCTGTTGTTGTCGAACCTCGCTTCACAACGTCAGTGTAGTATGGATAGACAACCTTTAGACTCGGGAATAACTGGCGACACATGATTGCATCATTTGGCCACATTCCGAGGGTTTCCATCTCTTCAAGAAGACTCTTTGCGAACTCTGGTTTTATTATATAGGCGCTGTTTCCAGCAAGACCCATAGGGAGAGGTTGGTCAGTAGGTTCGTCGATGGTGGGTACTCGGTGTATGCCTTCCCCACACGATACGACTAAATCATGGAACTTCATTCCTTTTCGAGTGTTACCTCGCGGGTCATTTAACCCAACTGCTCCCCATCTACCCACAAAGTCAGATAAACTGAACTTGCGGACAAATCTCGCGTCGTGCTCGAGAACCATAATTGGTTCATCACCAGATGAGCACATTTTCCAGAGTCGAAAGTGACTCAAGGCACAAGCAACGACCCTGTTCTGGTCAACTGCTTGGTAGTGTCTTTTGAATAAACCAGAACGCAGATCAAGTCGATCTTCTTCCGGATTGTTGGACCATGTCCATTTAATATTGCCTTTGGGAAACACCTCTTTGATTGCTTCTCCGATTGTATGTGGTTGCGTTGCGATGAACGGAAGAAGTTCTATATTCGAACCCGTGTCGTCAATGCTCTGTTGCAGAGTGCCATACCCCGCCATCGAGTCTCGATTATCGTTCATTACAATCGCGTATGCTTTCATCAGGGAACCTGTATGCTAAATTGACTGCCCATGCCTTCTTGCTGGGGATTCATGTTGTACACTGTACGGAATTTATCAACTGCTTCTGTCACGCCATCCTTGCCATACTTCTGGAATGCCCACTTGTAGTCATCACCGAGGATGTAACCGCCCGACTTGACCACCTTGACCGCATTACACAAATCTCGATAGCAACCCTTGAAAGAGTGATCGCCATCTATATAGATCCAGTCGAGTTTACCTTCGAAGGATTCGAACCACTC
>Ga0233444_10003521_pt1 | contig 15509 bp, 15 predicted proteins | sample SI_124_October20_6_FD_182792 | JGI IMG/M metagenome (GOLD analysis project Ga0233444, IMG submission 182792) | Seawater microbial communities from Saanich Inlet, British Columbia, Canada - SI_124_October2016_10_MG | ecosystem: Environmental > Aquatic > Marine > Inlet | place: Canada: British...
ATGATAGATATCAACCAGAATTTTATGAAGATACCAAAACATATATTAATAAAAGAACTTCATCTAAAAAGGTTTCCAAAGGATTAGAGTTTTATAGAAAAAACTCTAATTTAATTAACACTGTAGAAAATCTATATAATATTGAAAAAGAACTTCTTTTAGCCTTAATGGGTATAGAGACTAATTTCGGAACATATGTTGGTAAAATGGATATTATCTCATCTTTGGCTACACTAAGTTTTGATAAACGAAGATCTAAATTTTTTTCCAATGAATTAATAATACTGTTAAAGTTAATTGAAGCTAATCAAATAGACTATAAAACATTATATGGATCTTGGGCAGGAGCATTTGGTTTTTTTCAATTTATGCCCTCAACTATGAAAAATTATGCGATAGATTATGATCAGAATAATTATATTAATTTAAAAGATAACAATGATGCATATGCATCAGCTGCAAATTACTTAAATAAGATAGGATGGAAAGATACTGAGCCTTGTTTTTACAGGATTGAATTATCAAAAAATATTCCAAATAAATATTTAAATGTTTCTGCCAAAAAATTACATGATAAAAAAAAATTAAAATATTTTAGAAACTATATTGTAAATGATAATTTAATAGATGAGAAATTTGATAATTTAAATACTGCAATTATTACGCCAGATAAAGACATAATACCAGATGCTCAAAATTTAAGTCCAGCATTTATAGTTTTTGATAACTATGAAATTATTTTAAAATGGAATAGATCATTAAGGTTTTCATTAGCAGTATGTACACTTAAAGAAAAGTTTGAGAATGAATTATAGAATTTTAATTATAATATTCTTTATATCGTTTTTAACTGGTTGTGAGCAAAATTCTCTAAATAAAAATTTCGATAATCAAGAAAAATTATCAAAATATAAGAATTCTGGTTTTGCTTTGGTCTATGATAATGTTTTAAAACAAGAAAAAGAAATATCAAAAAAAATTGATAATAGAGCTTTATTTATTTTTCATAAAAATTTAAAAGAAAATTCCTTTGTTAAAATTATAAACCCTATAAATCAAAAAACAGTGATTGCAGAAGTTATTTCAAATAAAGCAAAATTTTCAGATTTTTATAATAGTGTAATTACATTAAGAATAGCAGAAGAGATATCGTTAGATTTAAATGAACCCTATATAGAACTTATTTTAATTTCACAAAATTCAACATTTATTGCAAAAAAAGCAAAAACTTTTAAAGAAGAAAAAAAAGTTGCAGAAAAAGCACCTATAGATGGTATTCAAATTGATAATTTAGGTGAGACCATAGATAAAAAAAAAGGAATTAAAAAAGAGGGCATTTTTAAGTATTCAATAAAAGTCGCAGATTTTTATCATAAAGACTCTGCTAAAATTATGTCTGAAAGAATTATTAATGAAACAAATATTAAAAATCCTATCATTAAAACAATATCGAATACTAAATATAGGGTACTATTAGGTCCGTTTAATGATATAAAAAAACTTAAAGAGTCTTTTAACGACATAAAGTCGTTAAATTTTGAAAATATAGAGATTTTAAAAGATGTTTAAAAAGTTATTTCTAATAGTTTTTGCTAGTTTACTTAATATTGAATTAGCAGTTGCCAATCTCAATGTAAAAGCAAGAACTGCAATTTTACAAGATTATTATTCTGGTGAAATATTGTATGAAAAACAAGCTGATATTTCTATTTATCCAGCATCAATGACAAAAATTATGACCTCCATAATTGCTTTTGATTTAATTAAATCGGGAGACTTAAGATTAGATGAAAAATTTATAATTTCAGAAAAGGCTTGGCGATTGTCAACATCGGGTTATTCATCCATGTTTATAATGGTAGGAGATGAAGTGTCAGTTGAAAACTTGCTTAAAGGAATAATTATAGCGTCTGGAAATGATGCTTGTTTAGCATTAGCAGAAGGTATTGCCGGTTCTGAAGAAGAGTTTGCAATTTTAATGACAGCAAAAGCAAAAGAATTAGGCATGGAAAATACTAATTTTGCAAATTCATCTGGTATTAATGATCCTGATAACTATTCAACAGTTAGAGATGTTTTAAAAATGTCAAGATATTTAATCGACGAACATCCAAAGTTTTATAAGATGTTTTCAGAAAAAGAATTTACGTGGGATAGAACTGGTGGTGATCCTATAACACAAGGTAATAGAAATCCTCTTTTATATAAAAACTTAGGTGCTGATGGGATTAAAACTGGGTATTTAGCTGTCGAAAAATATTCTTTAGCATCATCAATAATTAGAAATGGCAGAAGATTAATTGCTGTGGGTAGTGGATTTAATTCAAAAAATGCAAGATCAATAGAAAGTTCCAAATTACTTACATACGGTCTAACAAATTTTGATCTTGTTAATATCTCTAAGGCAAATCAAACATTTTACAAAGTAGATGTATGGCTTGGGAAAGACGATCAAGTTGAAGTTTATACTAATCAAGATATTTACAAAACAATTAAAAAAGCTAAAAAAAAACTTTTAAAAGTTTCTGTTAAGTATGAAGGTCCTGTGGAAGCTCCAATTAAAAAAGATGAAAAATTAGCTATTTTAAAAGTTGTATACGATGATGAGTTAGTTGGTGAATATGATTTACTAGCCTCAAAAGCAGTTAAAAAAGTAAATTTTATTTCTAGATTTTTAAAATCTCTTAATTACCTCATTTGGGGCGATGTCTAAAAAACCAATAATTGTTTTTGAAGGAATTGAGGGTAGCGGAAAAAGCCACCATATTTCAGTTGTCTCTAGATATCTGAAGAAAAAAAAGATTAACCATATAAAAATAAGAGAACCTGGTGGCAATCCAAATTCAGAAAAAATTAGAAATTTAATTTTAAATAATAAATCAAATTTTAATAAAGATACTGACTTATTACTATATATGGCTGCAAGAAGTGAAAATATAAATATTATAAAAAATTCTTATAATAAAAGAATAATACTAATTGATAGGTTTACAGATTCTACAATTGCTTATCAACATTTTGGTATGGGTGTAGATCTTAATTTAATTAAAACTTTAAATAATTTCTTATTAAAAAATATTAAAGTAAGTTTCACTTTTTTAAATATAGTAAATCAAAAAAATCTTCAAAAAAGATTAAAACAAAGAAAATTATTAAACAGATATGATAAATTTAATATTTCTTTTTATAGCAAAGTTCAAAAAGGATTTATTCGATTATCAAAAAAACAAAAAAACAAATATCAATTAATTAATTCAAATTTAGAAATAGATAAAAATGAAAAATTAATTTTAGATAAAATAGATAAATTAATTAAATGAATTTAAAACCAGTAACTCAGCTATCTTTATATGGGCATCATTTAGAATTTCTCAATTTTATTGAACTTTATAAAAGTCAAAAATTGCCAAATAAAATACTATTATCAGGTCAAAAGGGGATCGGAAAGTCAACTTTGGCTTATCATATTATTAATCACATTTTATCTATTGATGAAGATAATTCTTACGATATGAAAAATTTTAAAATTAACCCTGATAATAAATCATTTAAATTGATTTTAAATAAATCCAATCCTAACTTTATTTCAATTGATATTGATGATGATAAAAAAAGTATTGATATCAATCAAATTAGAAATTTGATCTTAACATTAAACAAATCCTCTTTTAATAAAAAGCCTAGGCTTGTTCTTATAGACAATATAGAACATTTAAATATTAACTCTGTTAATGCTTTATTAAAAGTATTGGAAGAACCTAATGACAATATATATTTTATATTAATTAATAGTAATAAGAAAATATTACCTACACTTAAATCTAGATGTCTTAACTACAATATATTCCTTACTTCAAATCAATCCTTTGACATCACAAACAAAATATTGGATCAAAATTGTATGAATTTAATTCATGAGCAAATGATAAATCATTATAGTACGCCAGGTTCATTAATAAGTTTACTAGACTTTGCTTCTAAAAATAATTTGGATTTAAAACAAATCAATTTAAAAGAGTTAATTAAAAAAATTATTATGGATAAAAAATACAAAAAAGATCAATTTATTAAACATCAAATATACTCGTTAATTGAAATCTATTTTAGAAATAATTTATCTGTCAAAAATATTAAACTTTTAAAAATACAAAATTATTTTTTAAAAAAAATTAATAATACAAAAATCTTTAATTTAGATGATGAATCTTTGCTAATGGAATTTGAAGACAGGGTATTAAATGGCTAAAACATTTTATATCACTACACCTATTTACTACCCATCAGCTAAACCACATATGGGGCATGCTTATTCTAGTATTATTGCTGATTTTTTTGCTAGATTTAAAAAAATTGATGGCTTTGATGTTCAATTTTTAACTGGTACAGATGAGCATGGATTAAAAATTCAACGTTCTGCAGAAAAACAAAATATTGAACCATTAGAATTTTGTAATCAAATTAGTAAAACATTTAGAGATCTCTCTCAAATATTGAATCTAACTAACACAGATTTTATTAGAACTACTGAAGACAGGCATAAAAAAACTGTTCAACATTTATGGAAAGAACTTGAAAAAAATGACGATATCTATTTATCAAAATATTCTGGCTGGTATTCTATATCTGATGAGGCCTTTTATAATGAAGATGAAATAGAGTGTGTTGATGGTGTTAAAAGATCTATTGCTTCAAAATCTCCTGTTGAGTGGATTGAGGAGGAATCATATTTTTTTAGACTGTCTAAATGGGAAAAACCTTTACTTGATTATTACGAGACTCATCCAAATTTTATAGCACCTGAAAGTAGAAAAAATGAAGTTATTAGCTTTGTTAAAAGTGGATTAAAAGATTTGTCAGTTAGTAGAAAAAGTTTTTCGTGGGGAATTAAAGTACCCAACAATAATGATCATGTAATTTATGTTTGGCTTGATGCTTTAACAAATTATATTAGCGCATTAAATTATCCGGATACAAACAATGATTTATTCAAAAATTTTTGGCCAGCCTCAATACATTTAATTGGAAAAGATATTTTAAGATTTCATGCAGTGTATTGGCCAGCTTTCTTATTAGCTGCTAAAATTGAATTACCACAAAGAGTTTATGGTCATGGATGGATTCTTTCAGGAGATGAAAAAATGTCTAAATCAAAGGGCAATATTTTAGACCCAATTGAAATAATAAATCAATACGGTTTAGATCCATTACGATATTATTTAATTAAAGAAGTTTCTTTTGGAAACGATGGTAATATTTCACAAGAAAGACTTGAAGATTGTATAAATAGTGATCTTGCTAATAATTTTGGTAATCTGTGTCAACGAGTTACAGCATTTGCTATAAAAAATTGTGACGGAAAAATTCCAGCAGAAATCAAGTTTCAAGATGAAGACTTATTAATTTTAAATAAGTTTAAAGACAATTTAGACAATATTAGATCCAAGATTGACAATCAAAATATCAATTTTTATATTGATTATATTGTCAATTCTCTTTTTGAAGCTAACAAATATTTTAACGATCAGGAGCCTTGGAAAAAGAAAGATGATTTAATTAGATTAAATACAATTGTTTATACCACATTTGAGATTGTTAGAAAAATAAGTTTTTTATTGTATCCAATAATTCCAGAATCTTCTTTAAAGGCATTAAAGATTTTTGACATTAAAGAAAATAAAATAGAATTACATACGATCAGTAACAATGAATATTTAATTAAAGGTAATAATCTAATTAAAATAGATATACTTTTTAAAAAAATTGAAAAAAATAATGATTGATTCACACTGTCATCTAGATCACGAACCATTATTAAGTGACTTGTCTAACGTAATACTAAGATCTAAAAAAGTAGGTATAGAAAAACTATTAACCATTTCAACTTCGTTTGAAAGTTTTTCTAGAGTAAAAGAATTAATTAAAAGAGATGAGATGATCTATGGCACAATTGGGATTCATCCTCACGAAACCACTACTAATATAATCACTTCTAAACAAATTATTGAATATATGAGTCAAAATTCAAAAATTATTGGAATTGGAGAAACTGGATTAGATTTTTATTATAATAATAGCGAAAAAGATAGACAGATAAAAAGTTTTAAAGAACACATAGAGGCATCTATAGAAACGAATACCCCATTAATTGTACATTCAAGAGACGCAGAAAAAGAAACTTTTGATATTTTAAATGGATATAAAAATGAAAAACTTAAAATTCTAATGCATTGTTTTACTGGGTCAAAAGAATTTTCAAAAAAACTAATGACATTAAATTCTTTTTTTTCAGCTAGCGGTATTATTACTTTTAAAAACTCATTAGATTTACAAGATACTTTCAAATCTATTTCAATTGATAATGTTTTAATTGAGACTGACAGTCCTTTTTTAGCACCTGTTCCTAAAAGAGGAAAAAAAAACGAACCATCATTCATTGATTTTACTGCTACTAAATTAGCCGAGATTAAGGATATATCCAAAGAAGATCTTATAAAAAAAACTACAGATAATTTTAATAAACTCTTTTTTAATTAAAAATTATGAAATTTATAATTTTAGGCTGTGGTAGTTCAATGGGTGTACCAAGGCCAGATGGTTTTTTTGGAAATTGTGATCCTAATAATAAAAAAAATTATAGAACAAGGTGCTCAGCTTTAATCAAAACTTCAGATGAAAATATTCTTATAGATACATCTCCTGATCTACGACAACAGCTTTTAAGACATAAAATAAAAAAAATTAATAAAGTATTATTTTCACATTTGCATGGTGATCAAACACATGGAATAAATGATTTAAGATCTTTTTACTTAAATAGCAAAAAACAAATTAATGTTTATGCTGATGAAAATACTTCTAAATATCTTAAATCTTCATTTTCATATATATTTAAAAGCTATTCTAAAGAATATCCAGCAACACTAAAACTTAATAAATTGCCAAAGAATATATTTACAAAAAATAATAATAAACAAATTAGTATACAATCAATTATAGTTGAGCATGGTAAAGTAAAATCAAATTGCTTTATTATTAATAAAAAATTAGCTTATATAAGTGATGTTAGTAAAATTTATAACAAAGATCATAAATTTTTTAAAAATCTTCAATTTTTAATCATTGATTGTTTATGGTACAATTTTCATCCATCACATTTTAATTTGGAAACTTCACTAGATATAATTAAGAAATTTAAACCTAAAAAAGCTATTCTTACAAATTTATCACCTGTATTAGATTATAAGGTACTTAAAAAGATGCTCCCTAAAAATGTTATTCCAGCACATGATGGATTAACTATTAACTTATAAGATATTTTCTATAGCTTTGATTATTTTTTTTGACATAGGTTTTGTAAATGATGCAAATGTATCTTCAACCTTACCTTCTTTATTAATTAAAATTTTATGAAAATTCCACTTAGGTTCAGCTGATTTGCCGTGGTTATCCTTTGCCCATTTAAATATTTCATGAGCATTTTTGCCTTTAACCTCAGTTAAAGTTGTTAGAGGAAAGTTAATATTAAAATTTACTTCACAAAATTTTTTAATATCAGCATTATTATCTTTTTCCTGATTAAACGAATTAGATGGTACACCAAGAACAATTAAACCTTTCGCTTTAAATAAATCCCACAATTCCTGCAATTCATCGTATTGTTTTGTAAATCCACAATAACTAGCTGTATTTACAATTAAAATAGCTTTATTTTTATAATCTTTAAAATTAATTATCTCACCAGTTATACTTTCTATACTGAAGTCATAAATTTTTTTTTCGTAGTTTGCAGATACTGAAGTTTTAAAAAAAAACATAATTATAGATAATAAAATTATTACTTTTTTCATTTACTAGGTTTATTTGGTGTAAGTAATATTAAAAAATAACCAAATAAAGTCGATAATAATGATCCTGTTAATACTCCAATTTTTACACCATCCATATATTGCATGTTTTCAACAAACGCTAAGTTTCCTACAAATAAACTCATTGTAAAACCAATTCCAGTAAGAACTCCAACCCCATAGAAATTGTACCAGCTTGTGTCATTTGGCATTTGAGCTATTTTTAATTTTATAGATACATAAGAAAACATAAAAACACCTAGTTGTTTACCTAGGAATAATCCCAGCACAATTCCTAGAGGAACTTTATCTAATAATGAGGCGAAAGATAACCCCTCTAAAGAAACCCCAGCGTTTGCAAATGCAAATAAAGGCATTATACCAAAAGCAACATATGGGCTAATTGCGTGTTCAATTTTTATTAATAAAGAAAAATCTTTTTCTTTTTTTCTGTGAGGAATTGTCATCGCTAACAAAACACCTGCAATGGTAGCATGAATACCTGAATTATGAGTAAAATCCCATAAGAAGAGTCCAACAACTAAATAAGGTAAAAACTTTTTAATATTAAATTTGTTAATTAATAATAACACAATAAAAGCTAATAACATTAAAGTTAAATACTTAATGCTCAAATCTCCTGAATAGAATAGGGCAATAATTACTATAGCTCCTAAATCATCGATTATAGCTAATGCAGTTAAAAATACTTTTAATGATAAAGGAACTCTTTTACCCAATAAAGATAAAACTCCTAAAGAAAAAGCAATATCAGTAGCTGACGGAATTGCCCATCCATTTAAAGTTTCACTATCACCTAAATTTATGAAAACATAAAATAATGCTGGAACTAACATTCCTCCTACAGCAGCTATTATTGGCAATAAAGCTTGCTTAACATTTGAAAGCTCCCCTTGTAAAAATTCTCTTTTAATTTCTAACGTGACGAAAAAAAAGAAAATTGCCATTAAAGCATCATTAATCCAATGTAATACAGATAATTTTAATCCAAAATTATTAATACCTATGAATAAATATTTATTTAGTGTAGCAAAATATAAATCTGATAGGCCAGAATTACTTATAAACAATGCAATTATTGCTGCAAAAAATAATACAAGTCCACTTGCAGCCTCTAATTTAAAGAACCATCTAAATGGTTTAGATATATAATTAATCATACTAAAATTAAGTTAGGTCTATAATAAATAGTTTTAAATCTTGCAATGTCTCAAAAAGGTTAAATAAAATAATTTCTAATCCAGGAAAAACACTAATTAGTGGGGTTTTTAATGTGTCAACCAAGACAACTAAAGCTACAAAAGATATAATAAATACTATCAAATAAGAAAAAAATTTAGATCCTTTATTCGTGGGCTTTTTAATAATTTTAGGGATTTCTTTTGATATTTTCTTTTTTATTTCAGGTTCATTTTTTTCTTTTTGCGTCTTTTTGCTAATTTCTATATTTTGGTCTTCGGTTTCGATTTGTGTTTTTTCTTTGTTTACAGAAATATTTTCATTTAATTCTAATGAAACATTGCTTTTATTTTCTAATTTGTAAAACCAAACGTTGTTACATGAACCACATTGTACATCTCGACCTTTTTCAGGTATCAAAGTAGTGTTTATTTGGAATTTTTTCTCACAATTAGGACATGTAATAATCATGCTTTGTTATATATCAGATTATTTTTAAATTTCTTTTATTTTTGATCTCTTTATACTTTTAAATTATCAATAACTGCTGTAATAGTACTCGGATCGGAGTGTAGCGCAGCCTGGTAGCGCATCTGGTTTGGGACCAGAGGGTCGCAGGTTCGAATCCTGCCACTCCGACCATCATTTATGAAAAAAGCTATAATTTATATTCCAAATAAGAGTCCAATGCAGTCTGGCACTGCAAAAAGTAATAAATGGATTTTAGAGTTTAAAACTAAAGATCCAACAAAGAATCCTTTAATGGGTTGGGAAAGTTCCTCAGATACACTTACTGAATTAAAATTGGAATTTTCATCAAAAGAATTAGCCATTAATTACGCTAAAAAGAAAAAAATAGATTTTGACTTAATTGAACCAAAAAAAAGAAAAATTGTAAAAAAATCCTACGCTGATAATTTTCTAAAATAATAGATGTTTAGATTTTTTAAATTAAGAAAATGGTTTATGTGGTCATGGTTAGGGTCATTTATCATTTTATCATCTTTGTGGGTTCAAGTAAAAATTGATGTTAAGATTAATGAATGGTTTGGTGAATTCTATGACATGATTCAAAAAGCTTTAGGTAAACCTAATGCTATCACGATTGATGAATACTGGTCTAGTTTATTATCTTTCATAACCCTAGCTGCTATTTATGTTGGTGTTGCTGTTGTTGTTGGTTTTTTTACATCTCATTATCTATTTAGGTGGAGAACCTCAATGGTTGAGTGGTATCATAGTGTTTATGATAGAGCTCGTAAAATTGAAGGAGCGTCCCAAAGAGTTCAAGAAGATACAATTAAGTTCTCCAGAATAATGGAAACGTTAGGGACTAGTTTAATTGAAGCATTAATGATTTTGATAGAATTTATGCCAATCTTATTTGGTTTAAGCATTGGTATACCAATTTTCTTTTTTGGTGATTGGGATTATGGATTGATTGTTGGGGCTTTAATTTGGTCAGTTGGAGGAACAATATTTTTAATCGTATTAGGTTTAATTTTAAGACTTGTTGGTGTTGAATATGATCTTCAAAAAAAAGAAGCAGCGTATAGAAAGATATTAGTAGTTGCTGAAGATGACGGAACAGTTAGACCAAAGTCAATTGGAGAACTATTTGATGGTGTAAGACAAATACATTTTCTAAGTTATATTAGGTATTTATATTTTAATATTGGTCGTATTGCATATTTACAAGCAAACGTGCTTTCAGCATATGTTTTTTTAGCACCTGCAATTGTTGCTGGCGTAGTTACTTTAGGTGTTATGCAACAAATAATCAGAGCTTTTGGAAGAGTAGAAGGTTCAATGCAATATATCCTTAAAGCTTGGCCTACAATAATAGAACTAGCCAGTGTTTATAAACGATTAAGAGAATTTGAGTCGAAGATTAATCAAGAAGAATTGATTGATCAAAAAATTTAATGACAATTGATAAAAAATTTATTAATAAATTTTGCAATGTTACATCTAGGGCAGCTTTAGCAGCTTCATATTTGGTTGGTAAAAAAGATAAAATAGCAGCTGATCAAGTTGCAGTTGACTCAATGCGGTCTGACTTAAATAAGATTAATATGAATGGACAAGTTGTAATAGGTGAGGGGACATTAGACGAAGCTCCATTATTATATACTGGAGAATTTTTAGGTACTAAAAATGGTCCAGATTTTGATATTGCTGTAGATCCAGTTGAAGGAACAAATTTTGTAGCAAATAATTTACCTGGTGGTATTGCGGTTTTAGCAATTGGTGAAAAAGGTAATTTATTTAATGCACCTGAAACCTATATGAATAAGATTGCTACTGGAAAAATTGACAAAGGGTTAATTGATTTAGACTATCCTTTAGAAAAAAATATTAAAAACTTATCAGAATTTAAAAACAAAGAAGTTTCATCAATTACAGTTTGTATTTTAGATAGACCAAGACATAAGGAAATTATTGATAAGCTTAAAGATCTAAAAGTAAATCTAAAACTTATTACTGATGGTGATGTTCTTGGTGCATTATATGTTTCTGATCCTAAATATAATATTGATATGTTTTTAGGTATTGGAGGTGGACCAGAAGGTGTATTAGCAGCATGTGCGCTTGATGCTTATGATTGTCATTTTCAAGGAAGATTTATTTTTGATAACGATAAAGATATAAATGAAGCTAAATCAATGGGAATTATTGATTTAAATAAAAAGTATGAATTAAGTGAAATTGTTAAAGGAGACTCACTTTTTTGCGCATCAGGCATAACTAGTAGTGAAGTTTTAAAAGGCATTAAAATTCAAGGCAATAAATATATAAGCGAAACTTTAGTAACTCATAAAAAAAACAATTATAAAGAAATAATAAAAAGTGAAAATTTGATAAATGAATGATTTCTGTTTCTGGAAAAACATGGACTCAACAAAAAATAAATAAAAATTTAGTTGAAAAAGTAAAACAAGATTATGGTTTTAGTGATATCTTATCACAGTTAATCATTTCAAGAAAATACGATCTCACAGAAATATATGGAATTAGAAATAAACAAAAAATAACAAATTTATTTAAAGATGATTATGATTACCAAAAAGCATCTTCAATTCTTTTTGATACAATTAAAAATAATGAAAATATTTGTATTTTAGGTGATTATGATGTTGATGGAGTATGTGCTACATCAATATTAATAAGATATTTTAATCATATTAATCAAAAGCATTATTTTTATATTCCTGATAGAGTTAATGATGGTTATGGAGCTAGTAAAAAACTTTTACAAAAATTAATATTAAAAGAACCTAAATTAGTGATAATGGTAGATTGTGGCTCAACTTCAATTGAGGCGATTGATTATTTAAATCAAAAAAACATTAAATCAATAATAATTGATCATCATGAAATTAACAAACCTTACCCTAAATCTAATGTAACTATAAATCCTAAAAAAGAGCCATCTGATAAAGAAAAGTCATTTTTGTGTGCTACATCATTAACCTATTTTTTTATTGATTTTATAATCAAAAAATCTAAATCAAATTTCAAATTATCAGATTTACTGATTTATGTATTACTTGCAACAGTATGTGATGTAATGCCCCTAAGAAAGATTAATAAAATTATAGCACAAAATACAATAGATGATTTTAATTTAAAAGATAATGTTGCTCTGAAATATATATTTGATCAATTTAATTTAAAAAAAAAAATTTCTATTGATGATTTAGGTTTTTTAATTGGACCAATTATTAATTCTGGTGGGAGACTTAATTACCCCAAGTATGCTGTTGATTTATTATCTACTGATAATAAAAAAATTATTAAAAATAGGGCTGATAAATTAATAATCCTTAATAATAAAAGAAAACAAATAGAACAAACTATTTTAAATAAAATAGATTTTGAAAAAATTAAAAATGAAAATAAGAATATTATAATTTATTACCAAAATAATTTGAATGAAGGCTTAATTGGCATTATTGCTGCAAGATTAAAAGATTATTTTAATAAACCTACAATTGTTATTACAAAGTCTAATAATTTTCTCAAAGCTTCTGCCAGATCAACTCTATCTTTTAATATTGGAATTTTAATTAAATCACTATTGGACAAAAAAATTATTGATAAGGGCGGGGGCCATAATATGGCTGCTGGATTTACTATGAGAGAAAATAATCTTGAACTCTTGGAAGATTTTATTCAAAATGAATACTTAAAAAAAATTCCTAATACCAGTGAGTCTAATAAATATGATATAGAACTTTCTGCTTCAGCAATAAATATTAGATTTTTTAATGATTTAAATAAATTAGGACCATTTGGAAATTTTAATTTTTTGCCGATTTTCTTAATTAAAAATGTTAAAATCATCAAATCTCAGATAGTAAACAACAGACATATATCAGCTATAATTAAACCAAAAATTGGATCATCAATCAAAGCAATGTGTTTTAATTGTTTGAATACAAATATAGGAGAGCATTTGTTAAATAATAAAAATAATATTAATATTATTGGTCAAATATACGAAAATTTTTGGAATAATAAAAAATCAGTGAGTCTAAATATCAAGGATTTGAACTTATAACTTCTTAATAAGTCTTGAATTATTATAACTTTTAAAATAAAAGACCCTTCAATGGTCCCTTCGTCTATCGGTTAGGACAGCTGGTTTTCATCCTGCAAAGGGGGGTTCGATTCCCCCAGGGACCGCCATGAACTACTAATTACTGATATGGTTTATTATGTTTATTTAATAAAAACCTTAGATAACTTTTTCAATAAATCATACGTTGGATATACAAACAATCTTTCAAAAAGATTAGAAAAACATAACACTAATTTAGGCGCTAAATCAACTAAAGGTTATAAATGGCAGTTAATTTATAAAAAGAGATTCTTTTTAAAAAATAAAGCTCTTTCATTTGAATATAAGCTTAAAAAAGATAGAAATGAAAGATCAAGGCTAATAAAAAATTTTAATAAAAATAAATTTTAATATAGATGAAAATCCAAATAAATGAAAAATTGTTTTGTAAAATTTAATAAATACAATGAAAATTGCTACACTTCTTCCATATAAAGAAAATTTTTCAAAAAATGAAACTGGTGCAGTCTCTATTTTTTTAAACAGTATTAATAAATTAAGTAAGTATAAAGATAATATAAATATATTTGGCTCAACTAATTTTAAGCCTTTATCAAAAAATTATGAAAATTTAAATTTTAAAAAAAAATTTTACCTGAGTTCTAGTAAGATATATGTAGAAAATTTTTTAAAAAAAATAAGTTATAGAAAAATTGATATTCTTGAAATACATAATAGACCTCATTACTTAAATTATTTAAATAATTTAGAAAATACTAAAAAGATTATTTTTTTTCACAACAATCCTTTGCAAATGCAAGGATCAACATCAAAAAATGAGAGATTAAATATTTACACTAAAGCAGATGCACTTATTTTTAATAGCATTTGGACTAAAACCCAATTTCTAAAAGATTTACCAATTAATGCTGATGATAATAAAATTAAAATAGTCCCACAATCTACATCTAAAGTTAAAATTAATTTTTTAAAAAAAAAAAAGATTATTTCATTTGTTGGCAAATTAAATACTGCTAAAGGTTATGATATTTTTGGTGAAGCTATTATTAAAATACTTAATAAATATCCCAAATGGTCTTCTATAGTAATTGGCAATGAGCCAAGACAAAGACTATTTTACAATCATCCAAGATTAAAGATTCTTGGTTTTAAAAATAATGATTATGTGCTTAACAAATTAAAAGAAGTTAGTATTTCAGTAGTCCCATCAAAATGGGATGAGCCATTTGGAAGATCTAGCTTGGAAGCAGCCAGTAGAGGTTGTGCTATTATAAGAAGTGATAAAGGTGGATTAAACGAAACAACAAATTCTTCTATTGTTTTAAATAAATTAACATCTGATGAACTTTATAATCATTTAGATTTTTTGATAAAAAATCCAATTAAATTAAAAAAGTTACAAGTTGAAACATATAAACAATTTAAATTAACAAATAATTATTCATCAAATTTGTTAGATAGAATTAGAAGTAAATTAATTGAATCTAAAGAAAAAGTATCACTTAAATGTCTCAAAATCTTACATATTACAAATTTTAATGAGAGATTTAATGGAAGACTGCATTACAACACCAGTAAAAGAATTAATAATGCACTTATTAAGTTAGGTCATAATGTATATCAGCTAAGTGATAGAGATATAATTTCTTCAAACAGAACTATTTTTAATCTATCACCAAAAAAAATATTAAATGAAAAAATAATTGAAATAGGTAAAAATTTTAATCCAGATTTAATAATTTTAGGTCATGCTGATAGTGTAAAATTAGAAACATTAAGATCTTTAAAAAATAAAAACAATAACTTGAAAATATCACAATGGTTTTTAGACCCTTTATCAAGAAATGGACCTGATTATGAGAATAATAAAAAAAGAATTT
>Ga0233444_10003525_pt1 | contig 15501 bp, 14 predicted proteins | sample SI_124_October20_6_FD_182792 | JGI IMG/M metagenome (GOLD analysis project Ga0233444, IMG submission 182792) | Seawater microbial communities from Saanich Inlet, British Columbia, Canada - SI_124_October2016_10_MG | ecosystem: Environmental > Aquatic > Marine > Inlet | place: Canada: British...
TCTAAATCTTTTCTAGAACAAGCTGCTTTTGGAATAGCTATAAGTATTGGTGGTGCTATGGCTTTTCTTTTAATATGTTGGCTTGGTATCACAATTCATAATGCTTTAGGTCCAGATGGAAAAAAATATGGGAAAAAATATGTGGGATTGGCTTTGTGATTTTATTTATAGCATTAATATTAATGTCTGATGGAGGTGGTGATATGGAAAATCTTTGGCGTGGAAGAAGATAATAGATTTTATTCTGCTAAAAACATTTCTAAAATCACATTCTATTCATCCATTTACTAAGTATGGATAAATCATAACCTTTACCATATCCCTGCCCTACACTCTTCAAACTCCATCCACCTAATTGGTCTATTACTTCTGAAGGACATTCAATATCTCTTAATCTGTCCCTGAAACTATGCCTAAATCCATGGATTACATAACTATGTGACAGTTTCTCTTTAAGCCATTTATTTAAAGCTGCACTAGCTGAGTTAGCTTTACATCTATTTAAGGAGGTATATCTCGGGAAAGCGAATAAACTATCTTTATTATGCTCTAGGATTCTATTAAAAGCCCACAGAGATTCATTAACTAAAGGAATTATTCTTTTACTTCTCTTGGTTTTTAAAGGTCTCCAAGAGTGAGGAATAAGCTTAATATGAGGTATCTTACAATCAAGTTTTATGTCTGATTTAAGAAGACCTGCCCCCTCGCCTAATCTCATTCCAGTGTCACTTAATAATGCAATCAGCCATCTTAAATCGTCATCATATTCTCTACATAGTGATTGGATATGTTTGATAGTCTGAGAAGGTATACTTTCTCTATGTTGTTTGTCATCTAACTCAGGCATATAAGTTTTAGAAAATGGGTTATTTATATCCAACCCATGTTCTTGAATAGTTAGATTGAAAATAGACTTTATTGTAGAAAAGTTTCTTTTAACTGAACTAACAGTCAATCCTTTTTTTAAAAGATAATCTCTAAAGCCTGAAGCATCTAATGATGAATAGTTATCAAGTGGTCTATTACCTAAGAGTTCTATTACATATTTAATATTTCTTTTAGCACCCAAGTAAAATGACTTATCTTTATTTATACCCTTAAGTCTCAAATACACTTCAAGTGCTTCTGATAACTTTATACATTTAGAGTTAGATACATTATGAAGATTATTTTTAATTAGATGAAATCCAGGTATATCGATATTAGCCATTCTTAAAGACAACCAATAGTCCTCTAACCTTTGGGCAATTGACTTTGCAGAACGTATAGCTTCAAACCTCCGTTTAGTTTTTAAGCAAAGTATCACTCTATCTGACTTGTAATAAGACCTAACATCTCTAGGCACATAACGATTAAAATAGTAAGTATTACCCTTTAAGAAAATATAAGAAGGGTTTGTATTGTTGCTCATATTGTACACTCCAACATGTTAACATAGCAAAAAGCTAATGTACTCAATGGTTTATAATGTTTAACATGTAAGGTGTGGTGCGCTCTGAGGGACTCGAACCCCCAACCTTTTGATTCGAAGTCAAATGCTCTATCCAGTTGAGCTAAGAGCGCATATCGATTTTTATACAATAAAAATATATTTTAAAAAAGGATTATTAATTAATCAAAAATAGGAGGTTTTACATTACTAGGGATAGGACAGATATAAGGATTTTCTTTGAGATGAAGATTAAGAATATTTTTGGCGTCTATTAATTTTTGTGGAAACTTTAACAATGTAGAAGCAGTAGAAGCCATAACTTTTGCTGCATGCACCATTCCTTTATGTGCTGCAGGAGATTTACCTTGTGCAACTGCTTGCCAAGTATGGAAAGGAGTTCCAACCGCACAAGTTGCAACTCTAGCCTGTACAGTTGGAACCACCCAACTTACATCACCTACGTCTGTAGAGCCAATTCCACCAATAGCTATGTCATTTAATGGAGCTACAAAATCACATAAAGGCATGTCTGTAGGAGTTTTTATACCTATTCTTTTAAAGCTTTCAGAAATATCAAAATCAGTAAATGTTGATCTTATTTTTCTGGCAAATTGTTTGTCCTTTTCATCAAAAATAACAGGTCCTAATTTTTCAAATTCATTTTGCATTACTTTTTCTAGTATTTCATTTCCTAACAAATTAGAAACGCCACTGTAGACATTTTTTTTTATGGAAGTTTCTGTCATTAAAGCTGCACCGTCAGAAATTTTATATACTCTTTCAATTAAAGAATGAAGCTCTATCAAATCAGAAGCTCTTATCAAATGCCTTATAGTGGCTTTTGCTTGAACTACATTAGCTGCATTTCCACCAACATCCATATACGCATAATGAATCCTTGCAGAGTCAGGCATATGCTCTCGCATATAATTAACTCCGACATTCATAAGCTCTACAGCATCCAATGCGCTCCTACCTAAATGAGGTGAAGTGGCAGCATGAGCAGCTCTTCCGGTAAATGTAAAATCAACTCTAGTATTTGCTAATGAAACTGGTTTGTTAACAGAGTTGAAAGTAGATGGATGCCAACAAATTGCAGTATCAACATTATTAAACCAACCATCTCTAGCCATGTATGTTTTTGCTGCCCCTCCCTCTTCTGCAGGGCAACCATAATACCTTACTCTTGCCTTTATATTATTTTTTTCTAACCAATCTTTAATGGTAGTTGCAGCAAGCAATGAGGCGGCTCCTAACAAATTATGTCCACATCCATGACCATTTCCAGAGTTTTTTATTGGTTTATGCTCAGCAACACCGGCTTCTTGACTTAATCCTGGCAAAGCATCAAATTCACCTAAAATAGCTATAACTGGTCCAGATTCACCATATTCACCCATTACAGAAGTTGGCATATTACAAATACCTTTTGTAATTTTAAAACCCTCTTTTTTTAACATTTTTGTATGTTCAGAAACTGATTTAATTTCCTTATACAAAATTTCAGGGGCATCAAAAATTCGGTCTGAGAATTCAATAAAACAATCTTTTTTTTTGTCTACTAGTTCCCAAATTTCTTCTTCATTTTTCATTATTCAGCTTTCGTTTCAAAATACAAATCAAAATTAATTATTTAATCAATTTGTCAATAGATAAACTGGCTTTTAACAAATCTTTTGTATATTTATCATTAGGGTTATTAAAAACATCCTTTACTTTCCCTTGTTCAATTATTTTCCCTGATTTCATTACTATAACTCTATCTGCCAAATCCCTGACCACTTGTAAATCGTGAGCAATAAATAGATATGAAAGCGAAAACTTATTTCTTAAATCAGACAGTAATCTTATTATTTGAGCTTGAATAGATACATCTAATGAAGAAACAGCTTCGTCACATATGATAATTTCTGGATTGAGTGCCAAAGCCCTTGCAATAGCAATTCTTTGTCTTTGTCCGCCTGAAAATTGATGAGGATATTTCTCAGCATCTTCTGGATGTAAACCTACACTTATCAATAACTCTGAAATTCTATTTGTGTATGATTTTTTTTCTAAGAAATCAGAATGAATTTCCCATGGCTCTGAAATAATGTCAAAAATATTCATTGTAGGGTTTAAAGATGCGTAAGGATCTTGAAATACAACTTGTACTTTTCTTCTAAAATTAAATAAATCTTTTTTATTAAACTCAAATATATTTTGTCCATGATATAAGATATTACCCTTTGATGGTTCAATTAACCTTAATATTAAATTTGAAATTGTAGTTTTTCCTGAACCAGATTCACCAACAACACTTAAAATTTCATTCGGATACAAGTTAAAACTGACATTATCACATGCAATCGTATCATAGGATTTAGAGATACTTTGAATTTCTAAAATTGGTTTGAATTTGTTATTTTTAATTTTTTTATTAAAATTTGTTAATTTTCCAGGAATGGAATTCATTAATTTTTTTGTATAAGAATCTTTTGGATTAATAAAAACATCTCTTAAAGAACCTTTTTCTACAATTCTTCCATCCTTTAAAACAATAACTTTTTCAGCTACTTTGGCGGCTTCACCAAGGTCATGTGTTATTAATATTAAACCCATATTCCTCTCATCTCTTAGATCTGCTAAGAGTTCTAAAATTTTAGATTGTATAGTTACATCTAAGGCAGTTGTTGGTTCATCCGCTATAATGATGTCAGGCTCTAAAGCAAGAGCCATTGCAATCATAACCCTTTGTCTTTGACCTCCAGAAAACTGATGGGGGTAATCTTTTGCTCTTTTTGATGGGTTAGGTATTCTAACTCTATCCAAAAGCTTAACAGCTCTATCCCAACTTTCCTGTTTAGTAAAATTTTTATGAACCTCAAAACATTCAGAAATTTGATCACCAACACTAAAAACAGGATTAAGATGGGATAAAGTATCTTGAAAAATTATTGCTATTTTACTTCCCATCAACTGTCTTCTTTTAGCTTCTGATAATTTTAAAATATCTTGGTTATTTAAAAATATTTCTCCGCTTTTTATTCTACCAGGTGGACATGATAAAATACCCATAATAACAGAAGCAGTTACACTTTTACCTGAGCCACTTTCTCCAATTATTGCAAGAGTTTGACCTTTGTTTAATTCAAAATCAATCCCCTTTACTGCATCGACAGTTCCATCTACAGTGTCAAAAGATACTGCTAAATTAGAAACTTTCAATAATGAGTTTCTTTCGTTACTCATTTTTAACCCCAATGTTTTCCAAACGCCATCTTTGCCTTGGATCTAATACAATTCTTAACCACGAAGATAATAAATTTAAAGATAATGCTACCAACATAATTATTAATCCTGGGAAAAAAGCTAACCACCAAGCTATTTGAAGATAGTTCCTTCCTTGAGCTACCATAAGTCCCCAAGTAACTTCAGGAGGCTGTATCCCTACACCAAGAAAACTTAATGCAGATTCTCCTAACATAACAAATGCAAAATCAAGCGTCGCAATAGTAATTAAAGTGGGAATCGTGAGAGGTGCAATATGTTTAAATATAATCCTAGAATTTGACGCACCCATTGATATTGCAGCTGACACAAATAATCTTTCTCTTATTTCCAGCACTTCTGCTCTTGCTGTTCTCATATAAATAGGTAGCCTTGTGAAGGCTAATACAATTACTAAATTAATAAGCCCTGGGTCAAACATATATAAAACAATTACAGCTAATAATAAGGAAGGAAAACTCATAATAATATCTGCTAACCGCATAATTATATTTCCACCCTTCCCGCCAAAAAAACCTGAAACAAGACCTAAAACACCGCCAATTGTCATTGATAATATTACTGCACTACCTGCAATAAACATTGTGTTTTGTGTTCCAACTATGAGTCTTGCTATCATGCTTCTGCCTAAAGCATCTGCACCTAAAAAATACATAAAATTGTGTTCAAAAGAAAAAGGAGCTAAATTACGCAATCTCAAATTCATTTTAGTAAAGCTGTCATTTATTAAATAAGGTCCAAAAATTGCAACAAATAAAATGAAAATCAAAAAAATTATTGAGATAAGTGCAAGTTTATCATTCAAAAACATTGAAAAAATTATTTTAAGTTTTTTTAATATTAATGTTTTTTCATTAATGATAAGCATTTATTTATGCCTTATTCTTGGATCTAAAACCGCATATGCAATATCAATTATTATATTTATAGATAAAATTACTATAGCTGTAATTAATATTGAAGCTTGAACAACAGCAAAATCTCTTTGCAAAATTGAATCTATCATTAACTTGCCAATTCCAGGCCATCCAAATATTGTTTCAACTATAACTGCTCCATTGGCAATTGCGGCCGCTTGATCTCCTGCAACAGTTATAACTGGTAATAATCCATTACGAAGACCATGTTTAAAAATTACTGCTTTTTCTTTAACGCCTTTTGCTCTTGCAGTTTTTATAAAATCTGAACTAAGCGCTGTTATCATTGATCCTCGAACAACTTGAACTAATAAACCAAGAGGTCGTATAACTAAAATTCCTATTGGCATAATCCAATAAGGGAAACCTCCAATTCCAGAAGTTGGTAGCCATCTTAATGAAACAGAGAAAATTAAAATAGCTGTTATTGCAACCCAAAAATCAGGCGCACTTGCTGCAGTTAATGAAACAACTCTAGAAACTCTATCAAACACACCATTTGGTTTATAAGCAGCCAATGAACCAATTAAAATTGCGCCGAATAATGCTATCGACATTGCAACAGCTGCTAATGATAATGTTACTGGAATAGCCTCTAATACAACATCTATAGCTGGCCTTTGCTTTCTTAGAGAATCTCCAAAATTACCATTTGCTAAATCCGATACAAAACGACCGAATTGAATATATATTGGGTCATTAAATCCATGTTTTTCAGAGAATTCTTTTCTAACTTCTAACGGGGCATCAATTGGCAAATAAAGGTGGCCTGGGTCACCAGTTAATCTAGCAAGGAAAAAAACCATAATAAACAGACCTGTTACAGCCAATAAACTTGATAAAATTCGCTTTGATAAATATTTTTTCATATAGATAATTGTATACTTATTAAAAATTTCCAACTAGAGGATTCTAGTTGGAAATTGTAATTATTTTGTCTTAATTAAATTTTACCTGTGAAACCTGCAACTCACTATTAGTAGAAATTGAAGGAGTAAAATTTATACGTGGATTAACTCTTGAAAAACCTACCATATGAAACATTTGTACGTCTGGCACAATGTCTTGGTGAAGTCTTCTTTGAACTTCCTGCCATGTATCCCGTCTTTTATCGCCAGTAGCAACTGTAGCAGCTTTTATCCCAGCTTCAACTTTGCTGTCACAAGTTGTAGATTGAGCACCTTTACATGCATATTTATTATACATTGAAAAAACTGCATCACCATTGTTATTGTCATGCTGGCCTTGAACTAGAGTTGGGCCTCTATCCTCAGCATATGGTCTACTTAAGAAATTCAACCATCCTGCAGTTTCCATCATTTTTATTTTAAGATTAAACCCTGCTTCTGTTAACATTGCATGCATAGCTTCCATTGCCTCAGTAGAGTTAGGATAAATACCTAATCTACCAATCATTACAATTTCTTTACCTACATCAACACCATCAGCTTTAGCAGCTGCAACAAGTTTCTTTGCCTCTTTTAAATTATAAGGCCAAGGCTTTAATCTAGGGTTATGTCCATTAATGCTTGGAACAACTATTTGTGTTTGTTTAACAACGCCTTTAGCAAATATAGTTCCTCTGAGTGCATCAAGATCTACAGCTAAGTTCATAGCTTTTCTAACACGGATATCATCTAAAGGTTTTCTAGACATATCAATTCGAAGCCTTGCAGTTTCTGAATTAAAATAACTAAAGTCCATTTTAGAATCTGTTGCGTCTTGAACGGCTATATTTGGCGCTATATCAGCTTCTCCAGTTTTTACCATAGCTGCACGAACCGCAGACTCTTTTCTAAAAACATATTTTACATTTTCAACGACAGGTTTATCACCCCAATATCCAGCAAATCTTTTTAATGAAACAGATTGGCCAGGTGTCCATGTTCCAAAAACATAAGGTCCTGTACCTTGAGGGTTACGTACACCTTTTGCTTCTTGCGTATTAGGACTTACTATCGTCATTGTTCCCATTAAAGCTGGCATAATTGGCTGAGGTTTTTTAGTTTTTATAGCTACTGTGTGACTTCCAATTGCAGATGCAGAAACTGACATATTACCAAAGAATTTAGTTCTAATTTCACAATCATATTTAGGGTTTAAAGCGCGTTTAATTGATTTCACAACAGATTTAGCATTTAAATCCTCTCCATCATGAAATTTCACACCTTTTCTTATGTCAAAATGCCAAGTTAAGTTATCAGTTTGTTTCCATCCAGTTGCAAGCCTAGCTTTTATTGATCCGTCTTTTGGGTCAATTTCAACTAGAGTTTCAGAAACATTTTGTTTAACTATTCTTCCTACATTAGAACGTGTTGCTTCACATGGATCAACAATATCTGGTTCTTCTGATAAAACTACTGTAAGATTTTTACTGGCAGAGTACGCAGGTGAAAAAAAGCCTACAATTGCTAAAATCGAAGCAGTTGATATGGCCAGTGATATTTTTTTTACTGTCATAACTTATTTACCTCCCAAGTTAATGATATTTAATAGATAGACCTAATTATCTATACATAAAGTATTATGTTTATAAAATAATTTGTAAATACATAATTTATATTAATTGATACTAAATAAAAATCGTTAATAATTTATTTTATTAAGGTAAAATAAGAAGATTTAGTTGAAATAAACAATATTTTGATAAAATTTTTAATTTTAAAAAATTAATAGTATATATATATCGATACATTGTAACTATCAATAAAGGTTAAAAAAATATGAGTACTTCAATAACGATTGAACAACTAAAATGTTTTATAGAGGTGTCAAAAGAACTTAACTTCAGAAGAGCTGCAAAGAATTTAAATATGTCTCAACCACCTGTCACCAGACATATTTTAAACCTTGAACATAATTTAAAAACTAAATTATTTGATAGAAATAGCAGATCAGTAAAGTTAACGAAAGATGGAACACTTTTTTTAACACATGCTTCTGATATAATTTTAAGAATAAATGATGCATCAAACATTATGATGAAAAGTCAAGACAAAATGACTGGTTCAATTTCTTTAGGATTTGTTCCTTCAATGGCAAATGAAACTTTGCCCTTAATTGTAAAGTATTTAAAAAAAAAAATTCCACAAATTAATTTGATTTTAAAAGAATATATGAGCTTTGAACAGGTTCCTGCGCTTAATAATGGAAATTTAGATATTGGACTAACTCGTTTACCCAAAGATCTTGACTCATTTAATTATTCTAGAGTTGTAAGTGAACCATATTTTTTAGCAGTAAATAAAGAACATCCATTATCAAAAAAAAAGATTTTATCTGTTCATGATCTTCATAATGTTGATTTTATAATGTATGACGCAGTAATAGGTCGATATAGTTTTGAATTATTGTCTTCATTATTTTTAAGTAGCGGGGTTAAACCTAACTTTGTACAATATGTTAGTCAACCAAGCGTATTTTTAGGCTTAGTACAAATTTCTTTAGGTGTTGCACTTCTTGCAAGTTCTGCAAAGGTAAAAGCAACTAATAATGTAGTATTTAAAGAAATCAAGTTACCAGACTGGGTTCGTGCTGATGTGTATTTAGCTATAAAAAAAGATTCAAAAAACAAACTTGTTCCTGAAGTTTATAATTATATAATGGAAGCCTTATATAGCAGAACTGAAAATTAAGCTTTATTAAACACTTGTTATAATGACATAAACATTCAATAATAAATTATATGTTTTAACTTATGGTAACGCTATATATGAAATCAATCATTATTTCTGGTGCTGCTTCTGGCATAGGAGCAGCAACTGTAAAAAAATTAGCATCTAAAAATATTGCATTTACTCTAACAACTAAAACAAATGAAATGGGATTAATAAAAGTTGCTGAACATGCTACTTCACAGGGAGCAAAGGTCAAAATTTTATGTGGCGATATTTCAAATAAGCAATTTATAAGCTCTCTTGTAACATTAGCAAGAAAAGAAACTGGTACAATTGATCAGTTGGTTGCTAATGCAGGGTATGCTGATAAAAAAAAGTTTGGTGAATTTAATTCTAACGAACTAAATAAATCTATTCAGACAATGGCATCTTCATTCTCTGAAATAATAAATTTATGTCTAGATGATTTTAAAAAATCTAAATGTGGTAGAATTATAACTATTAGCTCTTTTGTAAATAAAAACATAGGGTTAAATGATAATATTTTTCCTATTACTGCTGCTGCAAAAGGCGCACTTGAGGCTCTTACAAAAACTCTTGCGTTTCAGTTAGCAAAAAATAATGTGACAGTAAATTCAATTTCACCTGGCTATACCAAAAAAGACGGTAATCATTCAGCCTTAACAGATAAGGAATGGGATAATATTATAAATAAAATCCCGCTCACAAGACTCGCTCAACCTGAAGACATAGCCAATTTAACAGCCTTCCTACTATCTGATCAATCTTCTTATATTACTGGACAAATAATTAAGGTCGATGGAGGACTATCACTTAGATAACTTTACAATTTGAACCTGCTCGGTAAAAAAGAATCAATTTTAATAGATACTTTCTTCCCTTCAATCATTTCTCCCAAAACTTTTGCTGAACCTGCAGAAGTAGATAAACCTATATGATTATGACCAAAATTAAACCATAGCTTTTTATGTTTAGGTGCCTTGCCAATCATAGGCATACTATCAGCTATTGTTGGCCTGGAGCCAAGCCAAGCTTCTTTTGTTAATTGTTTTTTTAATGGAATAATTTTTTTTAATCTACAAACAACCTCTTTAATTTGTTCAATATTTTTTTTTGCATTTAAAAAATTTAATTCTACACCAGATGTAACTCTTACTTCGTCTCCATTAGAACTATATACAAAACCACCTTCAACATCATGAATTGCTGGATTAATAGAAATATTTTTTTTTGTTGAAAATTGATGATGATAACCTTTTTCCCATGCAAGAGGAATATTGTATCCAAGTTCTGATAATATTTTTTTTGACCATGGACCTGCTGATATTATTATATGTTCAAAATTATAGCTGCCTTTGTTTGAATTAACACTCCACTTGTTATTAATGAATTTAAAGCTTTCACAGGACTCATTAATGAATTTTCCATTCATTTTCTTAAAATAATTGAAATAACTATCTGATAATTTTTGAGGTGATTTTATTCTTAACGAATTTGTAAATATAATTCCTCTAAAAAAACATTCTTTTAAATCCGGATATTTTTTTTTAATTTGATCGGATTCTAAAATAGAATAATCAACTTTATTTTTATTTAAAAGACTAATTTCAGTTCCATATTTATCAAAACCTTCTTTTGTTTTAAATAATTTTAACCAACCAGGTTTTGTAACATTTTCTTCGGAACTTGTGACTTTAATGAGTTTTTTATGACATTCTAATGATAGAACTTGAAGTTCTCGTAAAGCATTTCCTGATTTTTCCATATGTTTTTTTGAGCAAAACATTAAAAAAGACATAATCCACGTCAATCTAGCTAACACAAATAAGATTGAGTACCTAAAAGCTATATTCTTTTCAAAAATCAAGGAAAATAATGATTTTAATAATTGTGGGTTATTAACTATCATTAAAGAAGCATCTGTTATTACACCTGCGTTTCCATAAGAAGTTTTAGAACCAGGTTTGTTTGGATCCATTAAAGTGACTGTAAATCCTCTGTTAATTAATTCTATTCCAGAACATATGCCAACAATTCCAGATCCAATTATTAATATACTTTTCATATACCTAGCAAATCTTGTTTAGTTAAAATATGCTGGCAACAGTAATAATTTATTAGAAGATTATCATTTTCAAAAAATGAATGCTCTTTTTGGAGACTGTTAACTGAATTACTTAAGGCTTCATAATTTAACCCTTCAATTATTATAGCTTGAGAAATAACCTGATCAACCATGCCTTGAGAAGATCTAAAAGTCTTTTCTTCCGTTTTCATTTGACCAAAGGTGTCATCGCCTAAAAGTACATGCATACCTGTAACACCTTGAAGTTTTATGGTTTGCGGAACTGATAACTTTAATGTTTCAACGTTATGTTTATCGTCGATATTTTTATCTAAAAATCTAATTGTTGAAAAAAAACCACCAAAACCAATCGATTTACTAGCTATTACACTACATATTGTTCTTGAGGGCGATATATAGTTTGATAGAATATCTTTTGTCCATTTAGTGGGATTATTTAATTTATCTAAATATTTTTTTGATGTAAAAACTTCTTTTCTATCTGCCTCATACATCATAAAATATTTATGATTTACATCAGTGCCAGGTAATCCTATAGCTCTACAACCCCTCAAAAAACCATTTAAAGATATTCTTTCCGGCATATGTTCTATGCTATGCCATTGGTTATAGTCATTTTCTTTAGAGGCTACAATCCCTCCCCAATTAACTAAAACTGCATTCCCAAGTAAACTCATAAAAAAGTCTCGTAATGTAAATTATTGATATTAATAGTTATATATTAATTTTTGAAATAATTACAAAAAGCTTATTTATTTTTAATTTTTTTCTTTTGCTGAACTAATTTATTTTTCTTTGCATACCGTCTTAAAGCTGATTTACCCTTAGTTGTAGCTAATTTTGACGATTTATATTTTTTATTTTCAAATTGGTTCACATCATGATTTTTGACCTTAGGTTTATTAGATGTATCCTCATTATAACCTAAAATGTCATCTGGGTTTAGAAGATTGCTTTTAACTACTTCTAATTTAAAATTTATTAATTTTTCAATTCTAAATAGCTTTAACCTTTCACTTGGTTCACAAAAAGAAATCGCTATTCCAGAGGCTCCTGCTCTTGCAGTTCTTCCAATTCTATGAACATAATCTTCAGGAGTTGAAGGCATATCAAAGTTCACAATATGTGACACAGCCTCTACGTCTATACCTCTTGCTGCAATATCGGTGGCTATTAATATCGTAATATCTCCATTTTTAAAAGCATTTAAAGCTTTTTGTCTAGCTGCTTGTGATTTATTGCTATGAATAGCTTCAGTTTCAATTCCTATAGCTTTCATTTTTTGACTAATACGATTGGCTTTATGTTTTGTTTTAGTAAAAACAATCACAGACTCAAAAACTTTATCTTTTAAAAGTGTAATTAGTTGAAGTAACTTGTTTTGAGGTTCTATAACAATTACTGATTGGGAAATTCTCTCAACTGGGGTTAATGTGGATTTGACTTTCACTTTTTTGGGTGATTTTAAAATAGTGTCAGCCAATTTTATAACTGAATCAGGCATTGTTGCAGAAAAAAATAGAGTTTGTCTTTTTACAGGTAGTATTTTAACTATTTTCTGAACATCCCTAATAAAACCCATATCAAGCATTCTATCTGCTTCATCCAGAACGAAAAATTGTATTTTATTCAATGAACAAAACCCCTGATTTATAAGATCTAACAATCTCCCAGGGGTAGCTACAATGATATCAACGCCCTTACTTAACAACTTTACTTGAGGGCCTTGCTTTACACCACCAAAAATCACAGTATGTTTAACAGCAACATATTTTCCATATGTTCTCAGTGAATCATTGATTTGAATAGCTAATTCTCTCGTTGGAGCGAGTATAACAGCTCTTGGTTCACGAAATTTATCAGGAGATTGAATTGCATTTAGTTTTTGTAATATTGGTAAAGAAAAAGCAGCAGTTTTACCAGTTCCCGTTTGAGCCATTCCTAAGATATCTAAACCTTGTAAAGCAATAGGTATAGTTTCATTTTGGATTGGTGTTGGACTTGAATAGCCTTCTTCACTTAAAGCTTTTAAAAAAGGAGCTTTAAGATTTAAGTTTTCAAATCTATCATTTTTCAAAAAATTAAGCTTTCTAGGTATGAATATCAATAAACAAAATTGTTTACACTTATATATTTATATTTAAACTTATCAATAAATGAATTTTTTAAAATAATTGTGAGGTTCAATAAATGAGATTTATCGGTATTTTTATAATTATTGGTATGGTTTGTGGAGCAATAGCTTCTATTGATTATACAAAATTTATTGACTTACCTTCACTTTTGATAATTTTAGGAGGAGCAATAGGTTACGTTCTAGCTAAAGGAAAGCCCAATACATTTTTTAAAGATTTTGGGGATGGGTCTGTGTATATGGGTTGGATTGGACTATTTATCGGATTTATAATTATTGGCAATCACCATACAGAAGCAGAAAAAATAGGCCCAGCTATATCAGTTGCTTTTCTTCCTATATTTTATGGTTATTTTTTCAAACTAATTAGTATTGGATTAATAAAAAACAATGAAAATGATTGATAGCTTTTTATCTAATGACAATTTTCAACATATTTTTTAATCTAAAATTTATTATATTTATATAACACAAAATATTTAAATTTCATCCCAATTTTGAACAACATCATTTAGCACTTGACCTTCTAATATTTTTTCTTGTTGTGATATTTTCTTTGATAACTCCAAGATTTTCTTGATATTTTTTTCTGGAACACAAACAACTCCAGATTGATCAGCTATTATCAAATCATTTTTCATAATATTAACATCTGTAATTTTGATAGGTTCATCAATTGACCCAAATGTAAAATCATTACGACTTCGTCTTGGACAAACACCTTTTGCCCATACAGGATAGCCACATTCTCTTATTTCTTCTAAATCCCTACAAGTACCATGCATTACTGTACCCAAAACTCCTTTTCTTTGTGCTAATTTTGATGCAAGACCTCCCCATGCTGTAGCATTAATAACACCATCCAAATCCATTACAACAATATGTCCTACTGACATTTTTTTTAAAACTTGCTCAAGAGGTTTTCCTACACCTCCTCCAAATCTCCAAGCTTTTGGATCACCAGATTTCTTTTTAAACTTAACGGGAAGTGCTCTTCCAACTATCCTGCCTTGATCATATCTTTGAGCTGCAACCCCAGAAATTGCTCCATTGATTCCTATTTCGTCTAACGAGTCTGAAATCATTGAAGTTGGAAATTTTAAGAATTGAGACTCTATTGAAATATCACTCATAATGTAGCTCCAAAATTAATAAATTAGATTTTAACAATTACATAAAATCCTCTAATCAAGAACTAATATTCAACATTGAAATAATAGATAATTTATGAAATGTTCTTTCAATGTTTTTAAACCTTGATTTTTATTCAATATCATTAATTATCGTAGCACTGTCTCTAGGAGGTTTAGTAAAAGGAGTTATAAGCTTTGGTCTTCCCTTGGTGGCTTTACCCATTTTATCATTTACGCTAAACCCTAAACAAGCAATTTTCTTATTATTTTTTTCAGTAATAGCTGTGAATTTAAGAGAATTAAAATTTAATAATTTACATAGTTATAAAAAAATAATTCCTTTATCATTTGGACTTTTTATGGGCATAATTATTGGAAGTATTTTATTTCATAACATTGAAAATAATTTCATTAGTCAAATGATTGGCGTCACAATAATTTTATGCGCATTGATAAATTATTCAAATTTTAAAATTCAACCAAAATTACTGTTAAATACGTTTTTTTCAATATTGTATGGGTTTATTTGTGGCATATTGGGAGGGATGACAACTCTTGTAGGCCCCCTAATTGCAATATATTTAGTAAGCTTAAATCTAAACAAACAAGAATTTAGTGAATTAATATCTCTAACAATTTTTTCATGCCTTTTCCCAATATTTGGTATTTTCTTCATTTATCAACAAATAGTTTTAAACGATCTTGTTATAAGTGGTCTCTTTGCTATTCCAGCTATCTTTATGCAATTTTTAGGTTTTAAAATTAGAGAAAAACTACCACAAGATACTTTCAAAAAAATAATTCTATTGATGCTAACTATTATTGGAATATTAGTAGTTTATAAAAATTGGTAAATTAATATGGAACTGTTCCTTTTATAGTTACTCTCCT
>Ga0233444_10003527_pt1 | contig 15498 bp, 9 predicted proteins | sample SI_124_October20_6_FD_182792 | JGI IMG/M metagenome (GOLD analysis project Ga0233444, IMG submission 182792) | Seawater microbial communities from Saanich Inlet, British Columbia, Canada - SI_124_October2016_10_MG | ecosystem: Environmental > Aquatic > Marine > Inlet | place: Canada: British...
TGATGGCATCAGCAATGAAGATGAAGTAGCGGCCGGTTCGGACCCCAATGATGGCAACAACACGGCGACGGATAGCGATAGCGATGGCACGCCCGATGCAACAGATACGGATGATGATAATGATGGGGTTCTCGATGTTAATGAGGTTCGAGGAGACTGTAGAATAAAAATTGACTGTGATGATGACAACGAGACCGATCTGACAGATCCGTTTCCTTTGGCAGTGACGACAGCCACGCTTGCTTCGGGAGGGTATATCTCGACTACACCGCTTCACCCCAATTCCACGTGCTCACTTAACCGTAGCCTAGCTTATCTATCAGATTACACAGCTCCTGATGGTATGGACAGTATCGGCACTCAGGCTCATTTTTCCCTATCTGGCTGTGATGCAAGCTCCGCTGAGACAATCACAGTTGAAGTAAACTTTGGAACTGCACTGCCGGCCGAGGGCCTCGTGTGTAAAGTCGATGACGTATCAGCGCCCGTCGACATCAGTAATGCGCGAATTAGCGGCACTTCGATTATCTACACCCTCACTGATAACGGCCCCTTTGACACAAACCCTGCATTAGGATTGATAGACGATCCGGTCTCTGTCATCGCCGCGGAGAATTCACCGACGGCAGTACCCGTGCCCATAAAATCATTCTGGTCAGTTATTCAGGGACTTCTGGTTATGTTTTTGGCATTTCGCGCGCTGAAATCGCGTTATCTTCGGAAGCCAGACTGCTAAATAGCCTTCAGGTTTTCCTCAGTAACCCAAAAAAACCTTTTGTCTAATCCGAATTGTCATTTCTTTCTTTCTGAGGGAGTTATTGTTTTCGCTCAAGGGTGGGTGTCAGCCCTGTGTTGGCTGCGGTGACGGCTGCCGCTCTTTGCGCATTTTGGTAAGCCAGCCCATCGGGAAATAACGCTTTTGTCGATTTCACTTCACCGACGCGCCTGATGCTGCAATCATTATCGTAATCTGGGGCCCCTTGCAGGCCTATGATCCCTGACATTTGGCGAATCATAAACGTGTAGTTGTTGTACTGTTGGCACTCGGTCATACCACCGTTTAGGAAGGGAGGCTCTGAATAAAAGAGCGAGGCTTCAAAGTGGGCGCTGGTGAGCATAATGGTGCCCCCCGTATCTGTATCGATACTTTTCATGGCCCAAAGGCTGCCTTCCTGAGGAAAATATAGGTCATCGTTATCCTGAGAATCCTCAACAAAGTGCGCGCGTTCTTCGGACGTTGCACTTCCATTGTTTGCTTGAGTATAGATATAGCTTTCAGTGACTCCGCCCCAATAAATAGCTCTTAAAGGAGGGGTGCCAGCAACCCCTGTTTCGTTCACTCCAGATATTCGGTGGGAGTCATAAGGTGGGTTAGGATCGCTTTCAGCACGCCATGGCCCCGCAATTTCCTCAATCGGGCCCTCCAAATATGTGGCCGCTAAGGGGCCGTACCCCAGCAGGTTGCTGTGATAAGAAACGCCATCCCATTCTTGGCGAGTGAAATCTTGTGTACTGCTATCGAAGGAATACGTGCCGTTTATACCGTAGCGACAAAACTTATCCTTACAATTTTCAACGGGAACTCCGTCGTCACCTTTCCAGTAGTACCCCGCTGTTGCATAGTAAGCACCGGCACAAATACCTAAATAGTTACCGCCTTGATCTAGATAAGCGGTCAGCTTAGATTTGCCAGTGGCACCTAAATTGCGCTGCATTTCGTAAGCATCACCCCCCGGCATCAGGAAAAGGGAAGCTTGAGCAAGGCTCACATCGCTACAGTTGTTAAAGTCATCAAGGGTAAGCAAGACATAATTCAAACTGGGTTCGCCTGTCCAGGTTGTTCTTGTGTTGTTTAGGAGGGTGGCCTCGCTGAGTTGGCGTCGTCCTGTTTTCCAAAAATGGACGAGTGCCTCTGCCCAAATTTGAGTAGTGCTTGTTGTCCCGTGGCCAATATAAATAGCGATATCGGTGTGTTTCGTCACTTTGCACTGGCTTGCAGGGTTACCTTTGATGACGCTTTGATCGGAGCCACGTAGCTTGACGATAACACTGAGGAGATCTGAGACTTGCGTTTGTGGATCGCTGTGAACCGACGTTGTTGCGCTGCAGATGACCCCTAGGAACAGGGCGAAGGCTGGCTTGAATGTTTTTATCTTTAAATGCACGTCGCTTTCCAATCTCAATAAGAGGCTGTTGGGTGCCCCATCGATGATGTGTTCTAAATTGAAGCAACTAACCAATACCTATCCGTAAAGCGCTGCGGCATGGGCGGATTGGGCAATCGCATCGGCCGCCTCATAATAAAAACTCTTCACAGGGTTATCTATAGCCAGCTTTAAGCATGTGCCGTAAAAAACAACTGCAACTTGGGCCGCAGTTTTTTGTACTACCAAACGCACCCCTTACTACCTCAACTGTTGGGCAGCCGCATAAGAGGCGAATTTTACTATTGTGTAAATCGACGCTCTTAATCACGACAATTTGGTGGATTAATCGTTAGTTATGTCGATCATTGCCAACTAGGTCATGTTTATTCAGTGTGAAGCGTGCCATTGTGTAGCGGCTTGCCTGGTTAGTGGCGGTGATGCGGGTGTGTTAATTGCCCAGTGTTGCTAAGAGCGTTATCACTTTCATGCTCTGAAGCTGGAGTCGCGAAAAAGATCTTTAATGACGTCCTTAGCCCATTCGCAAAGATTGGGCGCGAGATACGAGTTGCTTTACCCACCCCAAATAATGGGAATTAAGGAGTATTAATTTTGCGGTTTATAAATAAGATGATCGGAGCGCTGTGCTTTACAAGCTTAGCTGTGGTGGCAGCACCACCCACTCCCGGGTACAACCAAACTATTCCTCCTGAGATTCTTACTTCCGATACTGTGGAAACCTCAATCGGCACGCTGAATTTTTTTGACGGCTTGCCTGATGAAGATACCGTCGCCAAAGTTTACGATAATTTAGACCGAATCCGTGCAACTCAGGCGTTTTTGGATATGGTTCCCTTAGCCTCGATTGAAGGCATGCGCCGAGGCATGGAATCGGTAGGGGTCGATGCCTCTAACAAGATACTGCTTTACAGCGACCTTATGGATTCCAATTCGCTATTCCTGACGGGCAACACTGATACGATTTATGCGATTGGAATTCTGGATCTGGAGCGTGATGGACCCACTGTCGTGGAAGTCCCTGCGGGCGCGGGCCCCGGGACAGTGAATGACGCGTATTTTCGATTTGTGATTGATATGGGCGCTCCGGGCCCTGATCGTGGCAAGGGTGGTAAGTACCTCATTCTGCCTCCCGGTTATAAAGGCACGATACCCGAAGATTATTTTGCTGTTGAGAGTCCAACCTACGTCAACTGGGTTCCGCTTCGAGGTTTTCTGGTTGATGGGAAAACCGATGCCGCCGTGGCGATGTGGACCAAAGGGTTAAAAATTTACCCTCTTGCTCAAAAGGAAAACCCGCCAAAACTCGAAATAATCAACGGCAGCTCAGTTGTCATGAACACCATTCATGCGAACAATGAGAAATTTTATGAGGAAATCGCAGAGGTCATTCAGCGGGAACCTCTAGACTTCCTCAACCCAGAATTACGTGGCAATCTCGCTAGCCTGGGTATTGAGAAAGGCAAAGAATTTGCTCCCGATGCCAGGATGCAAGGGATCTTAAAAGATGGTGTAGCGATTGCTAATGCGACTGCCCGTGCGCTGTCTTTCCGTCCTAGGTCAGAGACTATTCACATTTATGGAGAGGAGAGTGCTTGGTTCACTGCTTTTGACGGCGGCAGTTATCAATGGCTCTACAATGGCGGCACGGGTGGTCGTAACAAAGATGCACGGTCACTGTTCTTCTACATCGCTACGGTCAATACGCCCGCGATGGTGCTCGAAATGATCGGAGCCGGATCGCAGTACGCACTGGCGGCACAGGATTCAGCCGACCAGTATCTCGATGGTGCAAAGAACTACAAACTCACCATTCCTGCAGACGTACCGGCAAAAGATTTCTGGTCGTTAGTGGTCTATGACCCGCAGACTCGGTCGATGCTTCAGACTAATCAGCCTTATCCTTCCAAAAATAACGAACGCAACCGTGACCTTGTCAAAAACGCCGACGGCTCAACCACCATTTGGTTTGGACCAAATTCGCCAGAGGGAAAAGAGGCCAACTGGATAGAGACGGTGCCCGGTAAGGGGTTGTTTATCTGCCTGCGCCTTTACGGCCCGTTGAGCCCCTGGTTTGAGAAAACCTGGAAACCTGGTGAAATTGAATTGGTGAACTAACGCAGTGAAGTGGTGGGCCCAGTAGGGTGAACTGGGGTTTCGAGAAGCATCGCTTCGAGCCGGTGAACGACCGAGCGCTTTGCGCGCGGGCTGGAATAGTCCGCTGAGGTTCAGCACGAACGCAGTGAAGTGGTGGGCCCAGTAAGACTTGAATCTACGACCAATCGACTATGCGTAGGCCGGTTAGAGCCTTTATTGGTTGTCTGGCAGATTAAAGCTGAGCGATTGCGGGAGCCTGCATGGAAGGCTATGTCTGCTGATGGCAACTAAACTTTGCGTAGCTAGGTCCGAGCAGACAGATTTGTTCTTGTGAGAAAAAGTAAAAACCCGAGCAGGGTGTTAGCCCTGCTCGGGTTTTCTCGCTACTCCGAACCTCAGGCTAATGTCGCTGGAGTCCATTGGAGATGTAAAAAAGTGCACTTAGCCTAGAAAGCATAGCGCCCTTGTAGGTACCACGAACCGCCGTTGAATCCGAACGGGCTGTCTTCAGGATAGAGCTGCCCTAGACCGCCGGGGTTTGGGGTCTTGTCGGGATACTCGTCAAACAAGTTGTCGACACCAGCCACCAATTCGAAATTATCAGTAACTTGGTATGCGACTTGCGCATCGACGAGAATCGCTGCATCAACGTCGTAGCCGTTGCTCGTTGATTTCCAGTCGCCATAGTAGTTAGCACGCAGCAAGGTGCGCCAATTACCCTGCATGTGGGACCAAGCGACATTACCCTTTACGTTGGGCAATAGATCCTCCAAGGCTTCTACTCGTCCATCGCTAATCGGATTAATCGTTCCTCGGTCGGTCACCTCAGTATCGTTGTAGTTGAACGCTACAGTAACAGTGGAGCTGCCGCTCATTAGGTCGAAATTCATATTACCGACGAGATCAACGCCTTTAGTGCGGGTGTCGAAACTATTGGAGAAAAACCGGAACTGAGACAGATCGTCAAGACCGATAAAATCTTGCCGATTGATGATTCCAGCCGAGTCTAGTCCCGTTAAGGCCTCACTTACTGTGCCGTAGGTGGTGCCACCGCCGGCGTAGTTAAGCGCTGACAGGAAGTTCACGTTAGCGCCCAGTGCAATGCGATCTTCTACATCGATGTCGTAATAGTCGATGGTCCAAGTCGAGTTGCCAATGTCGAACGCAACGCCGAAGGAGATGTTCTCCGCCTCTTCCGGACCCAGTTCCGGTCTGCCATCGCCAGCACTCTCGATGAAGTCAGCTCCAAGCTGACCGGCAGGTGAGAACAGCGGTAGCGTTCCCTGGTCGATCAACACACCGTTGACGTTTTGCGTCGTCACATTAGTGATGTTGGCTTGACCAGCTGTGGGAGCGTGGAAGCCTGTCGAGAAGGCAGCACGTACACGCAGTGAATCGGTGATATGAAACAAGCCTGCAAGCTTGTAGTTAGTCGTGCTGTCAAAGTTGCTGAACTCTTCGTAGCGCATGGCCGCTTGAACTGTCAGTCGATCAGTGATGTCAGTCTCAACATCCACGTAGGCAGCTGTGTTGTCTTGCTTGGCCGAAGTGTCATTAGGAAAGCCGCCAAATCCGTTAGAGCTTGATGAAAATCCTTGTGAGGCTAATGGCCCAAGTGCGTAGGATGCTGAATCACCTGCGAAGAGGTCGAATTCCTCTTCACGATACTCTGCGCCGACAGCAACGTTAAGCTCAGATGCCAAGCCAACTTCAAAGCCGTAAGAGAGGTCGAGGTTGTAAACGGTTTCTGTTTGCTCTTGGCCACCGGGCACGAAGTCTCGTGGGGTGTTTGGCCCCAATGACGCGTTGATGGTGTTTCTGATGAAGAAATCAGTGCGATTCGAGCCACGCTGAGCACTCAGATCGTACATAAGGCCTGAGCCCACGTTGAAAGAGCCTCGGATGCCTATCGCGGCAGCCATATCTTCGTTATCGCCACCGAATCGAGGAACAAAGCCCGAGGGAATTGTTTCGATGAAGGAAAAGCAGTTGCTGTCGGCGACAACTGAACCTAATAGTCCGGCATCGGGTATGACACCATTGAGCGGGATACCGTCGATGCAGCTATTGCCACCATCTAGATCCCCTACGAGAACCGAGGGAACGCCTGTATCGCTTGCAAGACCTGTAGCGGGGTCCACGACTGGGCCTTTGTAAACACCGCCACGTTGGCTGCCGCGGGCAGGGCCTACCACATTGCGATAGAAGAACCCGCCTTCTACGCTACGTTCGCCGTAGTTGCCAAAAGCGTAAATTTCGGTGCTGTCATTGAGCTCAAATGCCGCATTGAGGAAAATTTTCACATCGTCATCAACGTCGGGCTGTCCCCAATATTGCGGAACTTCTCCGGTGTACGTGTTGATGCCTTGAAAGTCCGCGACTGGAGCATATCCACCTGCAATACCCGCTGCTACGTCATCTCTTACGACTGACCTAACCGTGCCTTCAACGTCTCGCATTTCGCCGGTGATGTTGACGAAGCCACGGTCTCCAAGAGGCAGACCGAGATTAGCTGCGATCATGTAATTGTCGCCGTCGCCGTCAAACGTTGAACCCGTGCGTGCAACCAATTCAAAGCCCTCGGCGTCGTCACGCAAAATAAAGTTCAAGACGCCTGCGATAGCATCTGATCCATATTGCGACGACGCGCCATCTCGCAGCACCTCGACTTGCTTTAACGCAAGCGATGGAATTGCCGAGATATCAACACCTTGTGCACCGTCTGAAATGCCACCACCTAGGAACGAAATAATCGAACCGCGATGACGGCGCTTACCGTTCACTAAGACGAGAACATTATCGGGTGACAAGCCTCGTAGGTTAGCGGGTCGAACAATGGTCGCAGCGTCGCTGATGGGCTGGGTGTTAATGTCAAATGAGGGTACCTGCGTGCGCAGCATATCCTGTAAATCAGTGGAGCCGTTGACTCGCATATCATTGCCGCTGATGACATCAACCGGCACGGGTGAATCGGATGCTGAACGGTCAGCAAGCCGGGTACCTGTGACAATGACTTCTTCCAAGCCTTCGTCCTGCGCTATCGCGCTTTGGGCTAGGGTTACCGCGAGGGCAAGCCCTGAAACCCGCCACAATGGGCGTTTGTTCATGGATCTCATTTGTAGCTCCTAATGGAAAAATTGGGAAATAGCACGTCTGTACGTCAGTTTTAATGACCGATCGTCATTTCGTGCTAGTGCAGTTTACGAGGCCTTTCTTGTCATGGATCACACGTTTTACGGTGTGGCGGTGTAGTGGGGGTAGATAACTTGGACACTTTGTATTTTTTCGGGCGAGAGCACAAAAGTGTGTCACTAAATGAGAATTATCTTTTGCAACTAGGGCCGCACTGACAGCCGTATAGGCTGCTTCCTCAGTGGCCAAGTTTCTAGACACCTTGGCTGTCGCGCTGCTGTTTCTGAAGGGTTAGCTACTATTCTAGGTGGGGTGACTCGCGGTCGTTGTTTACTGTGTCTGCACTAGCTAAATGCCTTGTTGAATCTGAAAATTCGCTGTCGGTAGTGGACGTACCCAGACCGAGCTTGACAGCGGTCAGCAGGGTTTTACCCGCTTTAAAATATTCGACCCAGCTTTTAAACATGCCTTACGGCGGCTGACTGAATGAGTACTCTCACAACGAACGCGTGCCTGCCATTTTCTGCAGTGCGTATTCAGCGAGCGCTTCACTCCAAATCGAGCGCTGATAGGAATGCTCTCAACGGCACAGAAATTCAACGAAATCTATTGGCATAGCATCCCTGCCTGGTGACCGCGCTACCATTGGTCTAATGAGCGGGACAGTTCTGATTTCAAAGCTCTGTTACGGCGCGATAGCCCATTTCCATAGCAACGATGGCATCGGCTTCTGGCCCTGAATCAGAGTTGGCAATCGTAATACGGCCGTGGGGTTTCCTGCCGATAGAAACTGAGCCGTTGGGCCCCGCAGAGGGATCCTCACGATCTGCTACGGTATAACCATGTGCCCATCGGTTCACTGTGAGGCTGGCAACGTCTCGGTCAAAGTTAAAGTGATCGGCGGATAACATTCCGTTGAGATGATTTCTGACTTCTGCTTCATAACTTGAAAACGTCATCTCTAGCATGCGGTACCGGGCTTCACGATATTGCTCCTCTCGAGGTTTACCTACCTCCTCACTGTAGGGGCAGCTAATCATCTGAATGACGCAGGGCTCTTCTGGCCCTCGGGTGTACTGGTAACCGCCTAAGCTCACAGGGAAGTCCATAAAAAGCGTTTGATGCATATTGCCGGGGGACATAGCCAGCCCAATGCCTTGCTCCTTGAACGCGCGCCAGTTTCTTAACCCCACGGAGGTATAAATCAGCGGGCTTTTCAGTTGTTGTCGTAGTGCTGTGGCCTGCTCTTTAGGTAGGTCGCTGACAATGTGTGGAACCATAGCGTTGTGACAGGCCATAACGACATTAGTGGCCATAATTTTGTAAGTATTACTACCCTGCACATAGTGAATTGAGACGCGGTCTGAATCTGTTGCATTACCTGCATGGTGAACGTCCACTACAGTGCTGTTCAGTCTAATCCGGGCTGCATGTGTTGAGCGATCGAGTTCGCGGTAATCAAAATGGGCGGTAACCAAAGATTCTGCTGTTATTCCTTCGGCGACAGCGGGCACTAGGTATTTTACCAAGGCACGTGCGACTCCTGCATTGCCGTCGGGGAAGTGATGGATGTACGGATTATTTTCGTCATAAACCGCGGCAGGCGCAAAGCCCAATGCACCAGCTTCCTTTGCTTTTTTTATCGTGAGCAGTTCGGTACTGGCACTGGACCAGTCGATACCTGAGTGCCTTGCCATAAACAGTACTTGCGGGTCATCAACACCCAGGGTTTGAGTTAGGTAGTCAAAGTAATTGTGGGTTTTGATATAGTCAGCCATCGATTCTGGTGAAACGCCAAGAGAGTGAAGACCGCTCTTTAGGACACGTAATAACTGCTGCTGACCGCCTGCAGACAAGGGTGTTTGTGCGACCGCCGCTTCGTCAGAAATGGCGGCTCCAGGTAGGCCCTCAATGTAATTGTAGTAATTACAAAAGGGGTGCCGTACGACCGTATTGCGCCCGAAGTGTTGCGCGTTGAAATATGTAGTGGCTCCTAAGCCGTGGTCGCGGTAAAAACTTTGATCGAAAGCGGTATCGAAGCGGCTTAGATTTATGCCGACGCCCTCAAACAAGCTTTTGACCGCCGAGGGAGCGCTTCTGGGCTCGACAAGAGTTTGCGACCCTCCATAGGTAATCAGTTTACGGCCGTCGATCGTGTGTTCGTTGCGTTTTGCGTGACCACCGAAATCATCGTGGTTGTCGAGGATGAGAATCTTTTTGTTTGGCCCATGTTGTTCTCGGTAAAAGTAGGCGGCTGCAAGGCCGCTGAGCCCTGCACCTACCACCACGAGATCGTAGGACTCTTTTAATTCAGTCACCTTGCCAGTGCTGAAGTTAGCGTTCCATGCCCTAGCATGAGCATGAGTATTAGACCCTGGGTGGTTGCCCCGGAGCCCTGTAAGCTTGGGTGGATAGGTTATGCCTTCCTCTGCCAGCACTGAGGTAAAAGATGAGGGCAGGGCCGTAGTTCCAAGGACAGCGGCTGATCCGTTGATAAAGTTTCGCCGTGTGATCTGCTTCATTTTAGGGTGTTCCAAGCATCTATTGTCAATTTAACCTTTGGCGCAGCCTCTTGGGTTGGAGTTGAACTGCAATCTCTTGTGATCATAAGCCAGAATAGCCAAAACTGTGAGTGGTGCGCCAACGAGATTAGGCTGTGTTGGCTTGACGCATTGTTGCAACGATGCCCGCGCTACTGCCTTGTACCTGTGGCTGTGAATATGTGCTTGAGAATAGAAGCGCCTGATGGTTGGTCACGAACGCGTTGCGCACAAGGCCTGACTTACTGGAGCCCAATAATGCCTCCATTGATTGACGTAATGCGAAACGCATTGGTAAAGGATAATGGTGAGCGCAACAGAAGATGAAGCGGTGGCTCTGTTGGTTCTAACACGCGAGCGTGTGAGGTGCTGCGTTACAGTGAATGAGCAGGCAGTCGTAAGAATATTCCAAAATCGCGCTTTTTAGGTGGGGTTCATCGTATCAGTCGATGAACCCTCGAGAGCTCAAGATACCTTCGATCTGGCGTCGGGATATCTCGCGAGCTCTAGTCTGGGAGTGAAAGCGCCTAATCTCCTGCCAGAGACTGATGAAAGCGGTTCATTCCTTTGATCCAGCGGTCATAGTCCGCTGTTTTTCGTTGCATGTACTCTGTGACTTCGGGGTGAGGCAGAATTAAGAAAGACTCTTGTTGGAGTCCGTGCGCCACGATATCGGCCACCACGTTGGCTTCGAGCATGCCATCTCCAGCAGCGGCTTGAAGTCCTTCAGTACCCAATTGATCAGGATCTACTGCGGTCATAGCGGTACGAACTGCCTGCGGACAGAGTAACGACACTTTAATACCCTGATGGCCGTAGGTAAGAGCTAACCATTCGCCAAAGCCGACAGCTGCATGCTTGGTAACACCATAGGCTGCACCTCCGATCTGGTTAAGGAGCCCCGCAGCTGAGGCTGTGTTGAGGAGATAACCTCCCCCCCGCTTGATCATTCGCGGCACCAAGTGGCGAGCGGCGTAAACGTGCGCCATGACGTTCACATCCCAGCTAATCTGCCATTCCTGATCGGGAGATTGCTCACTCGGTCCCGCCGCCAATCCGGCGTTGCTACAAAATAAATCGATAGGACCCACCTGAGTCTCAACGTCATCGATAACTCGAATCATGTCGGCTTCGCATGCGACGTCAGCGGTCATTGCAAGACAGGCGCTTGCTCTCGCAGTCTCCGCGGCATTTGCGGCGTCGATATCGACAGCAATGACCTGTTTCGCGCCTTCGGCTGTAAATTTTTCAACGAGTGCTCTGCCGATGCCGCTACCGGCACCTGTGACTACAATAATTTTTTGATTGATTTCCACAAAAACGGTCTCCAATGATGGACTTGATGCAACAAGGGTGTTCTGAACGATGGCTTGCTTAACCAATAGGTTGCGGTGAAGCCTTGCATGAATAAGCTGGTAACTTTGGTTCCAAGTTACCTTTGAGCGTTCCCCGGAGGCTCTGATTCTCTCGGCGAGGGTAACAATAAACACAATACCTTGCGCTTGCCATCCTGTGAAATTAATTGACATTAATAATGCCAATTATTAGGGTATTGACGTTCCGATGTTTCTACTCAAAGCGGGAATAAAAAAGGGTTGCGGTCTGTGATGCGACAATTGTGAAAGAAATTAGCTAGTGCTGACTGGACAGGATGAGCCCGTGACTAGCCAGCAGGCGCTCACGCTGTATGGCTCCAATATTTCTTATTTCACTGGGAAGATGGAAAATTACTTTCGCATCCGAGGCATTCCCTATCGCTTTAAGTCCATGCAGTTTCCGCGCATGGAGCGGCAGTTGAAGCGTGAGATTGGCGTGTCGCAGATGCCCGCCGTACAGCTCTCAGATGGACGTTGGCTCACAGATACCACGAAAATGATCGAGTGGTTTGAGGCAGGGTTCTCTGATAACGCCCTGATACCATCTGACCCAGCCCAGGCTTTTATTGCTCATCTTATCGAGGATTGGGCTGACGAGTGGTGGTGGCGCCCAGCGATGCATTATCGTTGGCACTATACCGAGGGTGCTCGCTTTGCATCATGGCACCTCGCCACTGAGGTGATGGGCTCCGTTTGGTTACCTGTCTGGTTGAAGCGGCGTTTGCTTAGCCAGCGCCAGCGTCGGGGCTACACAGTCGGTGATGGCCTCACGCCAACTAATATTCCAGCCGTGGAGGCGGGTGTAAGGCGTTTGTTCGGTCAACTGCAGGAGATTTTTAGCGCTAGGCCCTACTTGCTGGGTCTAAGACCGTCATTGGCTGATATTGGCCTAGCCGGCCCCTTTTTCCGTCATTTCGCTCTGGACCCCGTGCCCTTGGAAATTTTGCGCCAAACGGCACCCGCAGTACTCGAGTGGGTCGCACGCTTGTGGAATACCACTCAAGAAGATCTTCAAGGTGATTGGCTCGCTACGTTGCCTGATGACATAAAGCCGTTATTACGCGATATCGGCGCCGGCTATCTGCCTTACCTCACCGCTAATGCTGAGGCAGTGCGCGATGGCCGCCAGCGCTTCGACATTCAGATCGATGGCATCGAGTTTAAGAATGCACGGTACTCGCGGTATCGGGTGTGGTGTTTGAATGAGTTGCGAGAGCGTTGGCTAGGCCTTACTGATGAGGCTAAAAAAACGACGCAGGATTTGCTTGCGGGGCAAGGAGCTTGGGACGCGATGTGGCAGCCAAGGGAGCTGCCTTTGCTGCCTAATCAAGAGGGAGGTTTGCCGTTTCGCGCAACAACGAAAATGATCGGCGTGTATTAACAGGAATGGTTGATAAGATTAATCGAAAAGTGAAAGTAGAGAGGTTTGTGATGTTTCGCAATAGCTTGTTTGTTCTGATATTGGTTTTTTCTTGTGAGCTTTTGGCGGGCACCCTTGAGGGGCTTTGGAAGCGGGAAGGCGAGGCGGTCTGGATTCAATTCGATGCCAACAGCAATACAGGCGTTATTGTTCGCAATGACAAAAATCCTGATGCCGTTGGTTTCGTGGTGGCACGAGATCTTAAAGTCAAAAATGCCGAAAAAAACACCTGGAAAGGTGAAGTTTTTGCTGCGCCTCTAGGAGAGTATAAGCCTGCAGACATTATGTTGCTCGAGAATGGCATGATGCGTTTTAAGGTAAAGGTGGGTTTTATGAGCCGTTCGGTAGATTGGCAGCCGGTAGTGGATTTACCCAAAGAGTAGAATATCGGTGGGTTGGCTATATACGATTGATTGGGTTTAGCCTCGGGGCAAAATTATGTTGGAAAAAATTCGAAAGATTAAAGAGATTGCTCGAGTTTTTGGCGAGATGCGTCATTTATTGCCGGCTTTAAATTTTAAAATGCCTTCACACGAGGAAGCGATTTCGGTGGGGAGCGCCTTCGAAGATGCCGTCGCCGCCCACCCTGACCGAACCATGCTGTTTTTTGAAGGGCGCGAGTGGACTTATAGTGAGTTCAATCAATGGGTCAATCGTTTCGCTCGAGTTCTGCAGGCGCGCGGTGTAACGCGGGGCGACAGTGTTGCGTTACTGATGGAGAACCGAGCTGAATTTATTCTTAGTTTGCTAGCGACACTCAAGCTAGGTGCAAGTTGCGCGTTGATCAATAACAGCCTAACCGGAGCAGGTTTGGTGCATTGTGTGCAAGCAGCCGGAGCTAAGCACATCATCGTTGGCGATGAGCGTACCTCGGTCATTGAGGCAAGTCGCGAGGCGTTAGCCCTGAGCGATTTTGGCGCCTATCTTTGGTGTTCTGACTCTGGCACCTCGACCTGTCCTGATTGGTGTGTAGATCTCAAGGCTGAAATGGCTGATCAACGTGTTGAAAATATTCCCATCACTCGAGAAATCACGGCCGGAGAGGTGGCGTTCTATATTTATACCTCGGGTACCACTGGCCTCCCTAAGGCGGCGATTATGCTGCATCGAAAAGCGTTGGCGGCTAGCACCGTGTTGGGTCGGCTGGGCTTTCGAGTAAAACCCTCTGATCGTCTGTACCTGTGTTTGCCCATTTACCATATCACCGGCCTAGGACCTGGCTTGTTGGCGTTTATATTGTCGGGCGGTTCGGTATTTTTGCGGCGCCAATTTTCAGCCTCAAAATTTTGGTCTGAAGTTCAGCAGTTTAAAACGAACAGCTTTATCTACGTCGGTGAGTTGTGCCGATACTTAAATCAGCAGCCCGAACATCCCCAAGAGAAAAATAACCCATTGGAAAAAATGCTGGGGAACGGTTTAAGGCCCGATGTCTGGGATGCTTTTAAAACACGTTTCGAAGTCGCGCGAATTTGTGAGATCTATGGCAGCAGCGAGGGCAATGTGTCCTTTGCAAATTTCTTTAATAAAGATAAAACGATTGGTGCAACATTTGCCAAGGTGGCACTGGTTGCTTACGACCAGGAAAATGATGAAATTCTCCGCAATGAGGAGGGTCACTGTACTGAGGTGCCTGCGGGTACGCCAGGGCTGTTACTAGGCGAAATAACAAGCGACTACGCCTTCGACGGTTATACCAACAAGGACGCGACAGGGAAGAAAGTTGTTCATGACGTGTTGAAAGCCGGCGATCAGTGGTTTGATACTGGCGATCTTATTCGAGAAATCGATGTGGGTTTCGCATTTGGAATTCGCCACTTTCAGTTCGTCGACAGAACGGGGGATACTTTCCGATGGCGGTCAGAAAACGTGTCGACCAATGAAGTTGCTGAGGTGCTCAATCAACACCCCCAGGTTCATCTCTCTAATGTGTACGGCGTCGAGGTGCCTGGTTGTGAGGGTAAAGCGGGAATGGTTGCACTGGCCGTCGATTCACCGGACACTTTCGATATGACAGGGTTCAGCAGGTTGGTTGATGCAGAGCTGCCTGTCTATGCGCGCCCCTTGTTTATCCGCTTACAGGCTTCCCTGGAGACGACGGGTACCTTTAAACTGGTAAAAACTGAGTTAAGAGCGCAAAGCTTTCACTTAGATCAAGTAGGTCAAGACGCCATTTATGTGCGGCCCCCCAAGGCAGAAAGTTATCAGCGCCTTGATGACAATTTTTATCAAAGCCTTTGTTCCGGCACCGCAGGGTACTAAATTTTTTCAACCGTAAATTTAAGGGAAACAAGTGATGGCGATAGGACTAATTGCAACGATAAAAGTGCAAGAAGGAAAAAACGAAGCCTTCGAGACGGCTTTTTTGGAACTTGCACAGCGCGTGCGTGAAGATGAACCCGGTAATATGCTCTATGCGCTGCACAGAAGCACAACAGATGCTCAGACGTACAAAGTAATGGAGCAGTATGTCGATGCTGCAGCGCTCAAGGCTCATGGTGAAACCCCACATTTTGCGGCGGCTTTTCAACAGGTAGGTGCTCTTCTTGCCGGTGCCCCTGAGGTCGAGCAGTTAGATGTCATTGGGTAGGAAGATTTGACGTTATCCCCTTCGATTTTTGCTGAAGGAGCCGTCAAAAAGCACGTTGGTAGTCTGGGCATCACTCTGGGCCCATTTAAGCTGGAATGATGGCGAGTGGAAGTTGCGTCCCTGTGAGCGGCGCAGGGGCGGTTTTAGCGGCAATTTTTTACTAGTCAATTTGGCCGACCTTTGG
>Ga0233444_10003529_pt1 | contig 15484 bp, 27 predicted proteins | sample SI_124_October20_6_FD_182792 | JGI IMG/M metagenome (GOLD analysis project Ga0233444, IMG submission 182792) | Seawater microbial communities from Saanich Inlet, British Columbia, Canada - SI_124_October2016_10_MG | ecosystem: Environmental > Aquatic > Marine > Inlet | place: Canada: British...
TATCCAACTGTATGGCAGGATATTTTCCTATAGAGAGAAAAAAAAGAAGAGGGACACACACGAACCTGATGTTTACCTCTCATTATCCACACGCCTTACCTGTTTCTTTCTATACAACATATATGATTATATAAGTATATCTATATAGCTTTATATGAATATATATACACTTGCTATATTTAATAGAGGCCTACCTAATACCTCACCCTTAGACGTTTATCTACCTATCATACCCTTTCTCTCTCGTTAGATCTTATAAGGATGTTATATAGGTGTAGTCAAAGTCTTACATACTCTCAGCTACCTTCTCTACCAGAGACAATACAGATACGCCAATCAGTAATATTATCATCCCAATAAGGCCTATAACGGCTAATGTGTAGGATGTCTTAAGGCTTGGTCGGTTATAATAGTCATCCCACTCCTTAGTCCTTTGTTCAAATAAGTCTTTCTTTAATTTATCTTTCATAATGTTTGTTAAAAATGCGCGTGGCAACCTTCGGTTAGGAAGAGATAACGCCCACCCTCTCATCTATTAGCAGTCCTACAAGGACTCGAACCTTGAACCTTGGTACCAAAAACCAATGTGTTACCATTACACCATAGGACATTATATCTACTTATTCAATGATCGTTTCCAATCTTCATAATGATCTTCATTAGTGGCATAACCCCAATGCAGTAATGATTGTTGTACTCTCTTACCTATCGTCCAATCATCTTTTGATTCATATATCTTCTTATATATGTTATGTCTCCATCTACCATTTACTCCGGCAAAGTTCTGCCATCTACTTATCTGTCTATCATCATCTTCACCTCTGAGGCCCATATCGTATTTACACCACCATTCGAACCAACCATATGGATCTCTTTGATGCATCCATCCCTGCTCTACCCAATACTCATAAGGCATACCGCTTCTAGTCTTGAAGGCATTCATCTTTGGTGAGTACTTCTCTCCTAAGTATAAGCTTGTATCTAAGCCTTTGAAATGATAATTAAATAACTCTTTATAGTCTTTTAGATTAGCACCCACATCAACACCGAAGTAATTACCTCCGAATGCTCCATACTCTATTACCTCTCTAGGAGTTAGTATAGGATTAAATGTAAGTTTACTCATAACCTTTATTTAAAATGCGCGTGGCGACTTCGTCGCATGAGAGAGAGACGCCCCCTCCTGCTCCTAATATCTTATATCTTCATAGCCATCACATATTACTCTGACGCCATCTTTGCTTTGGATTATATACTCTCCTTCATCAATGCTAACCAACGTTACTGGTTCCCATTTACTAGCTCCATTGATATTGGTACCAAGCATTAAAAACTTGGCACCTACTTCTTGATCTTTTAATCTTGACATATTATTCGAATAAACTTAATTGCATTTCTTGTTTGAGATTTAACTCATAAGCAGCTTGAACCTTTCTAGTAGGTAAAAACTTATTACTATTCCAATCTAATACTTCACCGTCTTTAACAGTCAAAGCATGACCAGCTACCATTACCATATAAGTACCTTGTTGATGACCTTGAATAAAGCTCTTAAGAGTTTTCTTTCTCCAGATCTGCTCACCTTTTAATTTATATAGATTCTTAATCTCTCTCTTACCTAATATACGGAGAGTAAATTTCTTATTTCCAATCTCTATACCTGTAGTCTCAAACCTTAACATCTGAGCAGCTATAGAAATATTACTAGTTCCTCTCTTATTAATACGTCCGAAGAAGTCTTCAGCAAACTTATGAGCAGTTTCGTACTGAACATTAGTAGCAGTAGCAAGAGATCGAACAACACAGTCGTTCTTTTCTTCTTTAGCAAGTTGAGAATTAAATGATTGATAATTTGAATTAATTGATAAATACATAACCTTTATTTTATTATTATACCTTAATATAAGCATAATAATTCAGACTAGCAACTAATTGCATTAAAAGTTTCACTGTAATACTCAAAGAAATCATCTTCATATTTTGTACTTGCTCTTGTATAGGTTTCTATATTTTTTACCAACTCCTATCTCTTTAATCTCGCTTCCGGAAGGAATTAAGGTTGATCTATTAGTAAGCAATCGATCAGGACATCTTAAATCTGTGAAAGTAAGTAGCTTGAGCCCTCCTCGAGGGCCCTCTACTACTATACTAATTGGAGTATAACTAGCCATTACTGCGGTTATGCAATAGTTCAGTAATAAACTTCTCCTCATTAGCATTCTTAAGACGCATCTCAGTAATACCTTTAGGCTGTTGCTGAGTCCAGAAGTTATGGAACTTAGATGAACCATCTTTCATTTTATATCCTCCGTACTCTTTCATTACCTGATTGAATACAAAAGTTTCATATTCTTCAGCATCTAATCGATTATCAAACTCTGTAAAGGCAATAACGGTCATGTCTGACATTACTCCAGATTTAATCTCTTGAGAAAATCTACCATCAATAACACTCTTTTTATCAGTTATACCAACCTTATAGCATTCGATACTCTTTCCATCTACGTTTAATAGAAATCTGACAAGGTATACTTTAGTTCTTTTATTATCGAACCAAATAGTTTCACCAATCACTCTATTACTGAGACGATTTGAAGCTATCAATCTGTTAATAGTTTCCTCTCTCCATACAGAGCTTGCAGGTCCTTTAGTACTCAAATGAACCTTACCCTCAGGAGTAATACCTAGATCATTAAGTTTACGAGAAACATAACTCTCTGTCTTATTAATTAGTTTAGCAATATCTGATACTGTTAAACCTTCATATTTTTTAGAACTCATTAGAATAAAATTTCAAGTTTAGCATCTGATATTCCTCTTTTGTCTTTTATCTCTTCTAATGCCTCAATCATATGTGGCGTTTGTTTAGAAACAGATAAACCTCTCTCACCATTTGTTAAAATGGATCTCACTTCTTGAACTCTAAGCTTAATAGCATCATAAGTTCTTTCTAGTTTAGCAGCGATATCGTCTAACACTACTTTCTCATCTCTGTTCTTGATGTTATCAAGATACATACTTAGAAAAGTCAGACTCTCTGACTTATCCCAGGCTTCTAAATGACGGGGAGCCTTCTTTAAATTGTTCATATTATTCTTTTTTTAATATGATGACGGTCATTTACTAATTTAGGCTGTTACCATTCACCTATTATTAATATAGTAATTAATCCAACAATAACCAACTATATTCAATTATTTTTTCCTCTTAAACTAAACTTCTTCAATTCTAACATACTTTTTAACTCAGAATAAAATTCTTCTAATACAGAATCAATTATAAATGTACCTGATTTTTCAATGCTATACTTACGAAAGAATAAATTTATATATCTTTTAGCTGCTTGTAAATGAAGGTCATTTTCACAACTCTCTATTACTTTAATAGCTTTATTGTATCCGTTTAAAATCATATGTTTCTAAAAAATTCAACTATAAAAATTGTTACGCTTACTGGCCAAAGAACACTATTGAATAATCTCTCTCTAGTAGTCCATTCTGCTCCTAATCTTGAAGTAGTATAGTACTCTAACCACATGCACCATAAAGCTCCTGTAATAATATATCCTATCATAATTCTGATACTTCTTTTAAATGTTTACACTTTCTATGAGCTATGTAGCCCCAACAGTCACAATGAAGACCATTTTTACCTTCTCTAACAGTATACTCTTTATCGGATGATGCTGATTTAAACTTCCAGGTTTTAGGTTCATCGAATAATTCTTTGAAAGGTATACCAGCTACTATAATATCATCTAGAGTAGTAGTTGGAAGAACTTCTGTCCAAGAAGGAGTATGATAATGCTTACCGTTAATATGAAGCAATCCTCCTTTTCCTACATTAGTATATGGTACAGTATATTTCATTATTATTGCGTTAATCTATAGTAAACTGTTAATTCTTCTCCTTTTTTAATTGGCCGAACTGTACAAAGACTGTAATCTATATCTATAAAACAGTTTGGATTATCAGAATGATTAATAAAACCACCTAAAGGAGTTCTCATTAGTTTACCATCAACTCTATAGTGAGTAGTACCAAGAGGATAGCCTGGTCCCATGTCTTTAGTAGCTATAAGGCCAAGGCCATGAAGTGAACTCTTGTCAATAGTAATACAAGAAGGTAAAGGTCTATAGTCAAATTTCATATTAGAACGGAAGTTTATCAGATTCTTCTGCTACTGGACCACAGTAGTCTATCTTTCTATAACCAAAAGAAGCAAAAGGCTGCTCACCTATCTCAGTTACATTAGGTCTGGCATTAGGATACTTTTCATCTATCTTATCTGCCATCTTATGAGCTCTTTTACGAGCCATATAGTCATTCTCAGCATAGATATAAACATCTAACTGCACTGCGTATCTTTTCTTATCCTTAGGCATGAGCTAAATTTTGATCTAGGTTCCAAGTAATTAAGTTCTCAAGATCAGTATAAGGATCACCAATCTCATTCCAATCGAATAATATAGAATCTACTATCGCTTCAATTCTATCTGCCGCAAGAGTTAACTTATTAGCTTTCGCTACAGACTCTACCTCGGACTTAATATGACTTTTAAAATTCCACATAACCTTTATTTTTTTATTATACTATAATATACGAACTTTATCTCAGTTAGTCAACTAATTGCTTATTTACTTTAGCATTTCTAAGTAAAGACTCTACCTTCTCCATTCTCACTGTCTTGAAAATATCAACAACATCAGTATCAACGTATGATTTAGAACCTTCATCCCATCTATTAGATTTCTGAGTAATCTCTAGATCAGCAGACTTACCTGAAGCAGACATTCTTAATACTTTTAAGCTTTTAATTCTGCTGATAGTCCAATCATATCTTACCTCTAGTTCTGGTAATCTACCGCTTCTCCATTGACCATCTTCAGACTTAACAAACTTACATCCTTTAGAAGTAAGCTTTTCAGTAAGAGCTTCTTTCTCTAACTTACCAATATCTCTAGATTGCTCATTTATAGATTGTCTAATAGCTGTTCTAGCTTCATTAAACGTACTAATTAATTTATCATATTTCTTCTCGATAACATTCCAAGCAGCAATAATATCGTCATTATGATCTACAGCACATTGCATAAACTCAAATCTAGCTTGAGATTGATCTAGCATTGACTCATCTATATTTTCATAAGTTGAACCGTTATGGTAAATTTTAGATGTTTCAACTCTATCAGTCATTTCATCTCTTGACCATCTATCTTGAAGTTCATAAGAAACTATCGTTCCATAGTTATCACCGTCATAGTAAAGACCTACTCTAGTATCACTATTAGCATTACAAACAAACTTATCATTCGATACATGGAAGTAAGAACTAAGCATAAGTTTCTGCTCGTCTTGTTTACGCACTCTTAATTTATGCGTTCTAGTATCTAATTTATTAGCATCTTCTTCAAGCTGCTCTAATCTAATTTTAAGAATTTCTACTCGTTTTGACATAACCATTATTATTTTTATTTATACTTAAATATAAGAAAAATACTTCAGGTTACAAACTTATTTACAAGTTATTTCTTAAGTAATCTGATGCCAGTTCAAATTGCCATTCGTAGTCAATATCAAAAGCTTCTTGTTCAGATATAGTAAAAAGTTTAACTTCTCCTTTACTCATATCACCCATGAACTCTTCTTTTCCTATAAGATCCATTCTAGAAGCATATAAAACATGAGCTGCTTCATAAGTAGGTTCGACGAACTTAGTATTCATAATCTTAAAACCTTCAGGCCATGGAGTAATAAGCTTACCTTTGCTATTAAAAAAGTATTGTTTTTTTTCCGTTACTGCAAACAGATTATCTTCCTCTTGTTCAATATATGCCTTTACAAACTTATCTATTGTAGAGATTTTCAGAAACGGAGAGCAACCAGAAACTAATACAACATACTTAAACGGAAGCTTATCCCACCAACTATAAAGTTCTTTTATATCACCTTCAGTAGTAGCTGAGGAAGATGATCTCATAAATGTTTTTATTCCTACTTCGTTAGCTTGTTGTTTAAGCTCTTGCTCATAAACTGAAGCATAAATATTTGAATCTGGAATGTAATCACTAGCTTTTAGCTTAGTTAGTATGAGTTCAAATAAGTTAGTCTTACCTAAAGGTCTTAACATTTTATAGGGAACTCTTTGACTTGAAAGTCTAGCTTGAGTTACTATTAGTACATCTTTTATATCTTTCATTACATTATGTTACCTAAGTCATCATACCTAAAACTTTTATTAAATTTCTTCAATTCTTTTAGCTTTATCGTCTATTAATAAATCGTAAGCAGGTTTATGACCTGTAATAAGTTTGTGGTATTTACATCCCCATTCGTCTAACTGAGATTTAGTAATATTATGCCAATCAATTCCGGAAACAGATCCTCGAGCAGTATAGTAAGTAATCCTATTACCTTCATCGTATAATTTGTTTATTTTATCTATATTAATACCAATAGGAGAAGCTAAAGTATAATCACTTCTATTTTCATCAGGTTGAAAATCGGCTATGGTTTCATCTATATCTACATATATGTTCATCCTCTAAGTTTCTTTTTTGCTTCTATTTCAGAATCTTCTAGTTTTAATTTACCGTCTCCATAAGCCTGCTCTAGTTCTCTAACTCCGTTGACTAATTTAAATAGTCCCCAAGGGGTAACAGAACAGGAATGATCACTCCCCCACATATTCCTATCTAGAGTTATATGTCTCTCTAATATTTCAGCACCTAATAAAACAGATGATACTGTAGTGCCTAAAGTAAGTTCATGACCAGAGTATCCAATAGTGTAGTTAGGGTACCTATCTTTTAAACTAATAATAGCGCTAAGATTAAGTTGATCTATAGGAGCAGGATAAGAAGAGTTACAATGTAAAATACTTAAACTTACTTCTCTATCAATACTCTGCTTAGTCTTTTCTATAACCTCAACAGCACTCTTAATTTCTTCCTCAGTAGACATACCGGTAGAAATAATAATACTATCAAAATTATTTACTGCCTCTATAAGAAGGTTATGATCTGTAATCTTAGCTGAGGGTATCTTAACAAAGGGTATCTTATAATCTTTTAGAAATCTAACAGCTTCTATATCCCAAACAGATGCTGACCAATCAATTCCTCTACTAGAACAGTAAGAATCTATAAAATCGTACTCTTCTTTTTCAAACTCAACTTTATGTTTATAATCTATATACTTCATAGTACCCCATGGAGTATCTCTCAATATATTCTTTTGGTGTTCTGGAACAGCTAACTCAGGAGTTCTTTTTTGAAATTTAACTGCATCACATCCTGCCGCTGCCGCTATATCAATTAACTTTTGAGCATTCTCTAGGCTTCCATTATGGTTAATTCCTATTTCGGCAATAATATACGTCTTCTTCATAATAATAATATAGTGAAATTATCTGTAATTACAAAAATCTTTTAGCTCTAATATCAACTTCTTTTGGATCTAGGATAAGATTCTTTCTATTTTCGTGAGGGATAGATCTTTGATTGACTATTTTAGTTTTATATTCATTATCAGATTCATAGAAGTAAACTAGAGGATTAATAGGACCAAGAGAGAAACAAAAATAAATATAGAAAGGTAAAACAGAAGCAACAAAATTATCCATTGTAAGCTCTGATAGTTCTTTAACCATATGTGGACCAGAGTGAGGAAAATAATCCTCTTCAAATAATTGCTCTGTGGAAAGATCAGGATACATTGAAAGGTATTTATTAAGTATTAGTTTAAAGTTATTAGACAAAGTAGTCACATCAGGTCCAAATAACTTAGAAGCAGTACTGTAAGAGGTATGCCAGATTACTTCACTTATGCCAGAACTATTCATCCTATTACACCAAAATATATCTTCAGAAGGAAAAGTTGTAAATGTCTCCCTATCTAAATAGAATTTTAAATCTCTATAGTTAAATTCTATATCTTTTAAAAATGAACCATAATAATTTTCAGTTTTAAAATCAAAACCAGATCTAACTTTAAAGATGATACTGTTTTTATTTATCTTTCCTATCTCTTCTATAAGTCTTCCTATAGAATAGAATATTAAAAACTTCTTTATAAAGGGAGTATGAGTTAACTGACCTTTTTTAATGTTATTAAGATAACTTATGAACTTAGGATCACTATACTTTTCCTTTATAAAGAATGGTTCGATAGAGTCATTAACTTCTATAAGTTGTTTAAGTTCAGAAGCATAGTCATTATTAAAATCCTCATCCCAAGTAAATACTAAAACTTTTATTCTTTCTAAGTTAAAGGATTTTCTAATCAATTCAACATAGGAAAAAAAAGAATGGTGTGTAAATGTAACACATCCTGGGTATATAATGATAGGTTCTTTTTTACTATACAACTGTCTTAGGTTTATATGATATTATGTACTGAAATAATTTATATTTATGAGTTTTTAATTCATCTTCTTTAGTGTGAGTTAGTACTCGATAATCAAAGATGTTTATTATAGGGTTCTGCCATTTAGTATTAAGGTCAATAGTTCTTATACATCCTTGACTTGTCATTAAGAGATTACTATATTGGGATACTAATTTACGAAATATAATAGCTCCGGAGTATGGGAATACAGAAAAGGTATTCATTTTAGTTTCAAAATCTAATTTTGCAATATCTTCTTCATTACCTAATCTATTTTCTAAACCTAACATTACAGAAGTAAGTTTTTTAGTTAACTCTTCTACAGAAGATCCTAAAATATTTCTGAAAGATGATAAGGAAGTGAAAAATATAGATTCACTAAGTCTATCAGGAGCATCGACAGAGGAAAATACAATATCTAAATCATCTGTAAATAAATACTTTTCTCTTAAAGTATCAGGACCGACTACAGTTTTAGCTTTCCAAATATGCTCAAATATATCTGGTTGGTAATCGGAATTAAAAGCATAGCAAGGTCTTAGTTTTATAACGTAAGTATTAGACGGGCTTCCTGATAGAAAGGTTTCATAAGCTCTCATCATAGAATAGTAAACTACGAAACGTTTTAAAAATTGAGAGTCTACAAATCCATTTACATCTCCTCCAAGATTTACTTTTAATTCATTAAGAAACAAACGGAATTTAGCATTGTCATATTTCTCTGTAACAATATCTAACTTTATAATAGGATGATCTTTGCATACTTCCTTTAGTTTATCTACCCACGGTGTATTAATTTTATAATCCCATGAATGACAAATAATTCTTATGCTCTTAACTCCCCAGTTAGAAGCTACATGCTCTACAAAGTTTATAAAAGAACTGTGAAGCCCTATTAGTAAGCCTGGAAGTAGTATAACAGGTTCGTAATTTTTTAATCTACTTTTTATTTTATTATCTAAATAAGTAAAGTCTATATCATTAGTTAGCTCCTGTTTAGATATAACGGTCTTTTTCATATAATCTATCTATAACGTGGTTAGCAAAGTCTCTATTACCCTTAAACGACCAGTGCCTGTCGTGAACTTTATTATTGGTATGCTCAGATATAGTATTAAATTGAGGCCACATAGTATAATCCCATAAAAAAGTTTTAACATTAATACGATTTAAAAGAGTTATATATCCATTTACGACTCTTCTGTAATAATGTGAAAATGCATCTTCGTTAGGACCTTGAATATATTTACCAAAATTCTGTACTGCAGTAAATTCTTTTTTGTCCATAAACCTACTAAACCTACCATCAGGGTAAGTTTGATCATATGCAATTGCACTCATCTGTTTAACAGTACCTGGAGCATTATGATGATAAAAACCAACTCTAGTAGGATCAGTTAAACCAATTACAACAAAATCGTGTTCTTTAATTTTATCTATATTACTACTAATAGTATTAATAATGTACATATTAGAAGCAGAGTTTTGGCCTAAATTATTTTCAATTAAGTTAAATTTTTCACTAACTATCTGAGTCCATCGTATGTCTGATTCGTCTGGAGTATAAACGTCTTTATAGCGATCTAGGAACAGACCTGCACCGTAAGTAAAACTGCACCCGAAAAACCATGCTTTATTCATACTAATTACTAAGAGGAGCTTTTATAGATGGATGACTAATATAGTCAATCAATTCAACATCGAAGTCTCCTCTATAAATATCGTAACACATAACTTTAGCTTCCGGAAGGGAGTAGGAGCTTCTTTGTATTTGCTCTTTAGCTTGATCTAGATGATTACTGTAAAGGTGAACGTCTCCAAAGTTTCCTATCAGCTCTCCAGGCTCTAATCTAGTCTCTTTACTTAGTAATAACAGTAACAAACCGTAACTACTAATGTTAAACGGTACTCCTAAGAATAGGTCAGCACTTCTTTGATTCCACATCAGAGAGAGCTTACCATCTGCTACATAACATTGAAAAGAGTAATGGCATGGAGGAAGAGTCATCTTATCTAAATCTTCTACATTCCAGCTATCAACCAGATGTCTTCTACTATCTGGATTGCTTATAATACCTGTAATAAGATTTTCTAGCTGATCAATACCATTTATGTCTCTCCATTGCTTACCGTATATAGGTCCTAACTCTCCATCTGTTCTACCAGACTTCTCATAATCACCATCCCATATCTTACAGTTATTATCTTGAAGATACTTAATATTAGTGTCACCTCTTAAGAACCATTTCAACTCAGTAACTAAAGTCTTAAATGCTATCTTCTTAGTAGTTAAGATAGGAAAGCCTTCTGACATATCATGTCTGATTGATGCTCCAAAGATAGATTTAGTACCTGTACCTGTTCGGTCTTCTTTGTTTACTCCTTTATCAAGAACCCCCCGAAGGAGGTTTTGATATTGCTTATCTAAGGTATTAGGCATAGATTAAAATTTTCTCTTGTTTTTTTTCGTTGACGAGAGATCTTTTAAGAGTTTTTCCAAAAGGTCTTTTTGATGTTTGCTCGTAGACCATTCCGTCAAATGAAATGTGATAACCAGATAGAACGGTATCAGAGATTCGAGAATTAATTTTTGATGATTGAATAAAATGTAATTGGTTCATATAATTTGTTTTAGACTTAAATATATGAAAAAATTGTCAGAGTAACAACCGTTTCTGCTCTAAATGATGCTCTTCTAAAAATATAATAGAAGAGTATCTAGAACCAGAAGTAAGAGGTTTAACTTCATGTTCTCTATCTACTGGGTAAAGAATAGAGTTACCGGAGGATTGTTCAGAAACAGTTTTAGTTTTATCTATAGAGTCGTAGAATATAAGTTCACCTCCTGAGTACTCTGATGGATGTGTAAGTTGAGTTATCATTGCATACCTTCTCTGATATCTCTCCATTTTATCTATATGGCGTTTAAGAAAGTCTCCTTCTTTATACTTTATTACCATTACTTCTAAATCTGGAGCTATAAGATTAACATCGTTATTAGCTAGAAATTCTAATACTTTTTTATAGTAGAATGATTCAGAATTATAAGTAATTAGAGTATGATGACTCTTTCTGAAGGTACGAACCTCTTGAGCAGAGCCTTGTTCATTAGTATAAACTTTAGAAACTACCCATTCAGTCTTAAGAGCATCATCTATAATTTGTTGACACTCTTTAGAAGTAAACAAAACCTTTTGATACATTTACAGATGTTGGTGCTTAAAGTGCTCAATAAATTTAGCTAGATAGCCACTAATAGCCGATTGCTCCTCTGAAGTTAATTCAGTTTTAGATTGATTTATTTGTTCGGAACGATCAACAATTCTGTATATATTTGGATCCATGTGAATTATATTTTACTTATTTAAAAAGATATTGTGAATTAATGCACTAACGAATCTAGTATTTTGATCTCCAGACTTTATAAAGAATACATCATCTGGTTCAACATCTAGTTCTATATACTCTAATCTAGTTTCAGATATAAAGTTTTCAACGTGAGTAATTTCTAGAAGCTCGTTATTATTTTCAGGGAATGCTGCTATGTTATGAACATACAATCCAGCGTTAGGAGTAATATCATCTAAAGGAATAAACGATGTTGTATCGTTAGCTTGACTGTATACTAATACTCTAGTTTTACCTCCTACGTAAGTCCAATCACTACTTCCAGAAACTTTAAATCTAGTACCTTCCTGATTAGGAGAAAAATTAGATCTTAAACCTTCCACTGAAGCAGTAGAATGAAGAGATGTTGCAGGTATTTCAGATCCTGTTTGGAACCATTCATCCACTATTGTAATATCATCTGAATCTGGTAATCCATCCCAGTGGAAAGAAGATACAACTGTTCCAGCTGATGCTGATATTATATGAGTATAGTTATCGGCAGAACCTGTTAGAAGAACTTCTTCATCTCTTAATACTCCATCTGACATATACTTTTTAAATTGTTTAGTAGTATACTCGTAGAAGTGTTTACCTTCAGTAGCTTGAGCAGCAACATTAGGTTCTGATTTTACAATAGATCCTGTAGGAAAATCAAATAAAGCTTTTACTCTACCGCTTGATAATTTAGTATACTTCAAATCAGTATCGTAAATGACTCCATATTCTCTATAGGAAAATACTCTTCCTGTATTAAGAGAAGAACTATGAAAACAATAATGCTGTAAAATATTAGATTTATCTTCAGGTAATTGTCCTAGTAAAGCACTTTTAAAGTATGCTGATCCTGATGTAGAAACATCTTTATGAAATTGGAAAGTATTTTGTACATCGTCGTCTCTTAATACTGTATCAGGAATATAGTCATATACTGAATTTTTTCCAAAAGAAGAACTTAGAGTATCAATTACTCCTATCTCAGATGATGAATAATAAAATTCTGGAATACTATCCTCTTCACTGGCTGAAACATAGAGGTTGTAAAGATTAATATTCTTTTTAGCATATGTTGAATCTAAAATAGCATTTTCATCATAAGCTAACCTTAATATAAATTTATCTGAGTTATCAGTAGGTACTACAGGATACAAAGTCTCTTTACTTACTTTAGTATGAGAAAAAGTTGTAACACCAGGACAGTTAGCTGATATTGATTCAGAAATTATAGTTTTTAAACTTCTATGAAGACCTTCTTTCCATACCACATGAAATTCAGTTATAGAGTTGTCATTAACAGCGGAGTGGATATCTGAGAAGTCTAGGGATGATGTGAAGCTAGTGTACACCTGTGTATCGGTATTCAACTCGATTAGCTTTAGAGTCCCATCATAGTCCTTAACGTAATCCGATGATATAAGAGTTCCTTTCATTGTAAAATGTTATGTTTATAAATAAATAGCTTACTATATTAAAGACGCATTTGGTAAATCGAAATTTACTATTCCAGGTTTAAACTTAATTTTACCCATATAATGCTTATAAAATGGACTATTATACCTACCTTCTTGTAGAGTAGATAATTCTCTATAGCTCCATTTATTTTTATTGATTAAACACCCTAAAGCATATTCTGCGGCTACTGACGTAGCAATTTTAGGATTGATATTATTATCTTTAGTTAATTTATATAAATTTTTCCAGCTTTCCAAATATTTGTACCTTTTTTTATCATTATTAAATTTTAAAACTCCAGTAGTAGGAATTGGTACTTGCTGAGTAGTATCGAAATAAGGAAAGATGCTTTGGACGTTAGTATCTTCAAATTGTTTTAAAGTATTAACGGATGAAGGTACATTAGGTATACCGTTCCTGTACAGCTTATATCTATCTAAACTCATAAAATCTACTAAGACATCATCTTTGAAATCCGGTAAGGGATTTTTTAAAACTACATCACCGTCTATACTAAAAAAATTATCATCTCTTTCCTCTAAGGCTATAAACTTATAACTATCCCAAAACATAGTATGGTAGTTCTCTCGTATGTTTAATTCATCTACAAAATCTTCAAAAGGAGAAGGATAATCTGTATAAAGAACAACCTTATAACCAAGTTGTTTACTTTTCTTCATAGAATACAGAAACCACTTCTGAGTTATATCTGTATATGCTTCTTTGGTTAAGCCTAAATCTAAATGAGCGTCTTTAAAAGAGTCATGTTTATACCCGTAGACTATAGAAATATCTTTCACAGAGCTGATTTAGGTTTAGAGAAGTCAAAATTAACTATCCCCTTTTTGTATTTAATGTTACCAAAGTAGTGCATGTATGTATCGTTAGCATATTCTACTTCTGGTGTAATACATTGATTAAAAGCAGATGATGACCAATCGTAAGCTTTACCCATATAAGAGATTAAAAACTCACCTCCGACACCTGTACCGTAATGAGGATTAATTTTATGGTCAATCATAAACTCATATAAAAGTAAGTAGCTTTTAAAAAATTTATCTCTTATCTCATTATCATTAATCTGAATTACTCCTGAGCAAGCTAGAGGTATTCTCTCATCTGTCCATTCAGGAATAAGTTTTTTTACTCCGTTATTAATATATGGATCTAATAAGTTTTTTCTATTATATAATCCATGACGATTAGTATCAAATGAATCTACTACTATATCTTCAGTATTATTTATAAAATGTTTATTAAGTATTACATCATGATCCAAAGCTATAGGATTATCATCTCGAACATACATAGCATAAAACTTATAACCATCCCAATACCAGGGACAGAAATCTTCAGGTACTAAATGAACCTCGTCCAAATATTCAAACTCTTTCCAATACTCTAATAAATGTTTATCACAGTACATTGCAGTAGGATAACCTAACTGTTTAGCTTTATAAATTGAAAGCTTATACCACTTTAGATTTATATCTAAATACTGGTCATATGTATAGGTTCCATCTCTAACAATACCTCTCTGATCTAGTTTCTTATACGACCAACATAACGTAGGGTACTTCATATAAAAGTTGTTTGGTTGTCTTTATAATTAGCAACTAAATGTCTATGGGTATATTTTAATTCTCCTACATAGTGATTATAGTAATACTCTTCTTTATGTTTAGAATGCCAAGATGTCTTAGAATAACCATGACTCTCAGATAATAATCCTAAAAATAATTCAGTTGAAATTATTGTAGGACAACCGATATGAGTAGATACTATACTGTTAGAAGCACAAAAATCATGAAACTTATCCCATCTTTCTAAAAATAGTTTCTTGAATTCTAAATTATTAAATAAAACAAAACCTGAGTTAATGCAGGGAGCTGTTTTATTTTCATGTAAATAATTCCATTCCGGAATTACAGATTCAACGTTATGCTTTTCATATACTTTAAAATCTTTATTAATGTTATTATATAAGTCATAACGATCTAATAAAGCATCTCCTATTACATCTTCCTTAAAGTTCGGTAGCTTATGATGCATTAGTATATCGTGGTCTATATTAATTACATCATCTCTAGTATAGTGAGGGTAGTATTTATAGCTATCGTAATAATAAGGATAAAAGTCCTTTGGAACTTCTATAAGTTCATCAATATAAGGATAGTCTTCCCAGTAAGGAAGGCCTTCTTTATCTGTATACATTGCTATTCTGTATCCTAGCTTTTTTACACTTTCTATAGATGC
>Ga0233444_10003533_pt1 | contig 15471 bp, 11 predicted proteins | sample SI_124_October20_6_FD_182792 | JGI IMG/M metagenome (GOLD analysis project Ga0233444, IMG submission 182792) | Seawater microbial communities from Saanich Inlet, British Columbia, Canada - SI_124_October2016_10_MG | ecosystem: Environmental > Aquatic > Marine > Inlet | place: Canada: British...
TGCCTGGTGATAACGTAAAAATGGACGTAACCCTAATCGCACCGATTGCGATGGAAGAGGGCTTACGCTTTGCTATTCGTGAAGGCGGCCGTACCGTAGGTGCAGGCGTCGTTAGTAAAATCACTGAATAGATAGAATGCCTTAGCTGGGCACTTTGGGAGTCTAGCTAAATTTTCGGCATATATGTTAGGCCAGTAGCTCAATTGGCAGAGCGACGGTCTCCAAAACCGTAGGTTGGGGGTTCGATTCCCTCCTGGCCTGCCATTTTTGTCTTCTTCGAGATTAATAAGATAGCGAATAAGCATGGCAGATAATATCAAATTAAGTGTCGCAGTCATCATGTTGGTGGTTGCGATTACTTTGTTTTACACCTACTCAGAGTTTTCAACTTTGCTTAGAGTGCTTGGGCTACTTGCTGTAGCTGGTTTGGCGGTGTTTATTACATCGCGTACAGCTATGGGTGCGACTATGTTTGGTTACATAGGTGCAACACAAACTGAAGTACGCAAAGTCGTTTGGCCTTCACGCCAAGAAACATTGCAAACCACATTGATCGTCCTTGTGATGGTGATATTGGTAGCACTGTTGTTGTGGGCTTTTGACTCGCTATTAGGCTGGGCTGTACGCTCGCTAATGCTATAAGGGAAGAGACTGAATATGAGTAAACGCTGGTATGTGATTCAAGCTTTTTCTGGCTATGAAGGACAAGTAAAACGTTCATTAGAAGAACGGATCACCCGATTTGGTCTAGAAGACAAATTTGGTGAGGTCTTAGTCCCGACCGAGGAAGTTGTTGAAATGCGTGAAGGCCAAAAACGCAAAAGTGAACGTAAGTTCTTTCCAGGCTATGTTTTAGTCAATATGGAAATGGATGATGAAACATGGCATGTGGTTAATGATATACCACGTGTTTTGCGTTTTATTGGTGGTTCAGGCGACAGACCTGCCCCGATTACAGAAGCAGAAGCGAACAATATATTGCAACGTGTTCAAGAAGGCGTGGAAAGTCCGCGTCCTAAAGTGTTGTTTGAGCCAGGTGAAGTTATTCGTGTCACTGATGGTCCATTCAATGACTTTACCGGTGTAGTAGAAGAGGTCAATTACGAAAAAAGTAAAATTCGTGTTGAAGTGCTTATTTTTGGGCGCTCAACACCCGTTGAACTTGAGTTTGGCCAAGTCGCAAAAGGTTAGTTTTTATCCAGCTTAGGCTGGCTTGTTACAGGGGAGCCGAGAGGCGTTCGTACCCATTGAGGAGAAAAAGATGGCTAAGAAAATCGATGCCTATATTAAGTTGCAAGTGCCAGCTGGTGCTGCAAACCCGAGTCCACCGGTTGGTCCTGCATTAGGTCAACATGGTGTTAATATCATGGAGTTTTGTAAAGCGTTCAACGCTAAGACACAAAGCATGGAATCAGGGTTACCTGTACCTGTTGTCATTACCGTATTCAATGATAAGAGCTTCACATTCATCACTAAAACACCACCTGCAGCAGTCTTATTGCTAAAAGCAGCGGGTCTTAAGAGTGGTAGTGGTACCCCAAATACTGTGAAAGTTGGCAAAGTAAACCGTGCGCAATTAGAAGAAATTGCCACTGTAAAAATGCCAGACTTATCTGCAAACGATATGGACGCAGCAGTGAAAACAATCGCCGGTACTGCTCGCAGCATGGGCTTAGACGTAGAGGGTGCAGAATAATGGCTAAAGTCGGAAAAAGAACGCGTGCTTTCCGTGAAAAATTGGAAGAAGGCAAGCTATACGAAATTGATCAAGCATTAACCTTTGTTAAAGACAATGCATCAGCAAAATTTGTTGAATCAATTGATGTAGCAATTAACTTGGGTGTTGACCCACGTAAATCTGATCAAGTAGTCCGTAGCTCAACCGTTTTACCAAACGGTACAGGTAAAACAGTACGTGTTGCTGTATTTGCTCAGGGTGCTAATGCCGATGCTGCTAAAGAAGCAGGAGCCGATATCGTTGGTTTCGAAGACTTAGCGGAATCAATCAAAGCGGGCAACATGGATTTTGATGTTGTTATCGCTTCACCAGATGCGATGCGAATTGTAGGTACTTTAGGTCAAGTTTTGGGCCCGCGTGGTTTAATGCCTAACCCTAAAGTCGGTACTGTGACACCAAATGTTGCTGAAGCTGTTGTTAATGCTAAAGCAGGTCAAGTTCGTTACCGTACAGACAAAGCCGGCATCATTCATTGCCCAATTGGTAATGCAAGTTTTGAAGTGGCAGCTTTAGAGCAGAACTTAAAAGCTTTGATTGAAGATTTAAATAAATTAAAACCAAGCTCTGCGAAAGGTATTTATCTCAAACGTATTAGTGTTTCTAGCACAATGGGTGCTGGTCTCACATTAGATAAGTCTTTCTTAGACTAGGACAAAATTTGGACCGCCCGGCTTGCCGGGTCGTCTAAGACCGTAGGTATAACAATTTAATTGATCACTTCGAGTGATTGGCCTACGCAGACGGGTTCAGCTGCAGAATATTTCAGCGTTGAACACCGTAAATGGTGGAAGGGGTAACTCTTCTTTTTATTAGCAACATCACTATTCTTGAATAGTGAACCTAAGGAGACTTTAGGTGGCTCTAAATCTGGAAGGAAAAAAAGCTGTTGTTGCTGAAGTCGCAGAAATAGCGTCTACGGCATACTCTGCAGTTGCTGCAGAATATCGTGGACTCACTGTTTCTGATATGACGACGTTACGTAATTCGGCACGTGAACAAAATGTTCAAATTCGTGTCATCAGAAATACGCTAGCACGTCGTGCGGTTGATGGTACTGATTTCGCCTGCATGCAGGACGGAATGACAGGACAATTGGTTTATGGATTTTCTATGGAAGATCCAGGCGCTGTCGCACGTGTCATAAGTGAGTTTTCGAAAGAAAACGATAAGTTAGAAGTTAAAATGGTATCACTAGGAGGTAAATTATTACCTGCTGGAGAAATCACTAAACTTGCCAAAATGCCGACTAAGGATCAAGCAATTTCGATTCTTATGGGCACGATGAAGGCACCAGTTGAGAAATTGGTTCGTACTTTGGTTGCACCGACTAGCAAGATGGTTCGTACGCTCGCGGCTGTTCGCGACGCAAAAGAGGCAGCTTAATCCGGTTGGGTTAAGGTGTTTTTAATTAATTCTGTAAGCTTGAAAATAGGAAAATAACATGGCTGTATCTAAAGACGATATTTTGGAAGCGATTTCCAATATGACAGTTGTTGAGGTCGTAGACTTGATCGAAGCAATGGAAGAAAAATTTGGCGTAACTGCTGCAGCACCTGTTGCTGTTGCTGCCGCCGGTGGTGATGCAGGTGGCGCAGCCGCTGCAGAACAAACTGAGTTTGATGTTGTAATGACAGGCTTTGGTGATAACAAAGTTAGTGTTATCAAAGCAGTACGTGCAATCACAGGTCTTGGCTTGAAAGAAGCTAAAGACATGGTTGAAGGCGTACCTGCAACAATTAAAGAGGGTGCTGAAAAAGCCGAAGCTGAAGATGTTGTGAAAACATTGACTGAAGCGGGTGCTACTGCTGAACTTAAATAGGTTCACATTCAATCATAGAGACATTTGTCACTATGGTTAAAGAAACTGGCTGGTGATGTTTATCACCGGCCTTTTTCCGTTGCTGGTCGATGGTGAAAGATCGACTGACTGAATAATACAAATAGAACAATTCCAGCTTAGTGCCAAACTAAGTGTTGGATGTTACTCGAGGTGTAATAAATGGCTTATACGTTTACCGAGAAAAAACGGATTCGTAAGGATTTTGGAAAGCGACCCAGTGTGCTGAGCGTCCCAAACTTACTTGCAACCCAGGTTAATTCGTATCAGGACTTTTTACAACACAGCGTTGCCGCTGACGATCGCTCGTCTAAAGGTTTACATGCTGCGTTTGATTCTGTCTTCCCAATTAAAAGTCATACCGGTATGGCTGAGCTACAGTATGTAAGCTATCGCCTCGGTACACCTTCATTTGACGTTAAAGAATGTCAATTGCGTGGCGTGACTTATGCTGCGCCGCTGCGTGTCAAAATGCGTCTTGTCATTTATGACAAAGATGCCCCTGCTAAATCAAAAGTCGTAAAAGACATTAAAGAGCAAGAAGTTTATATGGGTGAAATCCCATTAATGACAGAGAAAGGTAACTTTGTCATCAACGGTACTGAACGCGTTATCGTGTCTCAGCTTCACCGTTCTCCTGGTGTGTTCTTCGATAGTGATCGGGGTAAAACACATTCATCAGGTAAAATCTTATTTAATGCCCGCGTTATTCCTTACCGTGGCTCATGGTTAGATTTCGAGTTCGATCCTAAAGACGCGGTTTTTGTCCGTATCGATCGTCGTCGTAAATTACCATCTTCTATTTTGTTACGTGCTTTGGAATACAACAACGAAGAAATTTTAGAGATGTTCTTTGAGCGTGAAAAATTCACGAAGAATAAGAAAGGTGATAGCTACCAACTAGATTTCATTCCACAAAGACTACGTGGCCAAACGGTCCCGTTTGAAATCATTGACGAAAAAGGTGAAGTGGTTGTAGAAGCTGATCGCCAAGTCACAGGCCGCCATATTCGCAATATGGAAAAGTCAGGTATGTCAACACTGACAGTCCCTGCGACTTATCTAATTGGTAAGGTTGTTGCAAAAGATATGATGGACACCGACACCGGTGAGTTGTTTGTTTCAGCAAATGACGAAATTACTGAAGAAACATTAGAAATATTTGAGAAAATGGACGTTAAAACCGTCGAAACTATTTATTCTAATGATTTAGACAGTGGTCCCTACATGTCAGACACTTTGCGTCTGGATGAAACCACAACAGCATCGGAAGCGAAGATCGAAATCTATCGCATGATGCGCCCGGGTGAACCACCAACCGTAGAGTCTTCAGCAAACTTGTTTAACAACTTGTTCTTCACAAGCGAACGTTATGACTTATCAGGCGTAGGCCGAATGAAGTTTAACCGTCGTCTTGGGCGCGAAGAAATGGAGGGTGAAGGTATCTTATCTAAAGAAGATATCGTCGCAGTCTTAAAAGAACTAATTGGTATTCGCAATGGCCACGGTATTGTCGATGATATTGATCACTTAGGTAATCGACGTGTTCGTAGTGTCGGAGAAATGGCAGAAAACCAATTCCGTGTAGGTCTAGTCCGTGTTGAACGTGCTGTTCGTGAGCGCTTAAGCATTGCTGAATCAGAAGGCTTAATGCCACAGCAATTGATCAACGCCAAGCCTGTTGCAGCGGCAATCAAAGAATTCTTTGGTTCGAGCCAACTGTCACAGTTTATGGATCAAAATAATCCATTATCTGAAGTAACACATAAACGCCGCGTATCAGCGTTGGGCCCTGGTGGTTTAACACGAGAACGTGCTGGCTTTGAAGTACGTGACGTGCATCCAACGCATTATGGTCGTGTTTGTCCAATCGAAACACCAGAGGGTCCAAACATTGGTTTGATTAACTCTTTGGCTGTCTATGCACGTACCAATGAATATGGCTTTATCGAAACGCCGTACCGTAAGGTTATTGATGGTAAAGCGACATTAGACATTGAGTACCTATCTGCGATTGATGAAGGTGAGTACAAAATTGCACAAGCCACGATCAACCTAGATAAAAAAGGCATGATCCAAGATAACTTGGTGCCATGTCGTCATAAGAATGAGTTCTCCCTCATGCCTGCTGATCAAGTACAGTTTATGGATGTGTCACCACGCCAAGTTGTATCAGTTGCGGCATCATTGATTCCATTCCTCGAGCATGATGATGCTAACCGTGCCTTGATGGGTTCGAACATGCAACGTCAAGCCGTTCCAACGCTACGTGCTGAAAAGCCAATCGTCGGTACCGGTATGGAACGTGCTGTAGCTAAAGATTCTGGTGTCATGGTCACTGCAAAACGAGGCGGTACTGTCGACTCAGTTGATGCAAGCCGTATTGTTATTCGTGTTAATGACGATGAAGCAGATGATGCTGACTCAGGTGTTGATATCTATAGTTTGATTAAATATGCACGTTCTAATCAAAGCACGTGTATTAATCAAACACCACTGGTTAAACCTGGTGATGTGATTGCTAAGGGCGATGTCCTAGCTGATGGGCCATCAACCGATAAAGGTGAATTGGCTTTAGGTCAAAATATCTTGATCGCATTTATGCCTTGGAATGGTTACAACTACGAGGATTCAATCCTTGTATCAGAGCGTGTTGTAGAAGAAGATCGTTTTACAACGATTCATATCCAAGAGCTTAATTGTTTAGCGCGTGACACCAAACTAGGCACAGAGGAAATCACCAGTGATATTCCAAATGTCAGTGGAAGTGCTTTGTCTAAACTAGATGAATCAGGCATTGTTTATGTCGGGGCTGAAGTGAAGCCCGGTGATATTTTAGTGGGTAAAGTGACGCCAAAAGGCGAATCACAACTTACGCCGGAAGAAAAATTACTCCGTGCCATCTTTGGCGAAAAAGCCGCAGATGTAAAAGATTCATCTTTACGTGTACCTTCAAGTACTTTTGGTACGGTTATTGATGTTCAAGTCTTCACACGCGATGGTGTGGATAAGGATGAACGTGCGTTAGCCATTGAGAAAGCCGAGCTTGAAAAAGTCCGTGCTGACTTAAAAGATCAACATCGCATTATTGTTGATGACGTTTTCGCCCGTCTTGAAAAATCACTGAATGGCAAAGTGGCTAAAAAAGGGCCTGATTTGAAAAAAGGTGACAAAGTCACTAAAGCGTACTTGAAGAAGTTAGAGCATGCACAATGGTTTGAACTCAATATGGAGTCAGAAGCCTTAAATGCACAACTTGAAAACGCATCAGAGCAGGTCAAACAATATCGTCAAGATATGGATGATCAATTTGAAGTTAAAAAACAAAAACTGATTTCTGGTCATGACTTAGCACCGGGCGTACAGCGCATGGTTAAAGTCTTCCTAGCAGTTAAACGTCGCATCCAACCGGGTGATAAAATGGCGGGTCGTCACGGTAATAAAGGTGTTATTTCAAACATTGTACCGGTCGAAGATATGCCTTACACCCAAGATGGTCGTCCCGTTGATATCGTATTGAATCCGCTGGGTGTACCGTCAAGGATGAACATCGGTCAGGTACTGGAAATTCACTTAGGCTGGGCTGCTAAAGGGCTAGGCTATAAAATTGCTGATATGTTAGAACAGCAAAAAGAAGTGGCTGAAATAAGAGAGTTCTTAGGTAAAGTCTATAACACCAGTGGTAAACAAGAAGATTTAGACTCATTAACTGATGATGAAATTTTTGAATTAGCCGGTAACTTAAAAGAAGGTGTCCCAATGGCGACACCGGTATTTGATGGCGCAGATGAAAGCGAAATCAAAGACATGTTAGAGCTAGCAGGCTTACCTCGTAGTGGACAAGCGACCCTGTTGGATGGCCGTACGGGTGACCCGTTTGATCGTCCAGTGACAGTCGGCTACATGCACATGTTGAAACTGAATCACTTGGTTGATGACAAAATGCATGCACGTTCTACTGGTCCTTATAGCTTGGTGACACAACAACCATTAGGTGGTAAAGCACAGTTCGGTGGACAACGTTTTGGTGAGATGGAGGTCTGGGCATTACAAGCTTATGGTGCAGCATACACCTTACAAGAAATGTTGACCGTTAAATCGGATGATGTAAATGGCCGTACTAGAATCTATAAAAATATTGTGGATGGTAATTATCAAATGGATGCAGGCATGCCTGAGTCCTTCAAAGTATTGACACGTGAGATTCGTTCTCTGGGTATTGATATTGACTTAGTCAGCGACTAAGACAAGACATTACTAACAATACTGATAATTAAACTTTTGTCGTGATACGACAGCGGAGAAAGAAAAATGAAAGACTTGCTTAATCTGTTAAAGCAACAATCTCAAACGGAAGAGTTCGATGCCATCCGAATTGCCTTGGCCTCACCGAAAATGGTGCGTTCATGGTCTTTTGGTGAAGTCAAAAAGCCAGAAACAATTAACTACAGAACATTTAAGCCTGAACGTGAAGGGCTGTTCTGCTGTAAAATATTTGGACCTGTCAAGGATTATGAGTGCCTATGTGGTAAGTACAAGCGCTTAAAACATCGCGGTGTTATTTGTGAAAAGTGTGGTGTAGAAGTTACCATTGCTAAAGTTCGCCGTGAACGTATGGCGCACATTGAGCTAGCCAGTCCGGTAGCTCACATCTGGTTCTTGAAATCATTGCCTTCTCGTATCTCATTATTCTTAGATATGACCCTGCGAGATCTTGAACGCGTCCTTTATTTTGAAGCGTTTATCATTGTTGACCCAGGTATGACACCGTTAGAAAAAGGCCAGTTACTATCTGACGAGACGTATTTGAATGTGGTCGAAGAGTACGGTGATGAGTTCGATGCCAGAATGGGTGCAGAAGCAGTTCAAGAATTGCTACGTGGTATCGATGTTGTCAAAGAAATCGAAGTCATTCGTGAAGATATCGGCAGTACGAATTCTGAAACGAAGATTAAGAAATTAACCAAACGTCTTAAATTAATGGAAGCCTTCTTAGAGTCAGGGAATAAACCTGAGTGGATGGTCATGGAAGTCTTACCGGTTCTACCGCCAGATTTACGTCCATTAGTGCCACTAGATGGCGGTCGTTTTGCAACCTCTGATTTGAACGATTTATATCGTCGCGTTATCAATCGTAATAACCGTTTAAAACGTTTATTAGACTTAAGCGCGCCGGATATTATTGTTCGTAATGAAAAACGAATGTTACAAGAATCAGTCGATGCCTTATTAGATAATGGCCGTCGTGGTCGTGCGATTACCGGTACTAACCGGATGCCATTGAAATCTTTAGCTGACATGATTAAAGGTAAGCAAGGTCGTTTCCGTCAAAATTTATTGGGTAAACGTGTCGATTATTCTGGTCGTTCAGTTATCGTTGTAGGGCCTTACTTAAAACTACATCAATGTGGTATACCGAAGAAAATGGCGTTAGAGCTTTTCAAACCATTTATCTACGGTAAATTAGAACGTGCAGGTTTAGCGACAACGATTAAAGCCGCTAAGAAAATGGTAGAGCGTGAAGGTTCTGAAGTTTGGGATATTCTCGAAGATGTTATTCGTGAACATCCGATCATGCTTAACCGGGCACCTACACTACATAGATTAGGTATCCAAGCGTTTGAACCACTGTTAATTGAAGGTAAAGCGATTCAGCTTCATCCTTTGGTCTGTGGGGCATTCAACGCTGACTTTGATGGTGACCAAATGGCAGTACACGTGCCATTATCACTTGAGGCGCAATTAGAAGCACGTTCATTGATGATGGCGACAAATAACATTTTGTCTCCAGCTAATGGTGAGCCAGTTATTCTACCCTCACAAGACGTGGTACTCGGTCTGTACTATATGTCACGTGAGTTGGTGAATGCGAAAGGTGAAGGAATTCGCTTTGCAGATATTGCAGAACTAAAACGCGCTCATGATAATGGCGAAGCATCATTGCACGCTAAAATCACAGTGCGGATTGATGAAACAGACGTGACATTGCCTGAACCAGAGCAAAATCGTCGCATTCGTGTTGATACTACTGTCGGACGTGCTTTGTTATTCAGCATCGTACCAAAAGGTTTACCATTCTCAGTTGTCGACCGTACGATGACCAAGAAAGCCATTGGTGACCTCATCAATATTTGTTACCGTCGTTTAGGCTTGAAAGATACAGTTATCTTTGCTGATCAGCTGATGTATATGGGCTTCACAAAGGCAACACGTTCGGGTGCGTCTGTTGGTGTCGATGATATGGTAATTCCAGAAAGCAAAGTTGAAATCTTAGCAACTGCGGAAGCAGAAGTCGAAGAAATCGCGATGCAGTATGCTTCTGGTTTGGTGACAGATGGTGAGCGCTACAACAAGATCATCGATATTTGGTCACGTACCAATGACCAGATTGCCAAAGCAATGATGGATGGTTTAGGGTCAGAATTAGTCATTGATGCTGAAGGTAAAGAAGTAGCACAACAATCCATGAACTCTATCTATATGATGGCAGATTCTGGTGCGCGTGGTTCTGCTGCTCAGATTCGTCAGTTGGCCGGTATGCGTGGTTTGATGGCAAAACCAGATGGTTCTATCATCGAAACACCGATTACGGCTAACTTCCGCGAGGGGCTTGACGTACTTCAGTACTTTATTTCTACTCATGGTGCACGTAAAGGTTTGGCCGATACGGCATTGAAAACAGCGAACTCAGGTTACTTAACACGTCGTTTAGTAGACGTAGCACAGGATTTGGTCGTAGTAGAAGAAGATTGTGGTACCAAAGCAGGTATCAACATGACGCCAATTATTGATGGTGGTGATGTTGTTGAACCATTAGGTGAGCGTGTTCTTGGGCGGGTCATTGCAGAAGATGTAATGAGTACTGATGGTTCAGAACTTGTATTATCTGCTGGCGTCTTAATGGACGAAAATATGGTGATGATGCTAGAAGAAAAAGGCATCGACGAAGTCATCGTTCGTTCGGCTATTACTTGCCAATCGCGTTATGGTGTGTGTTCAGCATGCTACGGTCGTGACTTAGGTCGTGGTCATCGTATTAACGTTGGTGAAGCCGTTGGTGTTATCGCAGCACAATCTATTGGTGAGCCAGGTACACAGTTAACGATGCGTACATTCCATATCGGTGGTGCCGCATCTAGAACAGCCGCTGATAATTCGGTTGCATTGAAGTTTAAGGGTAATATTCGTTTCCACAATATTAAGCATGTACAAAATGCTGCAGGTAAGTTTATCGCCGTATCGCGTTCGGGTGAATTACACCTGATTGATGAGAATGGCCGTGAACGTGAGCGTTATAAAATTCCTTACGGTGCTGAAATTTCTGTGGCAGATAATGACACAGTGACTTCAGGCCAAGTCGTTGCTACGTGGGACCCACATACACATCCAGTTGTAACTGAAATGAATGGTAGGGTTCAAATAAAAGACTTAGTTGAGGGTGTCACTGTCGATAAACAAGTCGATGAGGTTACCGGTTTAACAAGCTTGATTGTACGGGATCCTAAACAACGTAGTTCTTCTGCGAAAGACATGCGCCCAATGGTTAAATTGGTCGACACTGAAGGTGGTGACGTCTTTATCGTCGGCACAGATATTCCTGCGCAATATTTCTTGCCGGGTGGTGCGATTGTACGGGTAACAGATGGGGCCGATGTCAATATTGGTGACGTCTTAGCTCGAATCCCACAAGAAAGTAGTAAAACGAGGGATATTACCGGTGGTCTTCCACGTGTTGCCGATTTATTTGAAGCACGTAAGCCGAAAGATCCAGCATTGATGGCTGAAATTTCAGGCACGATCAGCTTCGGTAAAGAAACCAAAGGGAAACAACGCTTAATCATTACACCAAAAGAAGGTGAACCGCATGAGGAGTTGATTCCAAAATGGCGCCATGTCTCTGTGTTCGAAGGTGAACATATTGAAAAAGGTGAAATGTTAGTTGATGGACCGGAAGATCCGCATGATATCTTGCGCTTGAAAGGTGTATTGCCACTCGCAAATTACATGTCGAGTGAAGTGCAAGAAGTTTACCGCCTGCAAGGTGTAAAAATTAATGATAAACATATTGAAGTTATCGTACGTCAGATGCTTCGCAAAGTTGAAATTAGTGGGGCAGGTGAAACCAAGTTCTTGAAAGGTGAACAAGTTGACCACGATCGCTTGCTCGATGCGAATGATGATGTGGTTGCAAGTGATAAATTGCCTGCAACGTATAGACATTTGTTATTGGGTATTACCAAAGCCTCATTAGCAACAGACTCATTCATCTCAGCGGCATCGTTCCAAGAAACAACTCGTGTCTTAACGGATGCGGCAGTGACAGGAAAACGGGATCCATTGCGCGGCTTAAAAGAAAACGTCATTGTGGGTCGTTTAATCCCCGCAGGAACTGGCTTGGCATATCATAAAGAGCGTCAACGCCAACGTAGTGAAGGTCAAGAAAAGGTGGTGGTTGAGAAGCCAAAAGCCATTGTTGACGTCGCAGCATTAGCTGAAGACGAAAGCGCTTAAAAAGGATCTTGACTCTAGAGGCCAGAAGAGAGTAAGATCCCTCTTCTTTATCGGGGACCCATATATGGGTCCCCGCTTTTATTAGCTGGTAATACGAGAATAACAGTATCGTAGACTACCATCTGTGTTTATTTGTTTTAGGGCTGTATTTTTCATGGCAACAATAAATCAATTGGTTCGCAAACCAAGATTGAAACAAAAGAAAAAAAATAATGTACCTGCGCTACAAGCATGTCCACAACGTCGTGGTGTTTGTACTCGTGTTTACACAACCACACCTAAAAAGCCTAACTCAGCGATGCGTAAAGTAGCACGTGTTCGCTTGACTAATAGCTTTGAAGTGACATCGTATATCGGTGGTGAAGGACATAACTTACAAGAACATTCGGTCGTATTGATTCGTGGTGGTCGTGTTAAAGATTTACCGGGTGTGCGTTATCACACAGTACGTGGCGCATTAGATACCTCTGGTGTTACAGCACGTCGCCAAGGTCGTTCGAAGTACGGCGCCAAGCGTCCAAAGTAAATAGTCATTAAGACTGTATAGAATTAGATTAGGAAAGACAGATGCCAAGAAGAAGGGTAGTTGCCAAACGTGAAGTATTACCAGATCCAAAGTTTTCAAACATTGGATTGGCTAAATTCATAAATGTCATCATGAAAGATGGCAAAAAGTCAGTCGCTGAAAAAATTGCATACCTTGCATTAGATTCAGTTGCAGAATCAAAATCTACAGATGGTTTAGCTGTATTCCAACAAGCGCTTGATAACATCAGCCCAATGGTTGAAGTTAAATCACGTCGTGTTGGTGGTGCAACATACCAAGTTCCTGTCGAAGTGCGCCCAGAACGTCGCGTTGCATTAGCTATGCGTTGGTTAGCAGAAGCAGCACGTAAACGTGGCGAAAAATCAATGGCGATGCGTTTAGCCGGCGAATTGACGGATGCGTTTGATGGAAAAGGCACGGCTGTTAAGAAAAAAGAAGATACACACCGGATGGCAGAAGCAAACAAGGCATTCTCTCACTTCCGTTTTTAAGCTTTATCTGCGCTCCCCCTTTTTTATATTAGGGGCAGAGCGCAGCGTTCGATTAGATACATTAGATTGACTACACCTGTTCTTTAACAATTATTTATTAACTATAGAGTACCGATAGTGGCACGAAGCACACCTATTAATCGATACCGTAATATCGGCATCATGGCGCATATCGACGCGGGTAAAACCACGACGACAGAGCGCGTGCTGTTTTACACGGGTATATCGCACAAAATAGGTGAAGTGCATGATGGCGCTGCCACAATGGACTGGATGGAGCAAGAGCAAGAGCGGGGCATAACAATTACCTCAGCAGCGACCACTTGTTTTTGGTCTGGTATGGATAAACAGTATCCAGAGCATCGTATCAATATAATTGATACGCCAGGCCATGTAGATTTCACAATTGAAGTTGAACGTTCGTTACGAGTACTTGATGGTGCAACAGCTGTTTTCTGCGCAGTCGGTGGTGTAGAGCCACAATCAGAAACAGTTTGGCGCCAAGCTAATAAATATCATGTCCCGAGACTCGCTTTCATTAACAAGATGGACAGGTCAGGGGCTGACTTTCTACGAGTCATAGAACAGATTAAAGTGCGTTTAGGCGCAATCCCCATCCCAATGCAATTGCCAATCGGTGCTGAAGAAAGCTTCGAAGGTGTTGTTGATCTCGTTAGAATGAAAGCGATTTACTGGAATGAAGATGATCTCGGTGTCACATACGAAGCGCGAGATATTGCACCAGAGATGCTGGAAGAGTGTGAACTCTATCGCGAGCAAATGGTAGAAGCTGCTGCCGAAGCCAACGACGAATTAATGAATAAATATCTTGAAGATGGTGAACTGTCAGAACAAGAAATCAAGCAAGGTATTCGTCTACGAACATTAGCCAATCAAATCGTCCCAGCTTTTTGCGGTTCAGCCTTTAAGAATAAGGGTGTACAAGCGATGTTAGATGCTGTTGTTGAATATATGCCATCACCCGGAGATGTGCCGGCGATCAAAGGCATAGTAAACGACGATGAAACAGCAGTGCGACATGCTGATGATAACGAACCGTTTGCAGCATTAGCATTCAAAATAGCAACAGATCCTTTTGTTGGCACACTGACGTTCTTTAGAGTGTATTCCGGTGTGTTAAAAACGGGCGATGCCGTATTTAATTCGGTGAAAGGTAAAAAAGAACGGATCGGGCGTCTTGTTCAGATGCATAGTAATTCACGTGAAGAAATCAGTGAAGTGAGTGCTGGAGATATAGCTGCTGCAATTGGTTTAAAAGATACGACAACAGGCGAAACATTATGCAACCCTGACCATCGCATCATATTAGAAAGAATGGAGTTTCCTGAACCCGTTATTTCTGTTGCAATTGAGCCAAGAACGCTAGCTGATCAAGAAAAAATGAGCATAGCATTAGGCAAGTTGGCGAAAGAAGATCCATCGTTCCGCGTATCAACAGATGAAGAGTCAGCGCAAACAATTATTGCAGGAATGGGTGAGTTACATCTTGATATCATTGTAGACCGTTTAAAGCGTGAGTTTACAGTTGATGCCAATGTGGGTGCTCCTCAAGTAGCCTACCGTGAATCTATTCGTAAAACAGTCGAAGCCGAAGGCAAATTTGTGCGCCAAAGTGGTGGTAGAGGACAGTATGGACATGTCTGGTTACGACTAGAGCCACAAGCAGCAGGTGCTGGGTATGCCTTTGAAAATGCGACAGTTGGCGGATCGGTCCCAAAAGAATACATTTCTTCTGTAGATAAGGGTATACAAGAGCAGATGAAAAGTGGTGTAATAGCCGGCTACCCAGTAGAAGATGTCAAGGTGGTTTTGTTCGACGGGTCCTATCACGATGTGGACTCGAACGAGATGGCGTTTAAGGTTGCTGGAACGCTTGGGTTTAGAAATGGGGCGCTTGAAGCAGACCCTGTTTTACTCGAGCCGATGATGAAAATCGAGGTGGTAACACCGGAAGAATACATGGGTGATGTGATGGGAGACTTGAATCGTCGCCGTGGCATAGTTGGTGGGATGGATGATGCCCCCAGCGGTAAGATTATTAGTGCTGAAGTACCATTAGCTGAAATGTTTGGCTATGCAACTGATTTACGTTCTGCTACGCAGGGTCGAGCAACATACTCAATGGAGTTTGCTCAGTATGCAGAAACACCGAACACAGTGACCGAAACGGTCATTAGTAAAACAAGATAACGAATATAGTTAAGTGAGGTAGACGAGATGTCCAAGGAAAAATTTGAAAGAACAAAGCCACATGTCAATGTGGGCACGATTGGTCACGTAGATCACGGTAAAACGACATTGACGGCAGCGATTACGAAAGTACTGG
>Ga0233444_10003535_pt1 | contig 15469 bp, 17 predicted proteins | sample SI_124_October20_6_FD_182792 | JGI IMG/M metagenome (GOLD analysis project Ga0233444, IMG submission 182792) | Seawater microbial communities from Saanich Inlet, British Columbia, Canada - SI_124_October2016_10_MG | ecosystem: Environmental > Aquatic > Marine > Inlet | place: Canada: British...
TAGACTTCTTTGAAGGGTACTTCGTCCATGAATTTTAGGGTCATCATAATCATTCGGGATACCCAAAAGCTGATGATGTCGTGACCGGTTACCATGAGATCGGTGGAGTGAAAGGTTTTCAGGGCTTCGGTGTCTTCGGGCCAGCCTAGAGTTGAAAAGGTCCACAATGCAGAGGAAAACCAGGTGTCCAAGACATCATCATCTTGGCGAAGAAGAATGTCATCACTCAACTGGTGTTTCGCTCGAACTGAGGCCTCAGATTTCCCCACAAAAACTTCGCCAGCATCGTTGTACCAAGCGGGAATGCGATGCCCCCACCACTGTTGCCTCGAGATGCACCAATCTTTAAGGTCCCGCATCCAAGCGAAGTAAATGTTTTCAGCTTGTTTTGGATTAAACGTAATATCGCCGTTTTCGACGGCCTTGATTGCCGGCTCAGCGAGTGGACCAACCTGAACAAACCACTGGTCGCTCAGCAACGGCTCAACGACAACACCTGATTTTTCACCGCGTGGCACCATCAGTTTGTGGTCTTCGACTTTGACCAGTAACCCAGCGGCATCCAAATCTTCGACAATTTTTCGGCGTGCATCGAAACGATCAAGGCTGCGATATTGGATGGGGGCATTATCGGCAATGGTGCCATCGGGGTTCATGATGCTTTGCAGTGGCAGGTCGTGGCGCTGACCGACTTCATAGTCGTTAAAGTCATGGGCAGGGGTAATCTTCACGCAACCGGTGCCGAAGCTGGGATCGACATAGTGATCCGCGATCACCGGAATCACGCGATCGCTCAGTGGTAGGGAAACGGTTTGGCCAATTAAGTGTTTGTAACGAGGGTCATCTGGATGCACGGCTACCGCGGCATCACCGAGCATTGTCTCGGGCCGGGTGGTTGCAACTTCGATAAAAGTAGTGGGCATATCTGTCATGGGATAGCGGATATGCCAAAGAAAACCGTTTTCTTCCTCCGAGATGACCTCAAGATCCGAAATGGACGTTTCTAATTTGGGGTCCCAGTTCACCAAGCGTTTGCCTCGATAAATTAGGCCTTCTTCGAACAGGCGCGTAAAGACTTCGATCACGGCAAGGCTTAGGCCTTCGTCTAGGGTAAAGCGTTCTGTTTCCCAGTGCAGCGATGCACCCATTCGCCGCAGTTGCTGGCTGATCTGACCGCCGGATTGATCTTTCCAATCGAAGGCGCGTTCAATGAAGGCCTCTCTTCCGATATCCAGTGGCTTTAGGTTTTCTTTTGCTAATTGCTCGGCGACAATTAATTGCGTTGAGATGCCGGCATGATCCGTGCCCATCTGCCACAGGGTGTTATATCCCTGCATGCGCTTGCGGCGGATGACCGCATCGACCAGGCTATGCTGGAAGGCATGGCCCATGTGCAAGGTGCCTGTGACGTTGGGCGGCGGGATCGCAATTGAAAAAGCCGGGCCTTGGCCACTGGGTGCGAAATAGCCGGCGGATTCCCAGCTCTGGTACCAGCGCTGCTCTAAGGTTTTTGGATCGTACTTTTCCATGATGCTCGATGGGATTTAAAAAGCAGAAGTATACACGCGAGTCCGCCTAAAGATCAGGTTCTTTAGGCGGCAGCGGCTCAGGGTCTAGTAAATCGACGATTTCGGTCAAATCGGTGACGATGGTTTGGCGTATTTGGCTCAGGAATTGAGCCGTATACGCCTTCGCAAGTTCCCTCGCCTGCACCTCTGTGAAGGGCGGCGGTTCGTGTTCAGAAGTCAGCGCAGCAAACACGTCTTGGAAGAGGTCTAAGCTATCTGGGTCGTAGGCTGGGTCGCGCGAAGCAATTCTTGTGGCGTTAGAGGATTTTGCGGGTGCTCGCGCCGGTTTGTGGATTTTGGGTCTGCGCAAGGGCGCATTATCGCTGAGCAAGGGAATCTGATGGGCGCCCGGCGTAGCCTTCTCTTTGGGTTTCTCGTGGGTCATCGGCCAGCCATCTTATGGTATTTCAACGGGTAGCCTCGGGTCTTATAAAATCGAAACCGCTCCCGAGCAGCGGCCCGTTTTTCATCATCCTTTGGCACAATTTCTGCGACTCGATTGAATCTGCTAAAAAATTCTGGGATGCCAGGATTCAAATTAATCAGGACGTCATGATGTTGATCCGGGACGGCTTCGTGACAAATCAGAATGGGCGCACTCGCATTTTTTTGGGCTCGTTCATGGGGAATAAAGGCCGTTGGCTTAAAGCGCCAGAGCATAGCGTCTAGGGCGCTGGCCTGGCTTTCTGAGCCCGTGTGAACGTGAACTTGATGTCCTAGTCGGTATACTTTTTCGATCAATCTACAAGCAAAGACCAGCGGGTCTTCGCTTGATTCGATCTGATAAAAGTCCACTTGGGTCAAGCGGAGCGGCCCTCTTGCGCCAAAAGGTATTCAGTTAAGAGAGCAACTGGTCTGCCGGTTGCGCCTTTTTTCGTGCCCGCCCACTTAAAAGAAGTTCCGGCGATATCCATATGGGCCCACCGATATTTCTTAGCGAACCGGGCAAGGAAGCACGCGGCTGTGATGCTGCCCGCCTCTTTGCCGCCGATATTTTGCATGTCCGCAAATGCGCTGTTGATCTGCGGTTGGTAGCTCTCCCAGATTGGTAGTTGCCAGGCCCTGTCGCGAGTTTGTTCGCCCGCGGCAATCAGGTTGCGCGCGACCTCGTCATCATTCGAGAAGACCGCGGAGGCTTGGCTACCGAGCGCCATAATGACGGCGCCGGTTAAAGTCGCGACATCAACAACGGTTGCTGGATTGAATTTTTCAACGTAGGTCAACGCATCGCATAAAACGAGTCGGCCCTCAGCATCGGTATTTAATATTTCGACGGTCTGGCCTGACATGGTTGTCACAATATCGCCGGGTTTAGAGGCTCTTGCTGATGGCATGTTCTCGGCGCAGGCAAGAACGCCGACAACGTTCATCTTAGGTCCGATTTCTGCGATGGTCTTGAGCGTGCCGAACACGGAGGCGGCGCCACACATGTCGTAAATCATCTCCCACATCCCCGCGCCGCCTTTTAAGCTAATGCCGCCTGTGTCGAACGTAATACCCTTGCCGACCAGAACGTGCGGTTTCACGCTAGCTGCGGCGCCGCGATATTGAATGATGACCATCTTGCCGGGTTCGTCACTGCCTTTGCTGACCGAGAGGAAGGCGCCCATGCCCAGCTTTTGCATTTGTTTCTCATCGAGCACGGTTGTTGTTAGACGGTCGTATTGCTTGGCCAAGGCCTTAGCCTGATCGGCAAGGTAGGTCGGGGTACAGAGATTGCCTGGCGCATTGCTGAGGTCTTTGGCGGCCGCTTTGCCGATTGAAAGCGCTCCGCCCAGCTTCACGCCTTTTTTTAATTCTTTGCTGCGATCGGCTTCGGCAAGAAGTTCGATGTTTGCAAGCGTTATGGGCGCGTTTTTGGTTTGTTTACCTTTCATTGCCAGATACTGATAAAACACATCGTTGAAGGCCTCGGCAAGTTTGGTCGCAAGCCAAGTATCGTCTCGATCGAGGGTAGTGACGTCGTCAAGACTGAAGAGAAGCTTCTTGATGGGTAACGATTTCGTGTTGCTTGCGATGGCGGTAGCCGCGGTGATGAGCCGATCCGCGTCCAGCTCGTCCCGCTTGCCAAGCCCTAAAATAATACATCGGTCAAGGTTGGTGCCTTCTAGATCATGCAAGATCAAGGTTTGTCCTACTTTACCTGAGAAGTCATCGCGCTTGAGCAATTTGGCCAGACGGCCTGATGAGTGGGCGTCAACGAGACGCCCCATGCTCGACAATTTAAAGTCGTCGTAACAACCGAGCACGAGGCCTGAGACTCTGGATTTGGGTAGCGTGTTGGATTTAACAGAAAACTGCATGAAATTTCCTTTATGGTTCTGAGCAAAATAAGTGTACAACGATTATACTCATTATCGATCCCGTAGAATCCAATTCCTATGATTCTCTTTCGTTATCTTTCTCGTGAAGTTTTTACGGCAATGGCGATTATCGCCTTTGTTGTGTTTGTGATCGCGTCAGGTTCTAGATTGAGCCGTTATTTATCGGATGCGGCAACCGGCGCGCTGAGTGGTGAGTTGATTGGTTGGCTACTGTTATACCGCCTTCCGGGGTTCTTAGAATTGATATTACCCATCAGCTTTTTTCTAGCGATCATGTTGGCTCACGCTCGGTTGCATGTTGATAATGAGTTACAGGTTCTCAATAGCGCAGGGTTTGGAGAAGGTCGGTTAATTCGGTTGACCTTGGTCCAAAGTCTGTTTGTTATGCTGCTGACGTCCTTAATTGTATTCTGGTTGCGGCCAGCGGCTGAATTAGGCATTCAAGCCGTCAAGGCATCTCAGAAGTCCATGACAGAGTTTGATTTGCTCATTCCTGGCCGGTTTCAGGTATTGAATTCTGGGTCCAGGGTGACCTATGTACAATCTCTGTCGGAGGATCAGTCACTTGAAAATATTTTCATGACCGAGCGGGCGATAGATGACCTGGCTGAGGACGCGAAAATCGTCACTATGGTTGCTGCGAGCGGTGAGGCCCGACTTGATGCATCCGGGGATCGATTTCTGGTGCTGAAGGATGGGCGTCGATACCGCTCTGTGAGTGGTGGCAAGGCGCACCAAGTGATCGTTTTTGAGGAGTTTGGACAACGTCTGCAGAGGGACCAGTATGATATCGAGAGTGCGGCGGTAAGAGAACGTTCACTTAGCGCGCTTTTGCAAGCGCCGGATCGTGCTGCTTGGGCTGAAATCCAGTGGCGTTTGAGTTTGGTTCTGATGATTCCGATTCTAGTGTTGTTGGCAGTGCCCCTGGGTCGAGTTGAGCCGAGGGACGGCAGGTTTTCGAGGGTCGCTCCAGGGGTGTTGCTGTGCTTTTTATATCTGGTGCTGCTCTCCGGGGCACGCTCAGCCGTGACTGAGGGGCGGTTCCCGGTCATGCCAGGTCTGTTTTCGGTCCATTTAGGCTTCCTCGTATTAGCGGTCATTCTGCTGAATGCAGGGGAGAAGTCGTTGCGCTGGTTTAGAACGGCTCGAAAACGATGATGCGTCGTATTTTGTTGCAATATGTCGGGTTGGAGGTGCTGAAAGCCATCCTGTTGGCATTATTTTCCTTGGTTGGACTGCTGGCAGTGTTCACCGTTTTGGAAGAGGTGCAAGCTTTTCAAAATCAATACGGGTTTTTAAGTGCCTTAAAGTTTGTGGCGCTGAGCTTGCCGCGTTTGTTTTATGAAACGATCCCTTTTGGGGTTTTGATCGGTGGACTGGTCGGTTTGGGTGGGCTTGCTGCTCGGAGCGAGTTAATCGTGATGCGAGCCTCGGGTTTATCAACCTACCAGATTGTGGGTTACGCCATGCTGCCCGCCGCTTTTGTGGCGCTGGTGGGGACAGCGGTTGGGGAGTTCGTGCTGCCGCAAGCAGAGCGCGATGCACGATTGGGTCGGCAACAAGCGCGTGAGCAGGCCGAAACCATTGCGCCAGAATTTGGTGTCTGGACGCGAGACGGCTTGGCCTTTTTGCATTTAGAGTCCGTTCGGGACGATCAAATCAAAGGCTTAAAATGGTACTTATTTGATGATCACCAAACCCTGGTTTTAACGCGAACTGCGGTTGCGGCAGCATTCCAGAACGATCCAGAGTCTGGTTTTTGGGAGATGCGCGAGGTGACCGAGGTGCGGTATTTCCCGGAGGGCAGTGCATCGGATTATTGGCCAACAAAACGTTGGGATACTCAGATTACACCGAGCACACTGGGCAGTGAATTGCTGGTGCAGCCTGAAAGGATGTCGGTTTCATCCCTTGATGAGAAAATTGATCATCTAGATGCGCAAGCACTCAATAGCCAAACTTATCGGTTGGGTTACTGGTCTAAGCTCTTGCAGCCATTGGTTGCGCTAGCGCTGCTTTTGTTAGCGGCGTCGGTTGTGTTTGGGCCGCTGCGCTCGTCGTCGGTGGGGATGCGTGTATTCAGTGGGCTCGTGTTGGGTGTGTTGTTCAAGTTTTGCCAAGACCTTCTTGCCCCGGTTGCATTGGTCTTTGGGATCGCGCCAATTCTTGCGGTTATTCTACCGATTCTGGTCTGCACGGTGTTTGGTTGGTGGCAGCTGCGTCGTGTGGCTTAGCTGGCCGTTAGGGTTTGGGTAATTGGACGACCCGTGTGCCGGTAAGTAAGTCGTGTAGTGCCGCGCGCTCAGGATTGACCAAAATCCAAAATAGCCCTAAGCCTAGACAGCCCATGGCAGGCGTTGCGGCCAAAAAGCGTTGAATCGCCTGTCGTCGGGTGAGTGTCCCGCCAGAGGGTTGAATCACCACCAGTCGCCAGACCTGCATGCCTAAGGTTTGGCCTTTGAATGTCCAAAAATAGAGATAAAAAGCCATTAGCTCTAAATAGAGAAATCCCTGATAGAGCGGCCCGCCTAAGGATTCCCCTAGATCAGTCGCTGCGAGAATTGCAAGACTGCTCAGCATCCAGATTGCAAGAATGAGAAAGCTATCATAGATGAGGGCGGCGATGCGGCGGCGCATGCCAGCGTTGGGTAGCGTCAACCGATCTTGGTCGGTGAAGTCTTTTGGGTTGCGGGGAGGTGGTGAATGAGTCATTGCTAAACGGTTCTACTTTTTAATTTGTGGGCTATGTCTGGTGCGATTAAACCGGCCGTTATGGCGAAATCATAAAGGTTGCATCACATTCTGCGATGACTTCAAGGGTGTCATGACGTTTGATCTCGGAAGCCATTATTGCCAGTCGGCCTTTCCTTTTAAGGCACCAGCTTTTTAGTTGTGTTGGGATGCCGGTTGGTAATGGGGTTTTATATCGAAGATTGCACTTAGCTGTGACCGCCCGGTCGCCTTGTAAAAATAACCAATTGGCCATGACATCATCGAGCGCGCTGAAGATGATGCCGCCATGCGTGATGCCGCTATAACCGCAATGAAACTTGTCCGGTGTAAAATTGGCGATGCAGTACTCACCCTCTAATTGAAACGAAAGTTTCAAGCCATTTGGATTGTCTGGTCCACAGACAAAACATTCGCTGGCAGCGAGCGGGTTAGTCGATTCGGGGTTTGAGTTCACGGTATGGTTCTCTTTATCGGGGTGGTTTTTAGTGCGAAACGTTCATGCAATTGCTGGCGAGGTTGTCGGGTTGTGTTAGATGTTTGGTTTGGTCGCCTCGATCGTATCTCGCTTTGGAGGTGGATGTAATAGGTTAACCGATGCAGAGCTCGAGGCGGTACCGCTTAGCGGTGATTCAGGTAAGCCTTTAATCGTCAAAGGTGATCAGTGGTTTGGCGAATCGTAAAGCTGGCGAATGTTGAAGCTGGCGACTTTGATCGAGCGTACACGCGGTTGACTTGGATCATGCTTCGAGTTTCGTAGCGGGTTTTGTAACGCTTGGCAGTGGGGTGCCGCGCGTAACCGCCTCGACTTGATTGCAAAGACGATCGACCTGATTGGAAGCAAGCCCGAGGGTGCTGATCTCCGGGTGGATGCGCAGCGTCACGGCGCCCGGTTGCCAGTTCAGTGTTTCGGTCGGGAGTAGATGCTCTGTGCCTTCAATCGTCATCGGTAGAACGGGTAGAGCCAGATCTATTGCCAGCCGGAAGGCGCCTTTTTTAAAGGGCACAACGCGTCCTGGCTTGGTGCGTGTGCCCTCTGGAAAAAATAAGATGCACATGCCGTTGACCAATTTATGAGCGGCGTGTTGGATGCTCTCTGCCGCACTCGTTGAGTTTGAGCGGTCAATGATGATGTGTCCCATTGCTTGGCAGGCTGCACCGATGACCGGAACGCGTCGCAGCTCTTTTTTCATAACCCACTTTAGTTCGGTGGGCAGGTAGCCGTAGATCAACAAAATATCGAGCGCGCTAATATGATTGGCTGTAATAACATAGGATTGGTTGGGTCGAAGATGTTTGAGTCCTTCGACGGAAACGGCCATCCCCAGGATGCGGCTGTTGAATCTTGCCCAAGCGACGGCGAGGGTTCGCGATCCCAGATCACCATAGCCAATTAGTGCAAGTGCAATAATGAGGACCCCAAAAAAAAGGGTTGATAGGCCGAAGCAGGGTATCGCAATCAACCACTTGTAAAGTGCTCGGGTGACATTAGTCATGATCAAGTGCTCATAGCAGTTCGGCGCTAGCCTGTAAGTCCTTTCGGCCGAGCGCCCTTAACGGTGGTTCTTAGCATTTCTCTGCGATACCCGTGGTAGTCCGAGGTCGCGCAGTGTTGGGTGCAGCGATTATCCCACATCACAAGTGTTTGGGGTTGCCATCGCACCCGGCAGGTAAAAGAGGGTTGCGTCACAAATTGGTTTAAGTAATCAAGTAACGGTTTGCTTTCCGCTGCTGTCATGTTCTCAAAACGGAGGGTGTAGGTTGGGTTGACCCAAAGTGCCGGCCGGCCCGTGACATCATGGACCCTGATTACAGGATGTGCTTGTTCGGGTGGCTCTTTAGTCTCTTTTGTGATCACCATATTTTCAAGTTGGTTTTGAAGTGTGCTGTTTGGGCCGTATGAGCGGGTTGCACTGTGTAGGCTATTGAGCGGGGCTAAGAGGTTTTTAAGGCCCTCTGAGAGTGCGTCATAGGCAAGGTAGAGATTGGTGAAGAGGGTGTCGCCTCCTTGAGGTGGTGTCTGCTGTGCATACAAAAGCGTGCGGCTTGGGGGTGCGCTCTGAAACGTGAAATCGGTGTGCCATCCCGAGCCGAAGCTTATGGGCGATTGCTCGGACGCTGCCTTTATGATGGGAACAACGTCTGGATAGTCAGTTAGTCCCTGAAGGTAGGGCGTCTCGCCCGGTCCGCCCAGTTGGTGGGTCAGGGCCAGTAAAGTGGCGGGGGTTAAGCTTTGACCCGGAAAGACGAGGACAAGGTGCTCATGGAACGCAATCTCAATCTCCTCGCGAGTCTGGTCGGTGAGGCTGTTCAGATCGATGTCTTGGATCTCGGCGCCCAACGCGCCTGTTAAGGGATTAATTCTCATGTGTTTAGCTCCAGGGAATTGGGTTCAGGGACCTGTATGGAAATGAACAGTGCCATACATTACTAGAGAGATCACTGTGGTCTTTTTAAACGGAAATGACGCGTTTTTAAAGCATTTGCCTTGATCTATCGTTGACTTGCTCTGCGGGCAAGTTTGCTTACCAAGCAGGCTGTGTCGAAAGTCTGTCGTTGCGTTGCCCGGGCGCTTGAGGGAGGTGCTGTTTTGAGAACGCGTTGCTTCGGGGGTAAACTTAATATGTTAGTAATTACGTAAGTAATTACATATAATATTATTTGAGTCGATCAGGTTAGGTGCCCTCAGAAGCGCTTACGCAACGTCAAGCCACGGGTTGCGGTGTTGGCTTTAGCGAGCTTTTTCAAGCCGTGACACGGCGCCAGACACGAAGATGATTGATGCCGCTAGAAACTTGTTGCGGGGTCAGAATAAAGGTCAATCGAGATGGCAGATCAAGAAATCAATAGCAGTCACCAGGCCTTCACTGACGGAGTTCAACAGGCGCGCGCGTATTATGAGCAGCAGGCGGGCTTAGGCAGATCCCTGGCCTCGCCTCGGATTCGATTAGGTCTTGAGCTTTATCGCGATGGACCGGCGTCCGTGGTTGCTTTGAGTGAACGGCTCAAAGTCTCTCACCCTGCTGTGGTTCAGATCGCTCGCAACTTGATTGCTGCAGAATATGTGGCTGATTACAGAGATCGCCGAGATAAACGCAGAAGATTGTTAGCGCTTACTAACTCTGGACGGTATTATTTTTCTGGATTCTCCGCGCATGCGGAGCTGGAGTCAGAATTGCTTTCCGATCTGGCAACTGCGGCTGGGTTGCCGGATCTTCTTGCACGTTGGAAGCAAGCTATAGCCGAGCAGCCGCTGAGTCAGCGATTTCAAAGTGCTATTTCAGGCATTACGATCGTGCCTTATCAAGCGGCATTTAAAAAAAGCTTTGAGCGCCTTAATCGGCGATGGATTGAGGCCAGTTTTCAAGTTGAAGATCAAGATCAAGCGGTCTTTGATGATCCCGTGGCCAAAATTGTGACGCCTGGCGGGGCAATTTTTTTTGCGGTCACGGCCAGCGGACAAGTTGTTGGTACTTGCGCCTTGTTGCATAGGGACCCCCGGCGGGCAGAGCTGGCTAAAATGGCCGTTCAAGAGCATTTTCAAGGATTTGGCCTGGGGCGGCGGCTGGGACAAGCGGTGATCGATTATGCTGAAGCGGTTGGTTTTGAGGATATCGTGCTTGAGTCTAATCAGCGTCTTAAGCCAGCAATATCGCTCTACCGGTCGCTTGGCTTTATCGAAGAAAAAGCGCCAGCGATATCTGACTATGCGCGAGCGGACATTTTTATGGTCAAAACGTTAGGCCGAGTCAAAGCCTAAAAAGGTAGACAGCGGAAAATGGACTTTGTCGTTGTGATCGTTGCGCTTCGGCACAACTGCAAGGGTTAATCTGCGCTATGCTAAACTTTTTTGGTTAAAAATCGGCAGGAGTAAAAAATGGATTCAGAGCAATCAATCTTTGAGCGTATTATGTCGGGCGAAATACCCTCTGAGCTGCTCTATGAAGATGATCAGGCGATTGTGATCAAAGATATTAATCCGCAAGCCCCGATCCATATTCTATTGATTCCCCGGGTCAAGATCCCGAGGCTGGTGGACGCGGATGTGTCCCATCAAGCCCTGCTTGGCCATCTCCTCCTGCTTGCTGGAAAAATGGCAAAAAAATTGGGTTGTGATGAGGCCTTTCGTTTGATCATCAATAATGGCGCCGAGGCAGGCCAAACCGTTTTCCATCTCCATCTTCATATCTTGGCCAATAAGTCGTTTGAAGAAGGGCAATTGGCCACAGCCTTTAGCTGACGCCGAATGCGTTATGAGTGACCGATAGCGCCCTGATGATTATGAGCCCTCGATGTAATTTTGTGCTCGCTCGTTTGGAATCCAAGTAGTTTTCTAGTAAGGCACTATAGAGTAGCAGGCAAACAGCGACCAAATATAGCGACCACCAACCGGTCAGGCCGACGGCAATGGATTCAATGCGGTCCTTACTAGCATAAAGGCGCTACTCGAAGAAATGCACGCTACCCGAATCAAGATCATAGTAAGCGCCACAGATCTGCAGCTCGCTCGCCTCAATCAAGCCCTCCAGAGCGGAGGAGCCATGTTTTAGTTGATTCACTGAAGCTCGGACGTTGGCGCGCATGCAATGATAGGAAAGTGCTTTTTGATCCGACATCGTGTCAGCCTCAACGAGACTCGTCATGCTGGGGGCAATTCGGTCAACAATGGATTTAAGGTTGTCCGTCGCATGATCTCCTGGATTCTGCATGTGGTGCAATGTGGCGTCTATTGCGCCGCAGCGCGTGTGACCCATCACCACAACCAGTGGCACTTGAAATTGTAACGCGGCAAATTCAACGCTGCCAATTTGAGACGGCGCGACAATATTACCAGCGACCCGTATAACGAATAGATCACCCGGGCCTTGATCAAAGATAATCTCAATCGGAACACGGGAGTCAGAACAGCCCAGGATGATTGCGATTGGATTTTGATCGGCATAGTCGTTGGCGCTTTGCCAGGGCTTTGGGCTGGATAAACCCTCCCGGAATCGCGTGTTACCGGCGATGAGCGCGTCAAGAACGCTATTTGCTAAAGTCATACTCCCTCGCTACTACCAAAATTGACCTGTTGTTCAGTTAGCCTTAAGCAGTCGTGGTGCGCTGTTAGGCGTCAAGCCGTGACTGAAATTCTAACACTCAGAGTGGAATGAGCGGATCTTTTTTGGCGCTCGCCGCTTGGACTGTTGCAAGTCGATCGATACACTGGTGGCGGAAGGCTCTAATGCCTGAAGGCTTGCACGGAACGGCAGTGCGCGGCGAGTCAATTCAGGTAATCGGTGGTACAAGTCGTTGGTCCACCGTCAGACGGCGGAATCGAGACAATTAAAGAGGTTATACACGTGTTTGATTATATTGTTGTTGGCGCAGGCTCAGCTGGTTGTGTTATGGCCGCAAGGCTTGCGGGCGCTCACAGAGTCTTGTTAATTGAAGCGGGCCGCGCCAATCCTGCTTGGGATTTTAGATTGCACATGCCCGCAGCGTTATCCGAAGTGTTGACCTCGAAACGCTACAATTGGGCCTTCGAGACTGAGCCGGAACCCTTTTTGGGGCAGCGCAACCTTTACTGTCCCCGAGGCAAAGTAGTGGGCGGGTCCTCCTCAATTAACGGCATGATTTTTGTTCGCGGTCATGCGGAGGACTTTAATCGCTGGTCTGAAGTTTATGGTGCCAGCGGTTGGTCTTATCAGGACGTGCTGCCGTTTTTTAAGCGGAGCGAGACAAAAGCTGGCGGTGATCCGGATTTTCGAGGTCAAACCGGTCCCTTAAAAATAACCAATGGAGATACGAGCTCGCCCCTTTGCCAGGCCTGGTTAGGCGCCGGCGAATCACTCGGGTTTGGCCTAACCCCGGATTTTAATGGTGAAACGCAAGAGGGATTTGGCCCTTTTGATCGAACGGTTGCGGATGGACTACGCCAAAGCGTTGCCCGAGCCTATTTGTCATCCGAAAATGACCTGGCTCTATCGGGTCTCACGGTCCTGACGCAAGCGGAAGTTCAGCATATTGAGTTTGACGGCGATCGAGCGGCAGGGGTGCAAGTCCTGGTGGATGGGCGGCTTAAATCATTTCAGGCAAGTCGGGAGATTATCCTTTCTGCTGGCGCGATTAAAAGTCCACAAGTCTTGATGCGATCTGGGATTGGGTCGGAATCGGCCTTAAAAGCGGCGGGGATCGAATGTCTTGCACCGAGTGCGGAGGTTGGTCAGAACTTACAGGATCATTTAGAGGTCTATGTTCAGGCGGCTTGCCCAAAGCCGGTGTCGTTGTATCCCTCAACTCGGGGCTTAAAGAAGTTAGCGGTCGGTGCTCAGTGGTTGTTTACGAAGCGCGGCGATGGCGCGACCAATCATTTTCATACGGGCGCCTTTTTGAGAAGTGGATTGGATTACGGTTATCCGGATTTACAGTTTCATTTTCTGCCGGTTGCAATGGATTATGACGGTAAGGATTCCTATCGGGGACACGGCTTTCAAGTCCATGTCGGGCCGATGAAGCCAACGAGCCGCGGTAGCATTACGCTGAATCCAAAAGATCCCGGCCTGGCGCCCAAGATTTTGTTCAACTATAACTCGACCGAGCAGGATCAACAGGTGATGCATCGCGGCATTGAGTTGGCGAGGCATTTGATAAACAGTCCATCTTTCTCAGAACTTAAAGGTAAGGAACTTAGGCCTGGACCAGTTGATTTGCCGGATTTTGTAAATCGTTTTGGCGAAAGCGCCTACCACCCATCTGGAACCTGTCGAATGGGGCGTGATGGCGATGCGGTGGTTGCACCGGATGGTGTTGTCAATGGCGTTTCTGGATTGCGGGTTGTGGATGCATCGATCATGCCTGAAATTACCAATGGCAATTTAAATGCGGTGGTCATCATGATGGCTGAAAAAATTTCGGCCCAAATCCTCGAGCGCTGAGAGATAGGACTTTTTTAAAGTTTAAGTTCAGGTGCTTGGTGCCGAGTTTATAACGCCGTGAAGGTTAGCTTAATCTGAGAAGGAGACGGGCAGTGGGTTATCAAAATCAGGCTTGGCTCGATCAATGGCGCGAACCGGTAGAAGATCCAGATCAATTAATCTGCGATCCGCATCATCATCTCTGGGATCATGTAACTCATCGTTATCTGCTCGATGAATTCAAACAGGATTTAGACAGCGGCCATCGGGTGGTCAGTACCGTCTTTGTAGAGTGCGCCAGCATGTATAACTCGGACGCGGCAGTCGCCTTGGCGCCGGTCGGTGAAACGGAATTTGTGAATGGCGTGGCTGCAATGTCTGCCAGCGGTGCATATGGCACGGGGCGCATTGCATCGGGCATTGTGGGGTTTGCCGATTTGATGTTGGGGCGCCAGGTGGCGGCGGTTTTGGATGCCCATCTAGGGGCGAGTCCGCGATTCCGTGGTATCCGGCACACAACCGGGTGGCACGAAAGCCCGAGTGTTCGTAACGCGCATAGCAACCCGATTGCGGGTCAAATGAAGCATTCGGCCTTTCGGCAAGGGTTTAGAGAGTTGGCACCCCGGGGACTAAGTTTTGATGCTTGGTTCTATCATCCTCAACTGAAGGAACTGATCGATTTGGCGGATGCGTTTCCAAACACTCAAATTATTTTGGACCATTTTGGTGGGCCCTTGGGTATAGGGCCCTATGAAGGCAAAGCAGCGGAGGTGTTTCAGGTTTGGCGTCAAGACATTAAGGCGTTGGCGCTGAGGCCTAATATCGCCATCAAGTTAGGTGGGTTGGTGATGCCAATTAATGGATTCGGACTGCACAAGCGCCGAAAACCGCCAACCTCCGATGAGTTAAAGGCTTTAACCGGAGATTATTACCGATGTGCCATCGAACAATTTGGTCCTGAGCGTTGTATGTTTGAAAGTAATTTCCCGGTAGACAGGCAGAGCTGCTCTTATTTGGTGCTTTGGAATAGCTTTAAGAAATTAGTCAAGGATGCCTCCTCGGATGAGAAAGCTTCATTGTTTCACGATACCGCAACTCGAATCTATCGGCTCTAATGGGCCGCAATATATTGAGAAAAGAACTTCATGAAAAAAGGAGCACGCCGCACGGCACCGCCCAGATGGTTGCTTAAAGCCTTTACGAAACTGAATGTGCTGGTTTACCGCGCGTCCGGCGGGCGCTTGATGAATACGATCGCCGGCCGGCCGATTTGTCTTGTCCATATGACTGGTAGGTAATCGGGTAAACCGATTACGATTTCTTTGATGTATGTCCCAGATTTGGATGTGCTTTATCTGGTTGCTTCTCAAGGGGGTGCTGAACAGCATCCGAATTGGTACTACAATTTACTGGAATCTTCGACGGTTACTCTTCAGATCCAATGGCGAAAGCAAGTAATGATGGTTGAGATCGTCTCGGCCGAGGCTCGTCAGAGAGTTTGGGATCGATGCGTTGAGTGCTATCCAGACTATGCGCTTTATCAAACTTGAACTGATAGACAAATTCCTTTTTTTGTCTGCACTTCTCCGTGATAAATTGTTTTAAGGATTTCTTGTTCCTGTATCCATACCAGCGATTTCTGTTCAAGTTCCTGTCGCCGCAAATGGGATAATTTGGTTTTCTCTTCCGCTAAAGTTTTTAGTGTGATCCATGGAATGGATGACAAAGCTTCTGCGCAATAAGTAGTGCCTGCTATTTCGAGGCTCCAGCCCCTTAAATTCTCCATCACTTCTGCCCTCGGGGTCTTTCCAATAATTCGTCACTTAAAAGTTATCCTAATTAAAAAGATTATTTCAGGACGCTATATCTTATTTTGCGCGATGGAATGCAGTGTTTGGCTGGCTTGTTATTCCTTTTTTTGTCAATGCGTTATCGTTAGTTGCTACTAGCA
>Ga0233444_10003539_pt1 | contig 15457 bp, 28 predicted proteins | sample SI_124_October20_6_FD_182792 | JGI IMG/M metagenome (GOLD analysis project Ga0233444, IMG submission 182792) | Seawater microbial communities from Saanich Inlet, British Columbia, Canada - SI_124_October2016_10_MG | ecosystem: Environmental > Aquatic > Marine > Inlet | place: Canada: British...
CAAATGGAACAGTTAATGGCGAAAGCAGGAGAAACTGGATCTGGAGCTGGAGTGCTATTAGACTTGCAAAAGATTGGTAAACGAATTGGTCTAGAGATTGGTGACGATATGTCAGCAACTGAGGCTATGCAAGCTTTAAGTAATAAGCTAGCATTAGGTATGAGAAAAGCAGGTACTGGTGTCATGACAGATAAAGATTTCCAAGTATTCTTAGAATCTGTACCAAGCATCGGTAATACCCCAGGAGCTAACAAGCGTATCTTAGAGTGGACACGTGATTCTCATCAAAGACAACAAGCATTAGCAGGTAAGATTAGAGAGTACAAACGATCAGGTAAAAGTTTATATGGTGGTGAAAAGACACCAGGTACTATTGACGGTGGTGTGTATGATCTTATTAATGATTATTGGGCTGGCGTAAGAGAAGAGCGTAATAAAAAGTTTAATGTACAACAAGGCACTGACTTTGGTGACCCAATAAAAGGATAAAACTTATGGAAGTAAGATATAAAGTACCATACAAAGGTGGTTTTGTAGAGGTATTTGCTAGCGAAGATGCAACCAAAGCAGAGATCGTTAACAAAGCCAAAGGTCAAGTTGAAGCAACAAAAGAAATGAATGCTATCAACCAAGCACAGTATGAAGCTGGAAAAGGTACAATACAAAGAACTGCTGAAAAAGTTATTGGTGAAACAGGAACTGCTGTTGCTGATACTGCATTAACGATTGGTGGATCTGTTTTAGGTATGCCTGGTCAAGCTATACGTATGATGTATGAAGAAAAAGGTAAAGAAGTTCCAGGTTGGGTAGACTTTATTGATGGTTATGAACCAAAAACAAAAGAAGCCCAAGGTTGGTTAACATCATTTGTTGAATCAGAGCTTGGTAGAAACTTAGAAGCTTTGCCGCCTACTATGGGTGGACCTGCTAGAAACCTTAGAACAAAAGTTACTAAAAACATTAAAAAGAAAAATAGAAAGGTACCAACAAAAGAAGAATTAAAAGCAAGAAAGAATATGCTTTACAAAGAAGCTAAAGACATTGGTGCAACATTTGAAGGCTCTGCTGTAAATGGCATGACTAAACAAATGGTTAGTGAACTAAAAGACTTAGGTTATAATGCTGGTGATCCTGGCATGGCAGGTATTACTGCAACAATTAAGCAGTTAAACACTTTATCTAAAGGTAAAAGAGGCGTAGACCTAAGAGACTTAGAAAGAATTAGGAAGCAAGCAGGTAATGCAGCTGGAAGTATGGAGCCTGCTATACGTATGTTAGGTTTAGAGATGATTGGTAAGATTGATGAGTTCTCATCTAGCGTTGGTGCTAAGCAATTAAAATCAGGTAGCAAAGAAGCTATTGCTAAGATTACATTGGCTAGAGATGCTTACAAAAAGTTTGCTAAAACAAACCAATGGGACATGATGTATGAGATAGCTCAAAACAAAGCTGGTGCATTGCAAACAGCAAGAAATCCGTTAGAGATATTACGCGCTGATGTAAAAAACATGTTTTCATCTGAGCGTGGTATGAAGCAACTAAGATTCTTTTCGCAAAGCGAAAGAGAAGCATTAAAAGACTTTTCAATGGGTGGTAGATCAGATAAGTTATTACAAAATGTAGCTTCATTAGCTCCCACACGATGGTCTGGTGGTTTAAGTGCAGCTGGATCAGGTGGTTTAGGTTACATGGTAGGACCTGCTATTGGCTTAGATCCAAGTATGGCTGCCGCGGGATCTGCAATTACATCAGCTGGATTAGGGTTGGGTGCTAAAGCATTAGGTAATAAACGCAACATGCGTAAGTTTGATGATATTGCTGATTCATTTGCTACTGGTCAGGATGTAACAAAACCTGTACCAATTAGCGCTAACGAATTAATGACTAACAATATATCAAGACCTATGACAGATACAATACAAAATGCTATTACAACGACACCAAGAGGCTTGTTAAATGTATGGGACCAAACTGCTTTAACACCTGAAGAGATTGAAGAGTATGATATAGTAAATGCCGGACAAGCTATACCACTGTAAAGGGGTAGGGAGTTTTAACTTTATAGGAACTTATCTATGAATCATGAAGCAATTTTAACAGTAGCATATCCTTTTTGGCAGTGGGTCGTAGGACTTGTCGTATTACTTTGGGTATGGGAAAAAGCTGGAAAAAACATATGGAATAAAGTATGGAACTTTTTAACTAAGTGATAGAAGTAATTGTAGCTATCATAAGTCTAGGGGTTGGCGATTATGCTGACCCACTAGACCTTAACTTGGAAGATAGAGATAAGAAGGTACTTATTCAAACAGCTTGTGATGAAACTACTACACAGGATGCGTATGGTCAAATAAGCACAATAAAAACTTGTAGGACTATGAAGACAGTAACAACCTCAGAAGAGAAAGATTAATATAAAGGATATATAAATCATATGCTTATTGTGTATTTTTTAAGTATACGAGAACACAAATTAAAAGGAGTTAACAGTGGAACCAAAAATATTGGTGATAGATATAGAGACGGCGCCAGCTTCAGGGTATATATGGAAGCTATTTGACGTTAACGTATCATTATCACAATTAATAGATACAAGTAAAGTAATATGTTTTGCAGCTAAGTGGTACGGAGAGAGTAAAGTTATATTCTCATCGAACCAGGAAGACACACATAAGAAAATGATTAAAAAAGCTTGGGATCTATTCAATGAAGCTGACGCTGTTATTGGGTATAATTCTAAAAACTTTGATTGTAAGATACTTAATAAAGAGTTTATATTAGAAGGTTTCCCGCCTCCTAAATCTTATAAACATATTGATCTTCTACAAACAATGAGACAGAACTTTAAGTTTATGAGTAATAAGCTTGACCACATATCTCAAGAGTTAGGCATAGGCAAAAAGACATCACACCAAGGATTTGATCTTTGGCAAAAATGTATGGCTGACGATGTTAAAGCTTGGAAGCTTATGAAGAAGTACAACATTAACGATGTTAAATTAACTGAAGAATTATATGATAAAGTTAAGCCTTGGTTAAAGACTACATTCAATCATAATGAACATACTAATGATGTTGTTTGTCCAAACTGCGGCAGCACTGATTTGATGAAAAATGGTAAATATTTATCACCAAACAGAGCTTATCAAAAATATACTTGTAGATCATGTTTTGCACATAGTAAAAGTAATATAAGTATAAAGACAAAAGTAGAGACTTTAAGGCATGCTTAGGATTCATTTTAAGAGCCTAGGACAAGTTTTTATATGATTTGATACTAACATACATTGAAAAACGATAGAGGAGCAGAGAGCGCATTTGAGTAAAATGTGCTCTTTTTTTTCCCTTTTAAATCAGTAACTTATAAAGGCTAAAAATAATACTGAACTTATGGTATAATAGCTTGTCTAACTAATATAAGTAACAAGTAAGTAATGTTACTTAAATGTAAAAGTTGTAACAGAATTGTAAAAGTTTAAAATAAACTGAAAAACATGAGTATAATAGATCTATAGCAACAACGAAGCTACTGGCTTCAAGGTAACAAACCGCTCTTTAACAAACAGGTGAACACGAAATACTCGAAAGAGTGTTTCCTTATAAAGATTATAAGGAAATGCTTTTTACGGGGCTGACCAGGTTTCGACAGTATAATCAAGTTTGAAAGCCTGCTATCCGATGATTCTAATACATCGTTAATACATTAGAAAAACTATAAATGCAAACGATACGCATTTTGCTCTTGCTGCTTAGGTAGACAAGACGCGGTACGTTAGGTTATCTCGCTAACGATCACCGCTCATAAGAGATATAGGTTTATATATATAATAACCGAATATAAACTGAACTAAAGGTATTTGCAACTGTCTGACAGTTTGATAGTTATCTAAGACAGTTAAAGATTAAAAACTATATATGATAGCTAAATGTTGATAATAAGATATATTGGACGCGGGTTCGATTCCCGCCAGCTCCACCAATTACGGGGTATAATGATTATTATATTAGTAAACTTAATTGCGCTAATATAATTAGAGTTTGATTCTCTAATACTCCACCAATTTAATAACTATAAGGACTATAATCATGAACTACAAGAAGCACAAGGCAAGGCGACACAGGGAGTGGCGCTGGTACTACGGTAACTCTCAGAACAAGTGGGCAGGTGACCGCAGGTGGCGTCAGCACAACGCTAACGCTAAAGAGTACTATTTCGACTTGTATGAGTATATCTGCAAGATCGATTAGAAAGTATGTTAAAATAGAAGTATAACAATAAAAGGAGAAATACTATGAACTTGAATAACATGACTAACGAGCAGCATATCGATGCGGTAAATGATATGTCTGTTAAGGATCGTAACACTCACATTCGTATCTTGAACAACTTGATGATGAATGCGCCTAGTGACAGCATGAAGTCTAAGCTTAATGACTTCTTGAGCAATGCTAGGTTCACTCCGAAGCTTGGTGTGAATGGTATGAAGCTTGGCACTAAGAACGGTCGCAACATGATCGACGTGAAGTTTGTGCGTGACAACTATGTTGTGAAGTTTGGTAAGCTGTATCACAAGACGCTTGATCGTTGTTTTGAGTGGTTGATGCCTATCACTGGTGGTGCTGATACCTTCAAGTCGCATGTGACGATTGACGGCAAGTACTACAACGCGCATCGCTTGATCTACGTGTGGCATACTGGTGTTAACATTGATGATGTGGATATTACGCACATTGATGGTGACTGGATGAACAACGATATCAATAACTTGGCCATCCGCGAGGTGGCTTAGTTATAAAAATAAGGAGTAACATATGAACGTTAAGAATAAGAAGTTGAAGAATTATAAGGATAAGTTGAGGTGGGATATCACTTATGAGGCTGCTTTTAATAAGTTGTACAAGAAGACGTATAATACTTATGTGTGGTATAATGATTACGACTGCAGCAAGAAGTGTTACAAGGTCGCTGTTGACTGGGTGGAGATTGCTAATGGTGAGTACACTGCTAAGTTGGCTGAGGATGTTGGTAAGGCTAAGGCTGGTGATATTGTTAAGGTGATTATCTTGGAGTTGGATGATAAGTATTATAACTTTATTCACGATGGGAACTATTCTACTAATACGTTGCCTAAGATTGGTGTGGTGAAGGATTGTCACTTGTGTTTTAACTGGGAGTTTGTTTAGGAGAAGGATTATGGATGAGATTCAGAAGGCTAAGGAGAAGGCTTATAAGCGTGAGTACTACCTTAAGAATAAGGAGCGTCATGCTGCCATCATGAAGCAGAGGTACCTTAAGAATAAGGAGAGCCATGCTGCTAGTATGAAGCGGTGGAAGCTTGAGAACAAGGAGCGCAATGCTGCTAACAAGAAGCTGTGGAGGCTGAAGAATAAGGAGCGTGATACCGCTAATATTAATAAGTGGAAGCTTCAGAATAAGGGCCTCTGTGCTGCTAGCTTGGCTAGGTACCGTGCTACTAAGTTTAGGGCTACTGTTTATATGTCTCCTGAGATGAAGCGTAAGGTTGCTGAGGTTTATCAGATTGCTCAGGAGGCTAGCGTTACGACAGGTTACAATTGGGATGTTGATCACATTGTCCCTTTGAGTAAGGGTGGTTTGCACACTCTGAATAACCTTCAGGTTGTGCCTGCTACTTGGAATAGGAGTAAGAATAACAATAATTGTGATCGTTATTGGGATTAGTATGATATAATAGAAAGGTAACATAAACTAAAGGAGTAATAAATATGGATAAGTACTTGGATCACCGTTCGACGAATGACGAGTATAACTCTCGTAACAATGATGAGTATGATCGTAAGAAGCATCCTTTGCATGATGCTCATGTGAAGGCTTATAACAATAACAAGCCGTTGGTTATCGATGAGTCTATCGATGCTGTGCTGCGCGCGGACGCTTACTGGTCTGATGTGCGTGCTAACTCGACTGCTTATAACAAGGAGAAGTAGATATGAAGACTAATATGTATGTGCTGTTCAAGAATGGTAAGCCTGCGAAGCTTTCGCAGGACATGGAGAACATCTTGGCTACGTTCCACAAGCTTAATGGTGACGGTAACGAGTACACCATGAGTACTGTGGTTGACAACTTGCCTGAGTATACTGCTAAGCGTAGTAATCACGAGCTTGGCTTGCGTAATGATGGTTCGCCTAAGATTTCTAACGATGTCTCTAAGGCGATTGGTGATGCGTTTGAGCGTGCTGGCATTATGTATGATGACGTTGATTGGACGTCTGACCACGAGTTTAAGACGCAGGAGCGTATTGATAATATCAACAACATGGACTAGGAGGTAATACTATGCATTATCGTGTTAAGAAGTTTGTGAATACGGCTAAGAACATTACGTCGTATAGTAATATGAAGCATATGCCGCCGTCTAAGATGATGGGGTATCTGATGGATCAGATCGATCGCATTAATAAGTTGATTGATGCGACTGATACCGAGAAGCTTGAGGGGACTGATTTTATTTGGAACTTGTATAGTAAGGTTCAGTCTAATGTTAATAAGAGTGGTAAGGACGAGTCGTGGAATATGGCTGAGTCTGATGGTAAGGGTAACTGGTCTTCTAAGAATAATAAGGAAGTTGATTTTGCTACCCTTGGTGATAACTTCACTACCGTCATTGATTATGCTATTGCGCCTAACCCTACTACTAAGGTGAGGAGGTACGACGATGATTAGTACGAATTGGAAGGATATTGCTGTTGTGTTTATGATCTGGACTACCGTTATTACGGTAGCCTTGATTGACTTTAACTCTATTGAGGTGTTTATATGATTACTTTTATGTTGTTTGCTGTTGTTACGGCATTGGTTTGGATCGCGTGGTTCGTTGGTTGGATGTTGATTGACGAGCTTATTGAGCATTTTCACAAGACGGAGGATTAGATATGAAGATTTTTAATGTTGTTTTGGTTGTTGTTTTGGTGTTTGTGTTTTGTAGGAATATGATTAACACTGCTCGTGCTGACTGTTTGTTTGACTGCCCTAGCGTGTTTGATGCTGCTGATAATGATAGTGGTTCTAATAGTATTTGGAAGTCTGATGGCAGCTTGGTTATCATTAATAATGCTGCTGAGTCTGGCTACGTTATTAAGGGCGGCGACAGCGGCGATCCTGAGATTGAGTACTATGTTAAGCCGAAGGCTAATGGTGATCCTACTTTCATCTATGATGATGAGTTGATTGTTTGTACTAACACTGGTTGCTATTAGAATCAATGACTTAGAGTATATTTTTTAAGTATATGTAAGACATAAGTTTACCAAGATGTGCGGTGCCAAAAACGCCGCATATTACGGTTCAAGCAGTAAGAGTAAGAGTAAGAGTAAAAGTAAGAGTAACTAAAATAAGGAGTGACATGACAAGTTTTTTAAAAAATAAAGATATTAAGATATTTCATTACAAGCATTATATTAATGAATTCATTGCAGATACAAGGAAGTTAAATACTGAACATAAGTATGCTTATCTAACGTTGATCTGGGAGTCATATAGAAAGAAAGGTTATATTAATGAAGAAATCGTTAGTGAGTTGGAGTATCTAAATGATATTAGTGTTGATGTATATCAATCAATATTAAATAAGTACTTTCAGTATGATGATAAGTTAGGTTACTACCATAATAAAATAATTGAAGAATTAGAATCTATGGGTCACCATAAGTCTATATCAAGTAAGGGTGGTAAAGTAACAGCAGAAAAGAAAGCAGCTATTACAAAGCTAGAAAATGATTTTGAGTTGTTTTGGAAAGTATATCCAAACAATAAAAATAAAAGCTTAGCGTTTCGCAAATGGATGTCTTCAGATGATCCTGATATATTAGTTAAAAGTTTAAAAGTAATAAAACATAACTTACAATCAGGTGAGTGGAATAAAAATGAAACTAAATTTATACCACATGCTGCAACATTCATAAATCAAGAAAGGTATAACGACGAAGTATCTAGTAAGTCTAATAATTACACAAAGGGGTTAAAATAATGTATAATGACGTAGAAAAGTTTTTAGATAAAATGAATATAGAAAGACAACAATCACCAGACTTCTGTAGTGATGAAGTTATGAAGATGAGATACAAGCATCTGATTGAGGAGTCAAACGAGTTTGTACAATCTAATAACATGTCTGATCTTGAAGGCTGTGTAGATGCTTTAGTTGATGTAGTCTATGTAGCTTTAGGTACTGCAGCCATGATGGGATTGAGCAAAGAGCATTGGGATCTATGTTGGAAAGAAGTACATGCTGCTAACATGAGAAAAGTAGCTGGTGAGGTCAAGGATCATAAAGTAGGTGTAGTTAAACCTGAAGGCTGGGTTGGTCCTGACTTTAGTAAAATATTACCTTATGATAACGAGTATCCTATTGGAGAAGATTAATGGATAAAAAAGATTTAATTGTAGAACTATCTTTACTACTTATGGATGTTGATGAAGAAGTAATTATAGACATTATTAATCAAGTATCTGGCAATACAGACAGTATAGTATTTGTTCCAGATCAATTACATTAGGAGATATAATGAAATATGACAAAGACAAAGTTGATTTATCTTTACTACCAGCGGAAGCTTTGGAATCTGTGGCGCGTGTATTTCAGTTCGGTGCTAATAAGTATAGTGCTTTTGATTGGCGCAATGATGGCAAGAACACTGAGTGGCGCAGGAGTTATAGTTCTATTCAGCGTCATTTACATGCATGGAGCAAGTGCGAAGATATCGATCCAGAATCAGGGCTCGATCACCTATCACACGCAGCAACACAATTACTTATATTAATTATCCATAGTATGGAACACCCAGAAATGGATGACAGATGGAGACCAAATGAAAAAAACAAATGATATATTACATGACCTAAAAGACTTACACTTTAAGAAAGATTATATTGAAGACAAGTCTGGAGTGAAAACTGTTGAGATCATTAATGCTTGTTTTTTAGCTGATAGTGGTAGTATAGTAAGACCACCTATTTATGATTACATTGAGAGAGAGATTGAATGGTATGAATCACAATCATTAAATGTAAATGACATAAAAGGTGGTGCACCAGCAATATGGCAGCAAGTAGCTTCTGATAATGGTTACATCAATAGTAACTATGGTTGGATGTTGTTTAGTGATGAGAACTTTGACCAATATGATAATATTATCAACGCATTATTAAAAGATAAAAATACTAGACAAGCTATCGCTATATACACTAGACCTAATATGCACTACGATAGTACCAAGCAAGGTATGCAAGACTTCTGCTGCACATCAACTGTTCAGTACTTGTATAGAGATGGTAAGCTAAACGCTATTGTTACAATGAGATCTAATGATGCTATCTTTGGTTACAACAATGATGTTGCTTGGCAGCGTTATGTATTGAACAAAATTTGCGCAAGTTTAAGGTTAGATGCAGGTGATATATTCTGGAATGTTGGCAGCCTACATGTGTATGAAAGGCATTTTGATTTATTATCAAAGGCTTAGATCATATTTTTTAAGTATATGTGAGACACTAAATTAAGGAGTAATAATGAAATCAATAGACATTAAAGGTACTGACTATATAACAGTCAATGAGCGTGTGAAAGAGTTCAGGCGGTTACATCCTCAAGGTCAGATTGTTACACAGATTATGGCAAATGCTGATGGTCAAGTACTGTTTAAAGCAGAAATCATCGTAGAGGGCGTCTCTGTGGCTACAGGACATGCTTATGAAAAAGAAGGTAGTTCGTTCATAAACAAAACAAGCTACATAGAGAACTGTGAGACGTCTGCAATAGGTCGTGCGTTAGGTATGTATGGTATTGGTATTGATGCATCACTTGCTTCGGCTGACGAAGTTGCAACCGCTGTGCATCAACAAAAGGAGGACTTTAAACTATGACATCAATTAACGTAGACACTATATTATCAGACGAAGAGTTAATACAAGGTAGTGATGAATGGTTTGCTGTTCGTATGGGCAAGATCACTGCGTCTCGTTTAGGCGATATAATGCGTAAGACAAAATGGGGTGAGTCTACTTACAAAGCTAAAGTTAGATTAGAGCTTGCAATAGAACGCATCACAGGTAAGTCAGCATCATCTGTTGTAATGAATAAAGCAATGCATGATGGCGTTGAGCGTGAGCCTGATGCTAGAACTTTGTTTGAAGCAGTAACAGGCAAGGATGTTGCTTTATGTGGCAGCTTTGACCATCCTACAATACCTAATACATCAGCAAGCCCAGATGGTTTGTTAAGAGATGAGAACGCTGTGCTTGAGCTTAAATGCCCTACTCATGCTACTCACGCTAAAAACCTTATGTCAGATACAATGCCTAAGAACTATATATACCAGGTACAATGGCAGATAGCTTGTACAGAAAGTGACTTTGCATATTTTGCAAGTTACCACCCAGATTATCCTAGAGACTTACGTCTAAAATGGGTAAAAGTCGAAAGAGACGACGAAGTAATAAAATCTCTTGAAGAAGCGGTCAAGCAATTTGATATTGAGATTGAAGACCTTATTATTAAAATACAAGATGGAGGAAACAAGAATGGCTGAACAGTATGATAACCAAAACTCATTTGCAATGTTTAAAAATGAGAAAGGTGATAACGAAGCAAGACCAGATTATACTGGTACTGTAACGTTAGACGGAGGTAAAGAAATGCGCATGGCAGCTTGGGTACGAGAGTCAAAGTCTGGAGTAAAATATTTATCTGGTAGACTATCGGAACCTCAAGTCCAAGCATCAGAAGCTGGCAGCAATGCTGCTGTTGAAGGTGCTGATGTCCCTTTCTAAGGAGAGGAGAGTATGTAAGGGGTGTAAAAGCCCCGCGCATATTTTTGACAAGCATTGGTGGTGTGGTATAGATCGTGAGACAGCTCATGGTGCATGTAAAAAAAATAAATTAAAACATAACATACCAAGTGAGGAGTTAAACGATGTATATAGAAGATATATTAAATAGATTTGATGGAGTTCGTGAGTCGGGTAGTGGTCAATACTCTTGCCGCTGCCCCGCGCATGAAGATAAAAGTAACTCATTAGGAATTAAACAAGGTGAAGGTGATCGTATTTTACTTAACTGCTTTGCTGGTTGTGACACTAAGCATATACTTGATTCTGTAGGCTTAACTTGGAAAGACATACTACCAGATAATGATGTAACACAAGAAATTAAGACAAGTGGTTTTAATCCTTACTCTGTACTAAAGATGATAAGAGATGAAGTATTAATTATAGGATTAGCTAGCGCTGACATCCGCAAGGGTAAGCAACTTAACGATGCAGATCATGATAGGTTATTACAGGCAGTCTCTAACGTAAGAGATGCTTATAGTAAAACAAAATAGGAGATGATATGGCAGCACAAACATTAGAGGATATACTCATAACTGATAAAGAGATATCAGGCTACATGAGTAAAAGAGATAATACAGAACACTTAAAGATTAAAAGGCCATCAGAGTATGTTGATGCTGTTGAGTCTTACTTTAGTGATGACTTAACTGGTGGTATTGAGTTACCGTTTGAGAAAACTCATTACGATTTTAAAGTAAGGATGGGTGAGATAACTTTAGTAACAGGTTACTCAGGTCATGGTAAGTCAGCTTGGTTAAACTACGTAATGCTGCACTTACTAAAAAAAGAGAAGACTATGATTGCTTCTTTTGAGATGTTACCTAAGGCAACATTAGGTAGAATGTGTCAACAAACTGGTGAGTCTAATCCTAACTTAGTATACATTAAAGACTTTTTAAATCAGTTAGAACATAACTTATACCTGTATGATCCTGAAGGTGAGACTTCAGCTGAGAAGGTGTTAGAAGTTATTTACTATTGTGCTGAGCAATTAAATGTTAAGCTTATGGTAATTGATAGTCTTATGAAGTGTGGTATCAATGAAGATGATCTTAACAAACAAAAAGCTTTTGCTAATAAACTTGCAGTAGCTGCAAGAGATTTAGGTATACATATCTTTATAGTTGCACATAGCAGAAAAACAGCTGATGAACATGGTAGGGCTAACAAGTTTGATGTTGCAGGTTCTGCAAATTTAACTAACTTAGTAGATAATGTTATATCAGTTCACAGAAACAAAGCAAGAGAAGAAGAGATACTAAATGGCGGGTTAGATGAAGAGACAATGAGTCAACCACCATGTAGTGTACATCTATTAAAACAAAGGCATGGTAGAGGTACTGAAACAAGATGGGGCTTTGGTTATGTACCAGAAACTTTTCAATATAAGGAAACTTGGTAATGCTTATTAAAGACTTTATAAAAGATTTTAAAAAAGAATTTGGTAGTAAGGTAGAGTTTAAAGCAACGGAGTTTAAAACAAATAAAGTATATAAATCAGGAGGGTATGATCTTGAAGAAAAAAATATTAGGCAACGCAGAGGGGTCAATACAAAGTCTCTTTGGTAACTTAGATCCAGATAAATTTTATGATGTTGAAGTAGCAGAACATAAAGACAGCCGCTCAATACAACAGAATAAACTATACTGGTCGTTAATAACTGAAATGAGTAGCTACTTAGGGCATACGACAGATGAGGTACATGACCTAATGAGGTATAAGTTTTTGTCTTACAAAGAGCTTATAGGCAATGAAGAGGTAACAAGGGTTCCATCTACAACCCAGTTAAACATTAAAGCGTTTAACGAATATTACGATCAAGTATCACAGTTTGCATATGGGTTAGGTTTTAGATTAGACTTAGAACAATATGGCTACTAAAGCTTATAAAGATCATATGCAAAAGATGGTTGAGTATGGCTGTATGATATGTCGGCACTTTGAGAACGTAGATGATCTGCCACCTTGTAACATACACCATATAAGAGATCATACAGGGCTTGGATTAAAAGACAAAGACATGATACCTTTATGTCATTATCATCATCAAGGTAAAATGGGAATACACAATATAGGTAAAGAAACATGGGAAAAGAAATATGATACTCAACGCAATTTACATAAAATACTAATGGAGGATATAGGATGAGTTACTTAGGTTATAAAAACAAAGCATTTAGAGAGTACAAGAAAGAGCAAGAAAGAGTAAAGATATGGAAGATAAAGCAAAAGGCAGAGCGTAAAAAGCGTAGAGAGTTACGGAACATCACTAACACAACTATACTTCAGCTTGTAGTAGTAGCACTAATCATAGTCTTTTACGGTGTGTTTGCTTCAGCATTGATAGCAAATGAAAAAGGTAGCAAGGTAGGTGTAGGTGGTTTTGTTATGGCTGTTAGTTATACAGATAGCTACGATGATTTAGTATACGTATCTAACTTTGTTAACTGCGACCATGCTATGAAGTATTATAATGACAACTGTACAGATGCTAAGATAATGCTTTGTCAGCAAGAGGAGTACTTATATATGCCTGTTGGTCATAACAGTGATTCATCATTTGACTTTGAACCAACGGATAAACAGTCCTGCGGATTCGTAGGAGTTGATACATTTAAATCTACAGTTACGAGGGAATAATGGAAAGAAGAGATGAGGATTGGATTAACCCACCAGAGCCTAAAATGGGTTACAACGGATATTTTTTTGAATTAGAGGAGGAAGACGATGGGTAAAGGAAGTGGACGTAGACCAAAAAACATCAGCGATGAAGAGCTAGAGAAAGCATGGAACTCTATCTTTGCTGGACATCCTAATGAGGGTCAGTTTGACAAAGAGGATGACTATGGTAATGAGTTACCATCTTCAAAACCCAAGACTAACGACCCTGACAGGTTTATTGACGAAACAGGAGATGCATAATGGCTATATCACCTACACAAAGAACGTTAAAGAGAATGAAAGAAAGTGGAGATTATAAGTTAGTTCAGGTTGTAGAAAAATGGAACAGCTTTGCTAGGATTAGACAAGACCTGTGGAACTTTGATATATTAGGTATATCTATAACAGGAGAAACTCATGCTATACAAGTAACTACGTATGGAAACATGAATGCAAGAATTAAAAAGATTACCGACTCTGAGTATACACCACACTTACGAGATGCAGATTGGGTTCTGCTAGTAGAGGGGTGGAAGAAAGTAGACAACAGATGGAAATCATTTATATCAGACTTATCATAAAGGAAAACAATGGACACATATCAAAAATTAATTGCAGCAAGCAGGTACGCACGATTCTTACCTGAACATAAAAGGCGTGAGACATGGGATGAAACAGTGGATAGGCTAGCATCCTTTATAAAAGATAATGCACCAGGGATCGATTCTGACATCCCATATTTGACCAAAGCTATTAAAAACCTAGATATTATGCCATCTATGAGACTTATGATGTCTGCAGGTGAAGCATGTAGGAGAGATAACATTGCTGCATACAACTGTAGTTATATGGCTATCAATAACAAGCGAGCATTCTCTGAGTGCTTATATATATTAATGAATGGTACAGGAGTAGGATTCAGTTGTGAGAGACAAGAGATCGATAAGTTACCATCTATTCCAGAGAATATTAATACTTGCGATGATACTATTGTTGTTGGCGACAGTAAACTTGGGTGGGCGAAGGCGTTTAAAAAACTTCTATCTAGCTTATGGGAGGGTGACATACCGACCGTTGACTACTCTCGTGTTAGGGCAGCAGGTGAGAGACTTAAGACATTTGGTGGTAGAGCATCTGGACCTGAGCCATTAAAAAGATTGTTTGACTTTACAACAGACACATTAGTAAATGCTAAAGGAAGAAAGCTAACGTCATTAGAAGTACATGATATAGTATGTATGATTGGTGAGATTGTTGTAGTAGGTGGAGTAAGAAGGTCAGCTCTTATATCACTATCAAACTTAACAGACAAGCGTATGCGCGAGGCTAAAATGGGTGCATGGTATAATGATTACTCATGGAGAGGGTTAGCTAACAATTCAGTTGCTTACACTGAAACACCTGACATGGAAGTATTTATGGAAGAGTGGTTATCGTTAGTAAAGTCTAAGTCTGGTGAGCGTGGTATCTTTAACAGGGTAGCATCTCAGAAGCAAGCAGCTAAATGGGGTAGACGTGATGATTCACTTAACTACGGAACAAATCCGTGCTCCGAAATAATTTTACGTGATAAGCAATTTTGCAATCTATCTGAAGTAGTAATTAGATCTAACGATACAAGAAATACTTTAATTGATAAGGTAAGGTTAGCTACTATACTAGGTACATTTCAATCAACATTAGATAATTTTCAGTTTCTCTCTGCTGAATGGAAAAAGAATACAACAGAGGAAAGGTTGTTAGGTGTATCGTTAACAGGTATTATGGATTGTAAGGTAACATCTAATCCTGATCCTAAATTACTAGAGGAGTTAAGAGACATTGCTAGAAAAACAAATGAGAAGTATGCGAAAAAACTTGATGTCCCAGTATCTGCATCTATTACTTGCGTCAAGCCCTCAGGTACGGTATCGCAATTGGTC
>Ga0233444_10003540_pt1 | contig 15452 bp, 22 predicted proteins | sample SI_124_October20_6_FD_182792 | JGI IMG/M metagenome (GOLD analysis project Ga0233444, IMG submission 182792) | Seawater microbial communities from Saanich Inlet, British Columbia, Canada - SI_124_October2016_10_MG | ecosystem: Environmental > Aquatic > Marine > Inlet | place: Canada: British...
CATGGCGAGCATGCCGATCGAGCCGCGCATGCTTCGGGCGAGAGCTAGTGAGTCCATAAAGTGGACCTTACTATTTGTGTAGGTGGAAGACCGTTTGTCGGACGTCTCTTCGGGTGTCACACTGACATGGTGAAACGAACCCGATTCGATGATCATGCGTGTGCCATAGCGCGGACCGCTGACCTTCTTGGCGACTGGTGGATGCCACTCGTTGTTCGTGAGCTGCTGATGGGCCGAAAGCGTTTCAACGAAATTCAGGAACGGCTCGACATCAACCGGAGCCTCCTCTCGAGTCGCCTCGCTCGTCTCGAAAGCGAAGGAATCGTCGAGCGGATCCGCTACCAGGAGCATCCTCCACGCGATGAGTTCGTGATGACCGACAAAGGTCGGGCCCTTTGGGATGTTCTCGCTGTCATGGGCGCCTACGGCGAACAGTGGCTTTTCGACGAGCCACCAGAGATCGAGTTTTACGACAAGCGTTCCGGGGATCGGACCGAGCCGATCGTGATCGATCGTGTGACCGGTCAACCGCTCGACATCACCACAATGCGTCGCCGACCGTCAGCAGGCGAGGTCGTCTCGCAGCCTTGATCGTCGCGGCTCGGAAACTGGCGTGCGGCAGCGTCGGGGTGCACCGTGTAGTCGCGTTAGACCGTGACGACGCTCATGGTGATCATCTTGTCGGTCAGTCGCTTTTTTTCTGGATCCCACAGGGGCCAGAGATAGTCGAGCAACGTATAGATCCCGAAAAGAAATGAGCCGAAAAGTCCAGCGAGGAAAAGGCGCACGAACGCCATTCCCGCACCAACCGGCTGGCCTGTGTTGTCTCTGACCAGTTTGATTTTGAGTTTCTTTTTTCCGATTGTCTGTCCGGTGCGGCCTTGGCGAAACACAAATTGCCAGATCGGAAACGCGATTGAGGTAACGATCCACACTCCAAGCATCACGATTCCGAACCCGGCTGAAAGAGCGACGCTGATCACGAACAGAACCAAACCTGCAATGAAGACACCGAAATAAATGACGCAGTCGAGCAGATACGCCAGCGCTCGAGGCCACCACTCAGCTGGCGTCCCGACGTTCAGGTTCGAAGCGCCGTAGGCGCCAGCAGTTTGCGGATTCCAAGTCGGCGGCGCGCCGGGAGTGCTGTAGCTCGGGGGAGCGCTGACACTGGGGGCCTGAAAGCCAGCTACCGGCGGTGCCGTTGGTGCTGGCGGCTGGGGTGGCTGGAACTGCCCGACTGGACCGGGAGCGGCTGCGGGAGCTTGCGGTTCACCAATCCACTGCGCACCGTCCCAGTAGCGAAACGTGCCAGCAGGGTCACCTTGGGCGTGATACCAGCCGGCAGGAGTGCCACCAGTGTTCGTCATATTGTCTCCTGACCAAGGGCTGGATGCAGGTGTTTCAAATTGGTCTCGACAACGTGGTGACATCGCATCATGCTCAGCATTTCGTTTACCTTAAGTCTTTTAAGGGATGCTTTTGGGAAAACTATTCCTGTGGGTGAAGTAACACAGATTGCCCGTCATGATTTGATGTTGCGTCCAGAGCTGGAATGTTGAAACGAAATAGATGTCTAACCAGCGGAACTGCCGTACTAAAGAGGTGTCTATGACTCGGCGAATCATCGTCCTTGGGCTCAGCGTGTTGGCTGTCGTTTCCTGTGGAACCGACAGTGAGCTTCCTGCAGCAACAGCAGCACCTGCTATCACGGCACCGCCTACGAACACTGCAGTTGTGACGTTGCCTGCGGTCATTGATGACAACAGCGGAGACGTTGCTGCCTCGACAACCCCCGATGCACAAACTGCTACGTCGCCGAGCACTACACCCGTTTCAACATCGGCTCCGGTGGTCATTGTCGTAAAGGACCCTGCGGTACCCGGCGTTGTGATCACATCTTGGACTGTCGTGGACGGAGACACCATCAAGACCGACGGTCAGTCAATTCGCATCCTCGGCTACGACACACCCGAGCGAGGCGAATGCGGCTACGACGAAGCCAGCGAGTTCCTTGCCGATCTGCTCGCTACTGGGACGGTCTCGTTGACCGCAGACAGCGGTGATGACACCGATAAGTACGACCGTCTGCTGCGTCATGTTCTGGTGGACGGCAAACCGGTTGGTCTGAGCATGATCGAAGCCGGAAAAGCGAACGCCCGATACGACGCGATCGACGGCTACTCCTTGCACCGATACCAAGACCAGTACCGCGCGACAGACGGCGAGAACACGTTTGACTGTGTGGTCGTGTCGCTGCCGCAAACGGGCTCAGCAGTTGAGCTTTGGAACCTGCCTGGCCCAGACCTTGACTGCTCTGACATTCGTCGCAAGGTTCGTATAATCGGACCCGACTACCACCGCCTCGACCGCGACGGTGACGGCTGGGGATGCGAAAGCTATGGCTAACACCACGTCCACCACGCTCTAGAACACGGGGCCATCAGCCCTGCGGGCGAAACACAAACATGTTCGACGGTTCAGCCGGTCGAGGTTTGTCAGCCGATCACGCCGGCCCGGTTCGCTTCAGTCAGAGCGGCCTACGCGCATCGAGAGGTAAGACCGGTAATAAACGGAGGTGTCGCTCCGCTTGCAGCCATTTCGACTTCGACTTCGATGAACTCTTCTTGGGTGTACTCGCCTTCGAGTCCCTCTAACACGCACAAACAGTACGAATCTTCTCCACCAGCACCACGGCAGGACTCAAGGAAGTTCTCTCGAATTTCAGCTGCGTACTCACGACCGTTTGACGCCTCGTCATCGGAGCTACACGCAACTCCGGTGACAACAAGAAGGCCTACCAGCAAAGATTTCATCCAGATAACTTGAAGTTACCCGACACTCGTGAAAGTCAAAAAGTGTGAGGTAAGACCGCTTGAACGCGAAACCGGTTGCGTCAAGAGTTGAGCAGAAGAATCAACATCACAGGCACGCCAAGCATCACCAGTGTCGTCACCGCGATGTAGATCGGGAACGGCGCTTTGAGGAATTGTGTGCCGAACGCGGAGCCTTGGAGTTCTTCGCTCATGTCTTTGCGCATCGCAGCAATGTCCATCACAGCGCCGAATGAAAGAAACCACAGGTAAAACCCGAGCGCTCCGACCGCAACCGACAAGGCTTGTTTGCCGTCATCGCTGAATCGATTTAATGAAACGGCAATCGCAATACCAACGGTCATCAACATGAGACTTTTCAAACACACGAAAAGCATGTCTGCTCGGTGGCTGATCCATTTGTGTAGGTCGTTGTTATCCATTGCGCACTCCCTTTCGTTTGGTTACCTCCATACAAGCAGATGCAAGACGACCTCTGCGGGACCCGCCAGTTGCGTCGAAGATTGCACTGAACTCCTTCTCAAAGGTCAGCGCGTCGGGACTGTGAGGGTTGCCGGCATCGTCGGTCACTCAGTCTTTTTCGCTCACGACGGAGCCGAAAGACTTTTTGGCAAAGGGACGCGCTCGAAGCGGATGGGCGAAGAAGTTTTTGTCTGCTTCAATCGTTGGCGAGAAGCTGTTGGTAGTCCTCCCAGGTGTCGACATCCAACGGGATGTCGGCATCGACTCGCACGCGGGCCGTCTCGTGTTGACCGGACTCGAGAAGCTTCCACACTGCCTTGTCGCCGTGCAGGTCAGCGAGCGGACCGAACATGCTGCGAGCGAACCAGAACGGATGACCGGTGCCGTCGTTGTACTCGATAACTGCGAGCTCGGCGCCCGCTGCGGCTGCATCCAGAAGCGAGTCGACGGCCGCAGACGGCACGCCCGGCTGGTCGCCGAGGAACAGCACGAAGCCCGCAGCTTTCGGGTTGATCGCATCGAGAGCTGACACGATCGACGACGAACAACCGTTGGTGTGATGGACGCTGTCAACCACGTCGACCCCCGACAGATCGACCGTTTCGCGCACCTCGGGAGCAGCACCTCCAAGGGTGACGATCGTCTGGGCGAAACCGAAACCAGTGACAGTCTCAATCGTCGCGTCGAGCAAGGTCGCTTCACGGAACGGGAGCAGCTGCTTGGGCTGACCCAGGCGCCGCGACGACCCGGCAGCTAACACCAGCGCTGTAACGATCATCGTGAGGCTTCCCACATGTCGACGAACGCTAGCTAACACTACGGTGTGAGTCGTGTACGGAATTGCTCTGAGTGTCGCTGCGTGCCTTCGAGGGGGCACGCGCGTAGATGTCGCGTGGAGTCTCGACCCTGAGCAGGTACCGACGTTCGATCCGACTGATGCGGTCGCAATCACGCCGGGCGGGGGACGCCTCGGTTCACTGCTCGGTGGCGCGCTCGACAGTCGCTTAGTTGAGCTTTCCCTCAGCGGGTCGAACGAGGCACGTGTCGTTACCTGCGAGCTCGACGGTATCGAGTCGTCCGCACTTGGGGTTCCGCAGGGCACTGTCGTGCGCATTGTGTTCGCGCCAGCTGAGGTCCTCCCCGAGGAGCTGTGGGAGCCGTTGCTGGAACGCGAACCAGTCGCCATCGTGGCTGCGAAGGAAAATGACCGATTAAGTGAGATTCGTTTCGTCGCCCCGCAGGGTTCGACTGGCTTCAGCCTTGACGACGAGCAGCTCAGCGCGAGCTGGGCGCCGACGCCGTCACTCGTCCTGTTCGGGGGTGGGCCGATGGCTGATGCGCTCAGCCACGCTGCAGGGTTCGTTGGTTGGAGCGTGGACCGGGTGAGTGGCGCCGATCACGCCATCGGTGTCGCTGCCAACTTGTCTGCTATCGACGGGATCGTCGTGATGGGCCACGACACTGAAGCTGTCGGCCGCGTCCTGCAAGCAGCACTCGGCTCGCGGGTCGGCTACATCGGGTCAATCGGGCCGAGTTCGCTGCAAGAGGATCGTGGTGACTGGCTTGCCTTTCGGGGCGTCACCGATACCCGGCGCGTCCACGGGCCAGCTGGCTTTCCGATCGGAGCGCGAACTCCTGAGGAGGTTGCCGTGTCGGTGGTCTGTGAGATGCTGAGCGTTCGCGAAGATCCCGATAGCTGATCGACTGCTCCGTGGAATCACCTGCTGTGGACTCGCGCTACAGTTTGTGAGTCGGGCGTTGCATCGTCCGGCCAAAGTGGGGCAAAGGGATCAAAGATGACCAACAATCCGCACGAGATTGACAACGTGTTGCAAGACGTCTGGGCAGGCAACGAAGACGTCAGCGCCGACGCGGACTGCAGCCCGACCAAGGTCTGCCGCAACGCCCGAGAATTCAGCTTCGATGGAATCGCCGAAGGCGATGACGACCTCGGCACGTCATGGCGCAACCTCCTCGCCCGGGAAGGCAAGCTCGCTGCAGGCGATACTGCCTCGGTTCGAGACCTGGTGCTCGGCTCGACGAACGACTGAGCTCCGATGACTCAGCCACCGGCGGAGCCGCCGTCCAGCGTCCCTGACCTTCAGAACCAGCTGCGCGACGTCGGCTACCTCGCTGACAGGGGTCTCGCCACCGCAACGCTGATCTCGCTTCGACTCGGCCGACCGCTGTTACTTGAAGGTGAGGTCGGTGTCGGCAAGACCGAGTTGGCGAAATGCCTTGCGCAGCTCACGGGCCGTGAACTGATCCGGCTGCAGTGCTACGAAGGCATCGACACGCACCAGGCGCTGTACGAATGGGACTACGCACGACAGATGCTGCACGTGCGGGCCCTATCTGAACGTGAGCTCACCGACTCAGCCACCGTTGGCGGGCTCTACGCGGAGGAGTTCCTGCTCGAACGACCGTTGCTACAAGCAGTCCGTGCCGGCGGCAGGTCGGTGCTCCTGATTGACGAGATCGATCGCGCCGACGACGAGTTCGAGGCGTTCCTCCTAGAACTTCTCTCGGACTTCCAGATCACGATCCCCGAGATCGGCACCATGAAAGCCGAGGACAGACCCATTGTTGTTCTCACGTCCAATCGAACCCGTGAGCTACACGATGCGCTGAAGCGACGATGTCTGTACCACTGGATCGGCTACCCGACGGTGAGCGAAGAAGTCGACATCGTCCGGGTTCGGGCTCCTGACGTGGCCGAAGCTTTGACGCGCAAAGTAGTTGATGCAGTTCATCGTCTCCGCGACTTGGATCTGGCCAAACCGCCTGGAGTTGCCGAGACCATTGATTGGGTCGAGGCGCTCGGCGCGATTGGTGCTGACAATCTCGACGGTGAGACCGCGATCGACACGCTCGGTTCGGTGATCAAAGATCGCGACGACCTCGAATTCGTGTCGTCGGGAATTGACCGTGTCATACCTGATGCCTGATCAAGAACACGACGCAGCTACCGGCGATCCGCAGATCGTCGATCGTCTCGTCGCGTTCGGCACCGCGCTGCGCGAGGCCGGACTGCCGGTCGGAACCGATGACGTGTTGACGTTCTGCGGGGCGGTCGCAGAACTAACGCCATCGGACCTTGAGGACGTCTACTGGTCCGGACGGACCACGCTGGTCAACCGCCGCGACCATCTTCCCGTGTACGACGAGCTGTTCCGCCGGTACTTTCTGCACGTACCCGCCGGAGCTGAACGAAAGCACACCAAGGATCGCCATGCCCCGCAGGGGTCGACCGGCACAATCAATGTGCCAGACGCTGAGCCTGGGGACCGTGAGTCCGAAGAGCCGCCGCTGGTGTTGGGATTGCAGGCGTCGTCACTCGAGATCGAACGCACCAAAAAGTTCTCTGCCTGCTCAGACGCTGAGCTTGCCGCTGTACGCCGAATGATCGCCCGGATGCGCGTCGAACCACCTAAACGACGGACCCGTCGCTACTGCAACGACCCGTCAGGGTCGGTGATCGACGTGCGCCGCATGGCACGCGCAGAGATGGACCTTCACACCGCCGCAACTGCGCTTTTGCGCATGGACCGCAAGCGCAAACCGCGGACGCTTGTGCTGCTTCTTGACGTGTCAGGCTCGATGGCTGATCACTCACGCAACCTGTTGCAGTTCGCGTATTCGATGCGCCAGGCGGCCCAGAAGGTCGAAGTGTTCTGCTTCGGAACGCGTCTGACCCGCGTCACACCTTTGCTTGACCGGCGTAATCCCGACGCCGCAATGCGGTTGGCTGCTGAAAAAGTTGTCGACTGGGACGGCGGAACGCGGATCGGTGATTCGGTTGAAACGTTCGTGAAGGACTGGGGTCGGCGTGGGCTGAGTCGAGGCGCAACAGTGATCATCTGCTCCGACGGTCTCGACCGCGGCGACCCGGCGGTGCTTGCTGTCGCGATGGAGAAGCTCGAACGACTTTCGCATCGCATCGTGTGGATGAACCCGCTCCACGACGCACAGGGTGGCGTTCCGCCCACTCTCGCAATGGCAGTCGTCGGCCCTCATATCGACGAGATCACCTCGGGCAAAGATCTCGCGAGTCTTGAGGACTTCGCGTCGCGCCTCGCACAGATTGGATGATGAGACAATGAGCAAGTGGAGTGTGTCGATCAAAGCCGAAGGTGACCGGCCGATGAAAATCGAAGAGATCGTCGCACTCGCTGATGCAGTGGCGCCGCTCGACGGCATTGCGTCAGGTATCGGCGCAATGAGCTACGGCGCGCAGATTGTTGTTGAGGCTGACAGTGCCGATGAAGCGGTCGACGTGGCGCTCCCTTTATTCGCTGATGCGGTCGTAACGGCCGGTGCACCGCAGTGGCCGGTCACCAAAGCCGAGGTCACCGGCGATGAAGAGGACTACTTCGAGTGACCGTCAAAAAACCATGATCCGTCTCGGGTCCCTTGCCGGTTACCCGTTTGAGGGGCCCCGCGTCCTTGGTGGCTGGCAGCCGCCTGTCACGGGGGCCGTGTACGCGATCCTGTACCTAGCTGACCCGGACGGCAAGCCTCACGATTTCGCAGTAATTGACGTTGACCAGGCGGAAAACCTGCGCGAAGCGGGGTTACCGAACGCTCATCGAAGGGCCAAATGTTGGGAACGGCGTGCGGGCACGAAGTGGGGTGTTTACATCGCAACGTACGAGGTCCCCGGCGGGACGGAACGCCATCGGATCCAGATCGTCAAGGAACTCCTCAGCGTGTACAAGCCGGGCTGCGCGCCTGAGCAGTACGACCAGGCATGGCAAGACGAGTGGATCGGCCGCTACGACGCGCCGACAACTGGCCCGTTGACAACCAATCGGGACCCGAACGAGACCTGACGCTCCACGTCGGGTGATGAATGCCGGCGGCTTTTAGCGGCTGATTGGCTCAGGGTTGTAGCCGACAGCTTCGTTGAGCCTTGACCGTCGTGAACCCATTGCAGGTAGGGCCGGCGGCCGCTCGGTTCCTTCGGGTTCCGGCTCGTAGGTGGCGCCTGTAACGATGCCTTCAGCGAAGCCATACAGCAGCGGTAGCGCCCCGGCGACGACTGCACCGGTGCGGTTGATGCGCTCGACGCCTGGGCCGATGGCCTCGGTGTCGCGCTCGATCTTCCACACGATCTGCGCGCATTCCTCGAGCATTGTCGCCACGCGTCCAAGCTGGCTGCCAAGCACGTAAAGGAAGAACGCTAAGCCTGCAATCAGCAAGGTGATCGCGATGACACTGAAAGTGACGAGCATGGTCATGAGCGCACCTTGTCCAGAACTCGGCCGAGGAACAGATGATGTTCGAGGCCTTCATTGAGTACGCCGTCGACAGCGTCAGCGGTCTGGCCGATCAACGCCGTGTCAGCGGTGTTCGCTGAAGCTTCTTCAAGGGTGACTTTGATGGCAGCGACCCGCTGCTCGATGGTCCTCACGAACATCACTAGCAAGGTCAGCAGTGCCACGACTGCGACGATGACGACGAATCCGAGAACAATCGCTGTCCACCACAGCTCCTCTTCTCGATCAGTAATTGCCTGTATCACGGTTCAGCCCCCCAACCGCTTGCGGCCGCGGTTCAGCCCTGCAGTGATCGCGCCGGCAGCGTCGATCGTCGTATTGAGTTCTTTCAGCGCGTCGGTGTTTTCGACGGTCTCTTCGAGGTGACCGTTGATCGTCGCTGCGCGTTGCCCAATTGATCGGGCAAGGATGAGAATCGGGACCACGAGAGCCACGACGGCGACTACAACAACGGCCCCGACCGTGAAGCCGATAGTCCAGCTGGTGTCCAGCATCAGCATTGCAACTCCTTAGATCGAGTCCGCGAAGTCGCGGACGGGTTTCAGGCTCGCGTTTACCGACGGCAACGCCGTCGGCACAGTCGAGGTTTTGGCTGCGATCACTTCGACTCCACCGTTCAACGATTCGAGCGTTTTGTCGACTGCTCGCAGATGAACAGCGACCCGGAATAAGCCGACCGCAGCGAAAAAGACGATCAACAGAGCGATGATCACCGTGACCCAGGCAACTAATGACATGTGAACCTCTCCTACTCTTCCGGAAGTAACTTCGCGACTGAACCTGCGTACCGAACAGCGCCGTCGGCGACTTCTTCGATCACGGTGTCGGTCGTAGCGAGCAACTCGGGGGTGTTGTTGAGCTCACCAATAGCGGCGACGCCCCCAGCGAGGATGTCGTCGCTCGCTTTGCGAATACGTTCAACTGCACCGAGCAGCCGACTGAGCAGCACAACAGCTACCAGTGCGGCTACCAACAGCAAAATATTTCCAATCCACCACAACATGAGCGTCTCCTATACAGCCTCGGGCGAATACGGCATGAAGAACCGACGAAAGATACGTGCAAGCGCCATCCGCACGGCCCGCAGACCGATCGCGAAACCGCTGGGGCTACTTGACGCAAGTTGGCCGACCTCGTCGGGACTGCGTCCGGCGGCGATCGCATCAAGTCGTGCTCCGGCGTTGGCAGCGAAATCGTCGAGAAGCACGGCGGTCACGTCGGAGACGAGCCCACGTCCGTACTGGGCGGCTGCTCCGGAGAGTTGCAGGTCCATCGTCACTGCGACCTTTGTTCCGCTGGCGGTCGTTTCGAGCGCAGCGTCAACGAGCATTGCTGCTTGACCGCGCCCTTTCTTTTCCGCTCCTGCCGCGTCGACTTTGATCGTGTGCGTGTCCTCGTTGCGCTCAAGGATCTTCGCGTTTCCGTCGAAACTGAGCTTGACCGGTCCGAGGCCGATGACGACCCCGCCCGCGTAGTGGTCCTCGCCGATCTCTTCGTTGAGTTCGGTTCCGGGAAGACACTTCGCCACCTGCGGAATGTTTTCGAAGAACGTCCAGACGCGATCGATTGGATGATCGACTTCGAAATTATTGGTTATCAGCATCTATACCCCCTGCTGGCTTCCGAACGCTGCCCGGCAACCCGAGCAGCAGAAGTAGTACGTCATGTCGCCCACATCGAGCGGATGGCTGGTGTCGACAGCGTCGACCGTCATTCCACAGATGGGGTCGATCGCTGTCTCGACCTTCGGCAGATCGATCTGAATGGCTGCAGCGAACTCGCCCGCTGCTCGGCGCTGCACAAGGTCGGCGAGGATGGCCACCGCCATTTCCTTGTGGGTTGTGCTGCCGAGGTTGAGACCGGCCGGCACGCGAAGCGCATCGAGTTCGGTCTCATCGAAAGACTGGGCAAGGAACGACCGGATTACTTCGCCTCGCTTCGCTGATGCCACAACGCCCACGTAAGCCGGTGACGCCTTTAACGCAGCGACAACGATGTCTTCATCGCCATGACCCTGAGTAGCGACGACCACAATGGAGTGCGACGACAACAGGCCCTCACTGAAATCAGGCCCTCCGACGAGTTCGACGTTCCAGTCGAGCTGACTAGCTTGCTCGCAGAGGGTCTGGGCCATCGGTGAATCACCGATGATCACGAGATGCGGCATCGATATCACTGGCTCCAAATAGATCTGCAGAGCTCCTTCGCTCTGACATGACATTTCGACAGCCATCGTGCCGTCGGGGAGATCACCGAAGCGGTCGTTTGCGCCGAGGGCGAGCAATCGCGGTGATCCGGCTTCGAGTGTCTTCACTGCTTCGCGTTTGAACACCGGCTCGGCGCAGGCTCCGCCGATCCAACCGTGAATTTCGCCGGTCGCGGTGTAGATCGCCCGAGAGCCGTGTTGGCCTGAAGATGGGCCTTCGCGCCAGACGACGGTGGCGAGCACGAACGGTGTTCCGCGACGCGCAAGGTCAACGGCGCGCTCCAGCACACCCCAGCCTTCCACGGCGCGGTCGAGGTTCACCCGTCGGTCCTTACCGGCGGTGCTCCGGAGATGTTTTGTCCGGTCTGGAGTGCCTCGTAGACCCGATCGGGAAGCAGCGGCATATCGATGTTACGAACGCCGGTCCCCTTGAGGGCGTCCATCACTGCGTTGACGAACGCTGCCGGGCCACCCACTGTGGCGCACTCGCCGATGCCTTTGGCTCCAATTGGGTGGTGCGGGCACGGAGTCACAACTTCGTGGAGTTCGAAGCCCGGTGTCTCCCAGGCGGTCGGTAGCAGATAATCCATGTAGTTCGAGCCGACACAATTGCCTGCCTCATCGAACGTGATGAATTGCATGTTCGCCATCGCGTACGCCTCGGTGAGCCCACCCATGATCTGACCTTCGACGATCATTGGATTGATGCGCACACCGCAGTCATCGACGGCAACCACGCGCAACACGTCCCACACTCCGGTCTCAGGGTCGACTTCGACTGTCGCGATGTAGCAGGCGAAAGGCCAGGTGAGGTTGGGTGGGTCGTAATACGCGTTGTTCTCCAAGCCAGGCTCCATGCCGTCAGGCACATTGCTGTACGCAGCCATCGCGCACTCCTGAATGGTCACTCCACGATCCTGGGCTCCGCGGACATAGAACCGGCCGAGTTCCCACTCGATGTCCTCGTCGGATACCTCGAGCAGGTGAGCGGCAATTTTGCGTGCCTTCGCGCGGATCTTCCGGCTGACCATCGAGACCGCTGCCCCTGCGACTGGCGTGGACCGAGATGCATAGGTACCCATGCCGAACGGTGCGGTATCGGTGTCACCTTCCTCGACAACGATGTCCTCAGCGGGGATGCCGAGTTCGTGTGCAACGATCTGGGCCCATGTGGTCTCATGGCCTTGGCCCTGGGACTTCGCGCCCGTCCGAAGAATTGCTTTGCCAGTCATGTGGACCCGCAACTCGGCGGAGTCGAACATCTTGATGCCGAGAATGTCGTACTCGCGGCTGTTGCCGGCGCCAAGCGGTTCGGTCATCGTCGAGATGCCGATCCCGAGCAGCCGCCCGCGCTGCTTAGCCTCTTCTTTCTGCGCAAGGAAGTCCTCATAGCCGATTGCTTCGAGGCCCATGTTGAGACACTTCTCGTACTGCCCCGAGTCGGTGAGGAACCCAAACGGAGTGCGGTGCGGGAAGTCGTCGTCGCGTACGAGGTTGACACGACGGAACTCAGCTTGGTCCATGCCCAGTTCGTCGGCGGCGGCCTGCACCATTCGCTCTTGGAAGAACATTGCCTCGGTGACGCGGAACGAGCAGCGATACGCGACGCCTCCCGGTGCTTTGTTCGTGTAGATACCCCGAGCCGTGAGATGCGCGGAAGGGATGTCGTAACACGCAAATGCGGAGTGCATCAGCCCGATCTTGAACTTCGAGGGCTGCGCGTCGGAGAAAAACGCTCCGTGGTCGGAGTCCGTGTGCATCCGCACCGCGAGGATCTTTCCGTCGTTACGCAACGCCATCTGGCCTTTGAGGTAGACGTCGCGCCCAAACCCGGTGGAGATCAGGTTGCTGGTCTTGTCCTCGATCCACTTGACAGGTCGCTCGAGCAGAATTGACGCAAGAATCGACGCAACGTAGCCGGGATACACGGGGACCTTGTTGCCGAAGCCTCCACCGAGGTCGGGGGCGATGATCCGGATCATGTGCTCGGGGATCTCGGCGACGAGCGAAACTGCTGCGCGGATGATGTGCGGCGCCTGCGACGTCATGTAAACGGTGAGCTCGGAGGTGGCCCGGTCGTAGTCGGCAATCGATCCGCAGGTCTCGATCGGCGACGGATGCGAACGCGGGTAGTGCATGTCGATTTCAGAGATCAGGTCAGCGTTCGCGAAGGCCTGGTCGGTGCCATCTCGATCTCCGACTTCCCAGTCGAACACGACGTTGTCATGCTGATTGACTTTGTCGTCGCGGATGAGCGGCGCGCCGGGAGCGAGAGCCTGCTCAGGGTTGACGACTGGCGGTAGCGGTTCGTATTTGACAACGATCGCTTCGACGCCATCTCGTGCGATGTAGGGGTCGTCGGCGATGACAGCACAGACCTCTTGGCCCTGGAACCGAACCTTGTCAGTCGCCAGTACTGCTTGCGTGTCATACGACAGCGTTGGCATCCATGCAAGGTTGCGCGCGGCCATCATTTCACCGGTCATCACCATGCGGACCCCTGGTATTGCGTACGCCGCACTGGTGTCGATCGAGGTGATCTTCGCGTGTGCCAAGGGGCTGCGCAGGATCTCCATGTACAACATGCCGGGCAGGACCACGTCGTCGACGTAGTTTCCTGTCCCGCGGATGAAACGGTTGTCCTCGACCCGGCGCCGACTTGCCCCGAGGCCTCCGATTTTGATCTCGTCGAGTGTCACGCTCAGTTTCCTTCTTCTTCGATTTGCGGCGGCGCGTCACCACGCATTTTCTGCGCAGCCCAGAGCACGGCTTTTACGATGTTCTGGTAGCCGGTGCATCGGCACAGGTTTCCCGACAGCGCCCACCGGACTTCGTCTTCGGTGGGGTCAGGGTTCTCGTCGAGCAACGCTTTTGCGCTGAGCATCATCCCCGGCGTGCAGAAACCGCATTGCAGTCCGTGCTCATCTTTGAAGCCCTCTTGGATTGGATGCAGTTCGCTAGCAGTTGCCAAACCCTCAACGGTGGTGACGTCGTGATTGTTGGCCTGCACGGCAAAGACCGTGCAGCTCTTCACCGGTTGGCCGTCGAGCAGCACGGTGCACGCTCCGCAGTTCGTTGTGTCGCAACCGGTGTGGGTGCCTGTTAAACGGAAGCCGTTGCGCAGCAAGTGTGCCAGCAGCAGGCGGGGCTCGACGTCGGCGGCGCGCCGCTCGCCATTCACGCGCACGTTGACTCGTGTAACGGCGACGTTGTCGTCGGTCGTAACTGCTACTTCTTCGAAAAGGCTGGTCATGTCAGGCCACCTGCTGTTCTGATCGTTGGACGTTGGCAAGGATTCGGCTCACGAAGGTCGACACCACGTGACGTTTGTAGTCGGCGCTCCCTCGATGGTCAGATCGAGGTTTGGAGATCTCAGCTGCCAGGCGTGCCGCGTTCGCAATAGATTCGGCGTCGAGGCGCGAACCGACGAGGGCTGCAGCTGCGTCGCTCGCGTCGACGGTTTGGGAACCAACACCGGTCAGCCCGATGCCGGCCTTAGTGACGCTGTCGCCGGACATCTCCAACGCAATGGCCACGCCGGCAGTCGCGAAATCACCGACTCGTCGCTCCAACTTGAGGTACCCACCGACTCGGGTGCCTTGCGCCGGTTCAATCACGGCTTCGGTAGCGATCTCGTCGCGGCTCAGAATGGTTTGGAATGGCCCAGAGACGAGTTCCTTCACAGGAATCGATCGGCTGCCGTTCGGGCCGACAGCGGTGACTGAGCCATCGAGGGCAACCATGCACGATGCCCAGTCGCCTTGCGGGTCGGCATGGCAGACCGAGCCGACGAACGTGCCACGAGTACGTACGATCGGGTCGGCGACCAGCGGAGCGGCGGCAGCGATGGTCGGCTGATGGTCGCCGAGCGTCGTCGACTTTTCGAGCTGGGCGTGACGGCACAGTGCGCCAATTCGGTAGGTGCCGTCGGCGTCGGCTCCGTGCAAGTCGAGACCGGGGATGTTGTTGATGTCAACCAACGTCGCCGGGCTAGCGAAGCGCAGCTTCATCATTGGGATGAGGCTCTGACCGCCGGCAAGCACTTTGGCATCGTCGGTCGACCTGAGGATCTGAATCGCCTCGGCGAGCGACGTCGGTGCTTCATAGTTAAAGCGGGATGGATACATATCCGGACTCGATTCCTGTTCTGCGAATGGGCGAAGAAGCTGAGGACCTAGAAACCCTCAGGGTCCGGAACAGCGCGGGGCATCCCGTCCGGGTCGGGGTCTGGCCGTCGTTGCTGGTGTGGCGGCCACGGCCCCTGGACGGGTTGGCCTGCCACCTTCAGATGGTCGATGAGATGCGGCCACGCCCACACGGTCGGGCTGTCGCCTTCCTTCGGGGTGTCAGCAATGAGTTCGTACATGCGCGGGTTACCCGCACTTTGACCCGATGACTCGATCGGCATTCAAAACCCCCATTTTTTGGACCGTCCCCCGACGGCCAACGTCAGGCAACCATAGCGGAGTAAACCCTGCGAGTCGATAGCCGATTTGTTGACGGTCTTCAACCGGTGTGCATGAACGCCGGTGCTGGCCGCGACACAGACGCCACCGACGAACTGATCGACGTTCGCGCAGATCTGGGCGACCAGCGGCATAACTCACCTGAGATCTTTGGACAGGTCGCCGGCCCTCACTGCGATCTGGCCGCCGAGCAAGCACGGCGCGA